>RRZU010966473.1_pt1 | contig 27502 bp, 19 predicted proteins | sample 2165561 | NCBI WGS metagenome assembly RRZU01 (sample SAMN10456909, study PRJNA506462) | wastewater metagenome | isolation source: wastewater sludge | place: USA: Moscow, Idaho | reverse complement strand
TCCAGACACCGATGAGGATGTCGCCCACCTGTGCGGCAGCGGCGGCCCACAACCAGGGGACGACCGACGGGGATCCGGCATTGAGGACGAGCACGATCGTGAGGGCAAGCCCGAAAGGGATGGCGCGCGAGGCGTACATCGCCGGGTAGTACCCGCGCTCGGACCCGGGTTTCAGCGCCTGTGGACGCGCGAGAGCGATGACACCGAAGACCGCGGTACCGGCGGACAAAGCCGCGCTCACATACGACAAGACGAGCATCAGGACTCCTCACAGTTCGTGATGATGCGCCGCAGGACGGACTCAAAGATGCGTCGATCTCGGGCGTTGACTCCTGCGAGTGCTCGCTCGTTGACCGATTCGGCGGCCGACGCTGCGGCATCGATAGTTCGCGGATCGAGGTCGCCGCCGTAGACGCGCAGTGTGCGTCGGTCGGTTGGGTCATCGCGTCGCTCAACGGCTGTGCCCAGGCGTCCGAGGATGCCGGTGAGGGTTGGCGCGTCCATGCCGACGCGCTCTGCCAGTTCGCGTTGGGTCAGGCCGGGGGTCTGATGAACCTGATGGATGACTGCCCATTGCGAGGTGGTCAGGCCGAGCGGTTGCAGGTGATCGCCGAGGCTGTGCGCCATGGCGCGCCCGGCGCGGTTGACCAGGTATCCGGGGCTGGAGGAGAGGTCGAATCGGTCGCTCATATCGTTAGCGTACTAACGAATTCAATTGTCATGAACATTCATCACAAAAGTTCTCTCCCCGGCGTCATTCCTCCGGCGGCTGCGCTGTGGCAACGGCTGCCGGGTACCGGGGCGCGGAGAGCCGCGACAGTCACACCGAATGACGCCCGACAGTTTGGTTCCCGACTGACTGACCGGTCAGGTTCAATCCACCGGTTTGTCCACACCTGTGCAGAACTACGCGCTTGTAGTCCGATTACCGGACACGTCATTGGACCCCTCGTCGTGCCGCAGGGCACGGCTCGCGATGGCGATCGTTCGCCCCACGATCGAGTGCTGTGGAGGATTTCCCCGGCGTTTCGAGGCTCGCCGGCGATGACCGCCCTGCAGCGTTTGGTGGTCACCAAAAAATGAAGCGACCTTGCGAAAATGATTGATCGAACAGTTATCCTGACCGCATCGCGGCAGTTGCCTGCCGAGTAAGACGTGCCTGTCCCCCCACCCTGAGGCCATCTGATGACTACCCCCCCGCGCTGTCTCGACCCCTTCGCTCCTGCGTCGCATCATCGCCACGAGTCTGGCGACACTTCTGGTGGCGGCCGGCCTCTTCTGGGCATCACCGGCTCCCGCGCGCGCTGTCGACAACGTCCTGGGGTGCAGGTTCAGCCCCAGTCAGGTGTTCGACGTGCAGTGGGGCATCGGTGGCACGGCGCCGAATAGGACGTTGGCCGTTTTTGGGGCGACGTACCCGTACTACTCGACCGACGGCGGTGGCCAGCTGTCCGCCAGCGACATCGACGCGACCGACTACTACGGGTTCTTCCCCAGCACGACGAATCCCGGGTACTACGGCTTGAACCTGTATCGCGCAGACGGGACGGTCAAGCGGGTCATGAATGACTGGGGAACGTGGCAGGCCTCCGGATCCGGCTTCCTGTTCTACCTCGGCGCCGATACTTTCGGGACGCTCTTCACCACCCAGAGTTCGCTCAACATCGGTGGTTCCGACACCTTCCCCGTCGATCAGGAGAATCTGACCAACGAGCAAGCTCTGGCATATACGAGTTGTTCCGACGTCCCGATTCCACCGCCGGGCACGCGGCAGGTCACGATCACCCAAGTTGAGGCCAACCCGACTACGGTCAGCACGATCGGGCAGAACATCACTTACACCTACACGGTCACCAACTCCGGCAGCGTCGAGTTCACATCGCTGAGCCTGACCGACACCGTCGCAGGGACGGCGACATGCGGTGGCGGTGCGTTGGCCGTAGGGACCACGAAGACGTGTACAGCCACGTACACCGTGACGCAGGACGACCTGGACGCGGGCAGCATCGTGAACTCGGCAACCGCGGTCGGGACGGCGTCTGATTCGCAAACCGCAACAAGCCCGTCAGCCGGTACGACGGTCACCGTCAACGCGAACCCGTCCCTGTCGCTGAGCGTCAACCCGGTCGCACCCATCAAGGGCGGTACCACCGGCCCCGTCTCGTTCAAGGTCACCAATACCGGCAATCAGACCCTGCGCAACATCGCCGTGGAGTCCCCCATGGACGGCCTGTCCAACATCTCCTGCCCGTCGGGCGACGTGGCGCCGGGCGCAAGCATCACCTGCACCGCCACGTACACGGCGGCTGCGACAACCACTGAGCGTTCGGTGACGGGCGACGTGGCTGCGGCCGGTACCAGCTCGCAAGACGAAATCGTCGCCGACAGGGCCACCATCACCATCACGGTCACGCCGGGGGGCCCCACTGCGAGCCCCACATCCAGTGCGAGCGCCAGTGACGACGCGTCGCAGTCCTCAGACGAGGTGCTCGCCGACAGCGGCGCCCCGGGCGGCCTGTTCGGTATCGGACTCGTGTTGGTCCTCCTCGGAGGGCTCGCGACTGCTCGCCATCGTCGACGCTGCCCGCGCGCCTGAGTCACCCTCAGGTCCCTTGTTGGGTTGGACCGGGGTCGGCATAGGCTCGCACCATGGCCACCCCAGAGACTGATCACCTGTACGAGATCGCGTTGAGCCCCGACGTGATCCTTCGCATGCGGAAGGCACGACGCTCGCGCAAACTCCGCGGTCTGCTGGGTTGGGGCCTGCTGGCCCTGTTCTTGTTCTTTGGTGTGGGCGGCATCGTCCGGGGGTCGGTGGAATACGCCGTTCCTGGCTTTGCGGCCGCCGCAGTGGTGGCCGTCTTGATGGTTCTGTTGCCGAAGGGGCCGGAGTCGGAGCCTGGAGCCCCAGGGGGGACGCTGCAGACCTTCTTCGGTGACGAGATGCTGACGGTCGAGATGCCGGGCTACTCCATGACGGCGTCGTACGGCGCCTTCATCGCGATCACCGAGTTCAACGGGGTCGTGGAACTGGCCGAACCGGTGCGTAGAGAGCGCGATCCTCATCACAAGCCCGGAGACGATGGCGACGGCTACCGCAAGACTCAGGACCGCACCTATCTGCCCATCGAGGTGTGTCCGCGAGAAGAGTGGCACCGCTTCGTCGCCGTGCCCGCCTAAGCTCGACCGGTCACCGACGACCGGGGCACGCTCACAGATAGACCACAGAGTTCCCACACAGCCACCACAGAGCCGTCGTGTGATCTAGGGCACATGACAGCAACAGTGATCGATCCGCCCGTCGACGACGTGGCACCGTTCGTGGAAGCGGACACGGCGAAACCTCGTCGTGACTGGCTCGCGATCGGAACCCTGGCTGCCCTCCTCGTGGGTACCGCCATCCTTTACATCTGGGGCTTGGACAAGAACGGTTACGCCAACTCGTTCTACAGCGCGGCCGCCCAAGCCGGAAGCCAAGACTGGGTTGCCTGGTTCTTCGGTTCGTCCGACGCCGGAAACTCCATCACCGTGGACAAGCCCCCGGCAGCCATGTGGCTCATGGGGTTGTCCGTGAGGCTCTTCGGGCTGAGCTCGTGGTCCATCCTCGTGCCCGAGGCTCTCCTGGGCGTCTCCAGTGTCGGCGTGTTGTACGCGTCGGTGCGCCGCACGGTCGTGCGCGGCTGGCCAGCCCTCGAGCGCTTCGCGCCGAACGCCAAGCCGGAGCGGTTCGCACATTGGACGGCCATGGCCGCCGGTGCGGTCCTCGCGCTGACCCCCGTCGCGACGCTCATGTTCCGGTTCAACAACCCCGACGCCCTGCTCGTGTTCTTCTTGGTGCTCGCTGCCTACGCAACGCTGCGCGCCACCGAACGCGCCTCGCGCGGCTGGCTGATTCTGGCCGGTACCGCGATCGGCTTCGCGTTCCTCACCAAGATGCTGCAGGGCTACATCCTGCTGCCCGTCCTCGCCCTCGTGTACGTGATCGCCACCAAGGCGTCCTGGAAGCGCAAGGTCGTTGACCTGCTGATCGCCTTCGCCGCGGTCATCGTGTCGACCGGTTGGTACGTCGCCGTCGTCGAACTGACGCCAGCCAGCATGCGCCCCTACATCGGCGGCTCCCAGAACAACTCGATCCTCGACCTGATCTTCGGCTACAACGGCTTCGGCCGCATCACCGGCAACGAGGTCGGCTCCGTCGGTGGCGGCCAGAACGGCCCCGGCGCCGGACAGGAAAGCCTGTTCCGCATGTTCACCGGCGTGTCCGGCGGCATGGTCTCTTGGCTGATCCCGGCCGCACTCGTCCTGGGAACCGTCGCCCTCGTCATGCTGGGCAAGCGCCTGAAGAACATGTCGGAGGAAGAGGCCACCGGTTACCGCATGCTGCGCGGTGGAGTCGCCATGTGGCTCGGGTGGATGGTCATCACCGCCGCTGTGTTCAGCGCCATGGGCGGCATTTACCACGACTACTACACCGTTGCTCTGGCTCCCGGAATCGCCGGGTCGGTCATCTTGGGTGGCGCCATCGTGTGGGCGCACCGCGGCAGCTGGTTCGGACGCATCACCTTGGCAGTGGCCACCGTCGGCTCGGCGGTCTGGGCTGTCGTCCTGCTTCAGCAGGCTGGCGGCTGGTACGGCATTCTCGGTTGGGGAGTCCTCGGCCTGGCCATCGTGTCGGCGCTCGGCATTCTGTTCTCCTACAAGCTGCCCCGCATGATCGCGGCCGCAGCACTGGGCGCGGCCTTCCTTTCGGGCATCGCCGGACCCACCGCGTACTCGATCCAGACGGCCTCCACTGGCCACAGCGGGTCCATCGTCACGGCCGGTCCGGTGACGGACATGGGCAGCGGCGGTCCTGGCGGTGGCAAGGGCGGTCCTGGCGGCAACAGCCAGCAAGGCACGCAGAACGGCCAGCAGGCGCCCAACGGGCAACAGCCCCCGGCCGGCAGCACCCAGAATGGCCAGCCCCCAGCCGGTGGCCCGGGTCAAAACGGCGGGTCCACCACGCAAGGTGGCTCGACCACGACGCAAGGTGGCGGGACTCAAACCGGAAATGGTGGCGGCGTGGGCGGTCTGCTCAACGGTGCCAATGTCAGCGAAGAAGTTGCCGAACTCCTGAGCCAGGACGCCAGCAGCTACACCTGGGCGGCGGCAACGACAGGCTCCCAGAATGCGGCCAGCTACCAGCTCGCCATTGGCGACGCGGTCATGCCGATCGGCGGATTCAACGGGTCCGACCCGTCGCCCACGCTGGACCAGTTCAAGCAGTACGTCGCTGAGGGCAAGATCCACTACTACATCGCCTCCGGTTCGCTCGGCGGCCAAAACGGTGGATCGGATTCCGCCCAGGAGATCGCGACCTGGGTCTCCGAGAACTACACCGCGAAGACGGTCGACGGCACCACGGTGTACGACCTGACCGCATCCAAGTAACCGCCAAACACACCACCTGATCGGAGATCTCGATGACCGCCACACTGCCCGCCATCGGACATGCGGCCGACCTGACCGTCATGACGAAGACCGTGGAGTTCGTCATCCCCGTGTACAACGAGGAGGTCGACCTGGCCGCCTCGGTGCGTCGCCTCGACGATGCGCTGGCCGTGTCCTTCCCCTACGAGTACCGGATCACCATCGCCGACAACGCCTCCACGGACGGCACCTGGGCGATTGCGCAAAGGCTGATCAACGAACGGCCCAGCGTGCACGCCGTGCACCTGGATCTGAAGGGTCGGGGCCGGGCGCTCAAGCAGGTGTGGCTGGCCAGCGAGGCCGACGTCGTGGCCTACATGGACGTCGACCTGTCCACCGACCTCAAGGCGGTTCTCCCACTGATCGCGCCGCTGGTCACCGGACACTCCGACATCGCGATCGGTAGTCGGCTGGCCAAGGGCTCCCAGGTGGTGCGCGGCCCGAAGCGAGAGTTCATCTCCCGCACGTACAACCTCATCCTGCGAGGCACCCTGCAGGTGGGCTTCAGCGATGCGCAGTGCGGGTTCAAGGCCATCCGCACCGATGTGGCGAGGGACCTGCTTCCCTTGGTCGAGGACAACAACTGGTTCTTCGACACGGAGATGCTGGTCCTCGCCCAGCGGGCGGGTCTTCGGATCCACGAGGTCCCGGTCGACTGGACCGACGATCCCGGCACGACGGTCAACATCGTCGCGACCGCGACGGAGGATCTGCGCGGCATCTGGCGGCTGCTGAAGGGACTGACCAGGGGGACCATTCCGTTGGCGCAGGTCCGGGCTCACCTGAACCGGGGAATCCCCGCCCAGCCGGAGGCGACGGGAGGCCTGCTGGGCCAGCTCGTACGGTTCGGGCTGATCGGCGTGGCGTCAACGCTGGCCTACTTCCTCGTGTACCTGGTCCTTCGGGAGCCGATGGGTGCGCAGGCGGCGAACTTCGTCGCGCTGTTGTCCACGGCAATCGCGAACACGGCCGCGAACCGGCGGATCACGTTCGGGATCCGGGGGAGCGAGGGTGCCATCGCCCATCAAATCGGGGGGCTGGTCGCATTCGTGTTGGCGCTCGCTCTCACCAGCGGATCCCTGCTGGCCCTGCACACCCTGGCCCCAGGAGCCGGCAGAACAGTCGAGGTGGTCCTGCTCGTCGTGGCCAACGCCACCGCGACACTCATGAGGTTCTTGGCGCTGCGGCTCATGATGCACAAGCCGCGCGGCGTCAACGAAACGGCACTCGAAAGGTGACGATACCGCTGTCTATCGTCAACACTAGAGTCCGCTAGATTCCGGTAGCCTCCGGGGGGACGCCCGGAATCAGTCCGAAGGCCCGCGCACTTGCGCGGGCCTTCGGACGTGTTTGAGCCTTGCTCCTGTCCCGTCGGACCCGGTTGCAACGTCAGCTCGACGGATGCGGGGGCTGCAACAGGGAAGGTGTCCGTGCACCCGCCCTGGTGGCCCGCCAAGGATTGCCGAACGTCGTGAAGGATGCGGCCAGCAGGTCTCGACCCGAACACGCCGAGGCGACCGCCGACGCCCCTGCCTGCCCGGCGGCCAGACGGGCGTGAACATCGCTCATGACCTCGCGGGCCAAACCGTCGGGCACCGGCGTGAGGGGAGCGATCACCGTGTCGACGCCGATCTCTCGCAGGGAGGCCGTCAGTCCGAGACCCTCGTCGCCCGGCCGGATCGTGACCCGTCCGGCATCGCAGGCCGACAAGACCGCCAACGATGCCCGCAGCCGGTGCTCCTCGAACTCGTGAGCGAAAACCACCCCGTCGCCCATGCGCAGCGTGGAGAACATCGGGTTCTCGGGCTGATGCTCGCCGTGGGCGGCGACATGCACGACATCGCACTCCGCCAGCGCGCTGATTAGCCCCGCGCGCGTCGAGTCCCGCGAGCCGACAAGCGTTCCGCCCGGCCACGAGTGAGCGACCGCCCGCGCCTCGGCGTCGGCCTCGGCGAGTTCGGGACCGGCGATGGCTGTGACCGTCGGGTGCGTGACGACGGTCCCACCGGTGGCCCACCCCATCGCGGTCGTTGCCACCGTCACCGGCACGCCGCGCAACCGCGGCAGCATGGTCCACGGAACGAAGGCCAGCTCCTGCGGGGGAAGCACCACGAGTTCCTGTGGCCGACACCCTCGGGGGAGAAGGACCTCGTCGAGTGCATCGAGCGTGTGCGCCAGCGACGACCGAACGGGACCCGACAAGGGGTGTCCGCTGGGCAGCCTGGACGCCGCGACCAGATCGGCCCGGACTCGGCGCACGGATTCGAGAATCGGACCGCTTTCGCGAACCGGGTGCAAGATGCATCGACCCGAGGGGCTCACCTCGACAAAGGCGAAACCGTCCGTCGCGCGAGCCAACGCCAAGATGGTGACCTGACGCTGGACGACAGCGTCGGTGACAGCGGACAGCGAAAAGCTGCCTGCGGCGCCGCGATCATCGTCGGCGGCAAGGGCGCGCCAGGCGTACCCACGAATCGTGCGGGCTATCTCGTCGATCTCGCCCTGGGCTGCGGTGAGTGCCTCGCCACTGAGCGTCCTCTCCTCATCGCGGAGGTTGCGCAAACGCGCCAAGAGGTCGGCCTCAGCGCGATCCAGTGGTGGACGCAGTGAGGGCTGACCGCGCAAGACGCCCCTCCACCGGTCGACACGCTCCAAAACGTCGGCCGGGTCGCCTCGTTCGATGGACAGTTGGCAGTCGAGTTCGGCCAGGGCTTGACCGTGGCTCGACAAGGCCGTGCGCAGGTCGATCGAGGCCGATTCCCGTTGTGCGGTGGCAAGGGCTCCGGCCGCCACCGTCAACTCGTCGCGAGCCGTCTCGACGTCGCCTCCGGAGACGGCGTATTTCGCCGCGACGTATCCGTAGTGCAACCGCACGGCGATCTGTGGCGAGTCACGCAGCGCACCGGCCTCCTCCCAAGGAACGTCGTCTTGTGCTACCCCACTGTCGATCAGGGCCTCGGCTCGAGCCAGAGCGGCCTGATTGGCTGCGAGCGTGTCCCCAGCAGCCAGACAGGCGGAGTACAGGGCCGTCGCGAGACGTGCCCGCGACGCATGTCGACCCGGCAAGGCCGCCAACGCGTCGAGCTCGGCCAGAGTCGCGCGCAGCCTCCACCCCGATTCGCGGCGAGCAACAAACCGGTGGCGAGCCCGACGGGCCCAGGCGAGGGACTGCTGCGGATGCGCGCGCAGGAGTTCGCAGCGAGCAGTTTCCAGTTCGCACTCCGCGACGTCATGGTCGCTGCCGTTTGCGGCGGCCAGTTCCGCGGCCGTCGACAAGAGGACTCTCGCTTCATCCAGCAGGCCCGCGTCCATGAGAACGCGCGCATGGTCCAGGCGCGCGACCGAACGGTCGATATCGACGTCCATCGCGTCGGCGGCATCCATCAAGGTGAGCGCGCGGGTCAGGTTCCCGCGCAGAAACTCCATGTATCCACCGTTGTGCAACGCCGAGAACTCCAGTTGGGAGAGTCCGGCCGCTCGGGCAAGGCGAGAGGCCTCTTCGTTGCGGGCGACAGCGGCGACGAGATCACCGGTCCACGACTCCAGCAGGGCCCAGTTCAGGGTCACCTTTGCCTGCGAGGCCAGCGGCATCGATGCTCGCAGCCCGGCCGCGTCCCGGGCGACCGCCACGGCGTCCGCATGATGTCCGGCACGGCTGAGGATCGTCGCTCGTTGAAACAGCACCGCCCCCAGCAGGTCGCTGCGACCCCACTGCGTGGCTTCGTCCTGCGCTTTCGCCAGGCTTTCCAAGGCTGCGGGAAGGCCATCAGCATCGAAGGCATGCCAACTCCACGTCACATTCACGCGGATGTGGAGGTCGCGCCAACGGTCCCGATCGCTCGACTGCGGCCCCGGTTCGGCGCGTGCGACTGCATCCCGGGTCTGCGCAATGTAGTCGCCGAACTCGGTGAAGCGGTACTGGCTTTGAGCCGCGAGCGCCTCGTCGTACAGGTCCTGCGCGGCGGCCAGGGGGTCGGCCAAATGGGACGTGCAGCCTCCTAGAACGAAATCGTCGGCGTCACCACCGGTGGGGAACCAGGGATGAGGAACCTTGTCGGTCGGCGAGCCACACCGTTCCACGACAAGCGACCATCGCCGTCGGACTGCGATGCGATCATGTGACCGTCCTGCCATAGTTCCACACGCACATCGGGTTTGGTGACCCATGCGTCTATTCGCACCGCGTCGTCTCGCAAGGGCTCGGCCGCAAACGCGATCATGAGGCTGACTCGGCTGGCGCTGAACGACAACGTGTCGAACATTTCGGGGGCCGCCTGAGAACGCACGTCAGCCAACTGCGCCGAGGATTGGATCTCGGCGATCTCTGCTCGCAAGGCGCGCAGGGACAGTTCGAATCGGATGCGGTCTGTCAGACCATGCGGAGGTGGGTCAGCGAGCGCCTGAACCCTGCCGACCGCGACAACAAATGCGGCGTCGAAGGCATCGAGGGGTTCGTCCGCGAGCGAGTCGATGCTGAGAGCAGCGGTCATTTGGTACTCCAGTGGGCATCAGCGAGTAGGGCCTTTCTCAACGCGGCCAGGCAGCGACCGCGCGTGGGGCCGATCGAACCGACGGGCATGCCCAGGCTCTCGGCCAACTCGGCGTAGTTGGGTGCTTCGGCGTAGCAAATCACGCGGACGAGCATCTGGCATCGAGGGCTGAGCCGTTCAACGTGAGCCCACAGCGCGCGATCCCGCTCATCGCGCAGCGCCTCGGCCTCGGGGTCGGGCGGCGGAGTCGCACTGATGGGGTCTCCGCGAGGTGCGGCGGGATCGTCGAGGTCCGTCGGCGATGTCTTGCTGAGCCTGGCGGCGACTCGCCACGCATCGCGGCGGGTCGTCGTCACGAGCCACGACAAGACGGCGGCTGGCTGGGTGATGCGGTCGCCGACCTCGTACAGCTTCACCCACGAACCTTGAACCACATCCTCGGCTGTCGCGGAATCCAAGCCGCACCCCCGCACGAGGTGCCACAGGACCGGGGTGACGATGTCCACGAGCGTGCCGAGGGCATTCGGGTCCCCATCGCGGTAGGCGGCGTAGGCTGCAGCGGCCCGCTGCGAGAGTGAATCTGTCGCGGCCGTCCTCACTGGTCGGCTTTCAACATGTGTCTGACGGCCGCATGCGTCCGCTGCTGGACTGTCTCGCGGTTCGTGTCGGCCAGATCGAAGTCCGTATCGACCAGGAAGGCTGCGATCTCTCCAGCCAGGACGGGTGCGGCAAACGACGTCCCGCTCCACAGGGAGAAGCCGCTCGCGTAGTTGTCGGGATCGATCGTCGCCCGATGCATCCCGTCGTGGCGCAGCCTGGCCGAGGGTTGCATGGACCCGTGCAACGTCGTCGGCACGGTGCTGACGAGGTTGGACCCGGGCCGATGGCACGTGATCCAGTCACCAGCATTACTGAAGTAGGCAACCGTGCCGTCGGGATTGAGGGCGCCGACGCTGACGAGAGGGACCTGTCCCGGGTCCACCGGTTGCTGGCTGAATGCAGCGGGGAACATGGGTGAGGTTGTGGAGTTGTTGCCGGCCGCCGCCACGACAGCGATTCCCCATCGGCCGAAGTCCGCCAGCAGGTCCCACAGCGGCCCGTCCGCGGCGGCATCGGCGGGTGTCTCGTGGTAGTACCCGAGCGACAGATTCACGACGTCGATCAGGTCTTCGGCGCGGTTCTCATGAACACCGAGGACGTGCCTGACAAGCAGGAGCACCAAGCTGTTCGTGAACGCGTCCTCGGGAACAACACCCTCGTCGGTCATGACGGGGATCACCAATGTCCGAGCTTCGGGGCATTCCTGGCGAATGAGACCGGCGATGAATGTTCCGTGGCCAGCTTCGGACGCAATGGTTCCGTCGAGCGGGTTCACGGCGCGTTCAGGCAGTTTGCAGGTCTGGAAGTCGCCGTACAGACCCAGAAGCTTCCCATCTACGCGAACTTCGCTCGTCGCCTGATGGGGATTGCGGAACCACGGGTGCTTGCCCAGCGCGGTGTCGAGTACGGCGACGACCGGCGGGCGGCGCACGGGACGCGCTCGCTTGGCGGGGTCCTTCAGGACGACCGACACCGGTGTGCGGCCGCCCGAACCTGAACGGCCGTACTCGACGGCAGGTCCGGGGGTGCCCAGACCGGCGTAATACGGAAGGCCCGCGTAGTAAGGCAGTCCCGCGTAGTAGGGCAAACCGGCGTAGTACGGCAGTCCGGCGTAGTACGGCGCCGACGTGAGCATGTGGACCAGGCCCAGCCGACCCTTCCACGTCTGTGCCTGAGCGCTCCGAGCCGTGGGCGGCGCCTCGGTGGCGTGCATCTTGCGGATGAAAGGCCAAGCGTCGACAGGGGTGGAGTCTTCGTCCGCGTTGACGAGGTCCGCGCGCACCGCCCAGTGCTTGTCGAAGATCTCCTTGACGTCGGGATGGCGCCGCGACAACTCGCGAATGATCTCTAGGTCGTGCCGGGCGGACTCGGGGATGCGCATCTCGATTCGATCCACGGATCGCGCGTCATCGTCGGAATGCTGCCCACCCTCGTACCGCGCGGCGTGATCGGGACGCGGGCGTCTGGCGGACCTTGTCCGCTCGTGCTCATCGGCAGCGTCAGCCGTCAAGACCCCCCGCAGCAAGACGGAAGCACCGACGTAGGCGGTCGGGTCCGGCTGGCTCCCACCGGATGCGGCGACAGACTCGGTCGGGTTGAGTGTGCGGATACCGAATCTTTGGGCGATGTCGGGGGGCAACAGTGGTGTCGGGGGGAGAGGTGACACCGACTCGAAGCTGTTCTCGGACATTCGGGCCCACCCTTTCTTCCAGGGGCGCGCGCAAAACGCTACCGGGTGGATTCTTTACAGGAGGGGAGTCTGAGCATCCCCGGGTGATACATCGAAGGATGGATTTGCGCCGTTCGCCCGTTGGGCGGGGCAGGTGGGCACGGTCTGAGGGCGTCATGCCGAAACACGACGCCCTCAGACGCAGGCGATCAGATTGCTGTGTAGCCGCCGTCGATCAGCACGACGGCGCCAGAGATGAGGTCCGCGGCGGGGGACGACAGGAACAGGACGAGGTCGGCGACCTCGACGGGCTGCCCGAACCGCCCGAGCGGGATCTTGGCCAGCATCGGGTCGGCCTTCACCGGGTCGCCCCACACCTGTGTGCCCATGGGCGTCAAGATGACCGTCGGCGCGATGGCGTTGACCTGGATGTTGTAACGGCCCCACTCAGCGGCCATGACCTTGGTGAGCAGGTTCAGGCCGCCCTTCGACGCCGAGTACGCGCCGTGATCGAGCAGTCCGACGACACCAGCCTGCGACGACATGTTGACGATCTTGCCCGCCCCCTGCGCGATCATCGGGCCGACGAGCTCCTGGGTGAAGCTGAAGGGCGCGGTGAGGTTGACGGCGATCGTGTTGTCCCACTCCTCCTGCGTGAGATCGGTCAGCGGGGCGATGCGCGCCACGCCAGCGCAGTTCACGAGGATGTCGGCGGTCCCACCCAGGGCCGTCAACGATTCCCTCGCAGCTGCGCGGGCGCCTTCGGGGGATGTCAGGTCGCCGACAACCACGTGAACGGGATTTCCGGTGGCTTCCAAGAGTTCGACCGACTCCGCCAGTGCCTTTTCGTCCCGTCCGACGACGACGACTTCGGCTCCCGCCTCGGACAACACGACGGCTGACGTCTGGCCGATTCCGCGTGAACCACCGGTGACAATGGCCTTCTTCCCTGCCACGGAAAAGCGATCCTGATAGCTAGACATGTGAACTCCCTTGTTCGACTGGGGGGCTTGACTCGCCCTACCGCGGAGTATTCCACCGATCACTTTCCGTAGTTTGTCGGCCTGACCACTACGCTCAGAGGGTGCTACCACCCACCTTTGGTGGTTTCGAACTCACTACCGACCGAGTCGTTCCGGGCAGGTCGGGCACCGTTCAATAAGGGGGCATCCATGGAGATGGGAATCCTCCTCGTCGTCGCCGGTATCGCGCTTGTGGTTGCTGTGACGTCCCTGGCGCCCCGGCTGGGGTTCGCTCCGCCTCTGCTGCTGGTGCTGTTGGGTATCGCGCTGAGTTTCGTGCCGTTGTTCGGGCACTTCCAGATGGAGTCGGAATGGATCCTCAGCGGGATCCTGCCCCCGTTGCTTTACGGGTCGGCCGTCAACGTGAACACGATGGAGTTTCGCCGAGACATTCGCATCATCTCGGGAATGTCTGTCTTCCTCGTCGTGGTGTCATCGCTCGTCGTCGGCGTCGTGATGATGATGTTGCTGCCCGACCTCGGGCTGGCCTTGGGCTTGGCGGTCGGCGCAATCGTCAGCCCCACCGACGCCGTTGCAACCTCCATCGTGAAGAAGGCGGGCATCTCCTCGCGGATCATCACGATTCTTGAGGGCGAGTCGATGCTGAACGACGGCGCAGCCCTCGTCTTGTTGCGGTCCGCTGTGGCCGCGACGGCGGTTGCCGTCTCTATCGGCGAGGCAGTCGGGCAGTTCGTCTTGTCAGTCGTCATCGCCGTTGCGATCGGATGGGTGACCGGCAAGGTTGCCGTGTTCCTCTTCGCTCGGATTCCCGAAGTGATTCCCGGCGTGTTGCTGTCGCTGACCATCCCCTTCGTCGCGGCGATCCCGTCCGAGGCGCTGGGCGCATCTGGCCTTGTGGCGGCCGTCGTTGCCGGTCTCGTCGTGGGGTCCGAGGGCCCGAGGAAGGTGCGGACCGATGCTCGGCTGACAACGCACTCGGTGTGGCAGACGATCCAACTGGGATTGGAGTCCTTCGTCTTCTTGACGATGGGTCTCGAGTTGTACGCGCTGGTCACGCAGGTCACGCGGTATCACTTCAGCGTCGGAAGGGCCGTTGCCTTCGGGCTGCTGATCACCGTGGTGGCGATGGGTGTTCGAGCACTGTTCGTTGCGGTTTCGCTGATCGTGCTGAACCGCCGCACGGCGAAGGTCATCGCGAGGCGCACGGAACTCGACCGGCTCGCTGAGGAGGCTCACGATCCCGACTCGGAACCCGAGCCCTCCCCGCGCCACGGTTGGTGGCCCTGGTCCAGAGACGTGCGACGGATGCGCGTCTCGTCCGATCGGCGCCGCGCGGATGCCGACTACTACGCGGAGGAACACCTCGGCCCGCGGCAGGGAGTCATGCTCGTGGCTGCGGGCATGCGTGGAGCGGTCACCTTGGCTGCAGCCCAATCGCTTCCGCGAGACGCGGAGTACCGGCCAGTCCTCGTGCTGATCGCGTTCGTCGTTGCTGCGAGCACCTTGCTGGTCAGCGGATCCACCTTGCGACCGTTGGCCACCATCCTCGGGCTCGACGGGTCTGCCGCACTGAAGGCGAGCGACAGGCGGGCCGTGAAGGCGGACCTTCGACGCGCAGCCGAACAGCGCTTGCATGACCCTGACCTCGTCCGGCCCGATGGGACGCCCTTCTCCGAGGCGTTCCTACGAGAGAGCCGGGCACAGTGGTCCGCGCTCACAGACATGCGTGAGCGACTCCTGGAAGCCGATCTTGAACAGGAATACGCCGATCTGCGCCGGGTGGTGCTGGATGCCGAACGGGAGGAACTGCTTCGGCTGCGCGACATCGGGTCATACCGCAGTGCGGTCTTGAAAGCTGCCCTGCAGGAACTCGATGCCGATGAGATGAGCCTGCAGATTCGCTCTGGCGAAGATCCGGTGGATTCTTAAAACCCACCGCATTGATGCGCGTCAATCCTTGGGCGCCATGTTTCACACCCGCCGGAACAAAAAACGCTCTGGGCGAATTCGTGGGCAAGTGCGCATTCCGCATGGCTCGCGGCTAGGCCTTAAGCCTGGACGGTAACATCTCACGCGCCGAAAATCCCAGTGCGTACGAGGATGTGGCTTGATTCGGACGAAAGCGGGCAACTACGGTGCTTAAGTTGTTTGACGCTGTTTTGGGCCGGGGGGCACTCAAGGGTTCCAGCGTCATCGTTTGTGTTTGTTACGGGGGTCACCATGCGCACAACGCGCAAACGCCGAATACGGATCGTCGGGATGCTGTCGGCACTACTGCTGACGTTCTTTGCCGTGCCTGCCACGCACGCCTGGGCTGCCGAGATCACGCCCACAGCCATCTCGGTGAGCGTCGATCGATCATCTGTCACCTCGACCTGGTTGGAAACCGTCAACACAACTTTGACGTTCACTACACCGAACAATGCTGTGGCTGGCGACACGATGACGTTGACCCTGCCGCAGATTCTCGCGGACTGGCCCGCGTCGTTCCAGATCACCGATGGCGACGGTGGGCCGGTGGTGTACGAGGTGACCATCTCTGACACGAGTCCGGCGGTCGCGACATTCACGCTGACGCAAGCGGGAGCGGCCATCGACAACCTGCAGGTCACTGCTGTCTTCGGCGCGGACGTTGGCAAGTCACCCGGTGGCACATATCCGCTGGTCTACAAGGTCGGGAGCTCCGGCGAGTTGATCTCGGCAGGCAACCTCGTCGTCAACGAGCCCAAGGTGACGGTGCCGACAAAGGCCGCTAAGGGCGGATGGTTTGCCGACACCAGCAACCAGTGCCGGACCGAGACCAAAGATTGCATCATCTATCAGATCGGCTCCCCTGCTGCGGCAAAGGGAACCATGACGATCGAGGATTCCGCGCAGAGCACGTGGGAGCACTCCTGCGGCATCATCGTCGTGCAGGTCGTCACGGTGAACGCCGACGGATCGTTGACCTACTCGCGCAAAGCCGATGTCACGCCAGGCACCGCCGGGTACACGTGTTCGGCCGACAAGCTGTCGTTGACGTACGACTTGGACCCCTTGAATCTTGCCGCCAACCAGAGCGTGGCATTCCAGTTGCGCGCCAGCGCCATTGCTCCCGGAGGCGTTGGCCTGGTGAAGTACGCGAATACGGCCACAGTGACGGTCAACGATGTGACGACCACGCCGGGCAAGACCGTGATGTCCAGCTACGTCGGTGGCAGCGCGACCGGCGATTCGGTCAGCATTATCAAGCGTGACGAGCAGGGTCACGACGCGAACACGACCTCAGAGGCGGTCGACTTGTCGACCGGCAGCACTGGTCTGGACTTCACGATCGTGAACAACGGGACCACCAACCTCACCAACATCACGGTGAGTGACAAGGTCACGTCGGGTTCGGGGACCGTCAGCGATCTGACGTGTGACTTCTCAGCGCTGGGCGGGCCGAAATCAGGCGTCACATGGAATGGGCCGTTCGCGCCCAAGGCAAGCTTCACGTGCACGGCGAAACTGACGGGTGTGTCGGCGTCGCATACAGATAGCGCGACAGTGACGGCCACCGGCAACGGCGATGTCAGTGACACCGATGACTACAACGCCAAGAATGCACCGATGAACTTGGTCCTGGCCAAGGAGTTGACGTCGAAGGCGCCCTTCTCGGTCGGTGATGAGGTCATGTTCACCTTGACGCCATCCAACGACAAGGAGCGTGACGCCGAGGCGGGTTGGTCGGTCACCGACATTCTGCCCGATGGGCTGACGTTGACCGGCATGTCGGGTGACGGGTATGACTGCACCGACAACACCTGTGTCGCGAAAGACGCCCTGGCCGCGGGTGCGACCGGAAAGCCGATCATTGTGACGGCGACGATCGACGCGGACGCGACAGGCACGCTGCACAATGTCGCCTACGTCGAGCCGCACGACGGCGATGTTGATGAGACGAATCCGTTGGAGAAGCCCACGAAGTCGACAAATACCGATGACACTCCGACGGACAACGATGCCCAGGCCGATCTGACTATTACGTCACCCGTGAAGTCGGCATCGCCGACGGCGACCGAGACAAGCCCAGGGCCGGTTCGGTCCGAAAGCCCGACGGCAACGCAGTCGCCGACGGAGGCGAGCGCAACAGGTTCCTCCCCGACAGCGAGTGAAACGCCAACGGCGAGTGACGAGCCCTCGGACGACGAGTCAGGTTCGTTCCTGGCCGACACCGGATCCGGGCTCGGGCTCGGAGGCCTGTTGGGTGCGTTGACTCTCGTGGGTCTCGGAACCGCTGTCGTCCTGCGCAAGCGCGTGAACTAGGACGCTCGGGCGACATTGTGGGGTGGTTTCCCCCGACGAAGATCGTCGGGGGAGGTCACACCCATGTCATTCAGTCGGCAGGCTCAAGCCCTGTTAATCGGGGTGGGGAGTCCAAAAAGTCTTTCCTGAAAGCCGTACGAGTGTTTTTCAGGATGGGGGCAGCTCTGGCTAGGGCGAAATGGGTTTCGGTAACAACGGAGCCTGCTCCAGATCCCCATGTGTATTGCCAGAGGGTTTGCTCAATTTTGTGACAGGCAACTAAAGTGCCGTCACCGGGCGTTCGCGGGGGTGTCCATCGTGAACTGGACATTGAACGCCTCAAGTTTTTTGTGAAACGGGGGTTTCCTATGCATGCATCACGCGTGCGAACTACGAGATTCATCAGCATTGTGGTGGCGGGCTTGCTCGCGTTTGTTGCCATTCCGGCACTACGCGCGGCAGCGGCCGAAATCACACCTACCAACATGTCGGTGACGGTTGATCGTCACAGCGTCACGACGGGCTGGCAAGACACTGTCACGACGGATCTGACTTTCACCACGCCGAACACCGCGGTTGCTGGTGACACGCTCACCGTGACTTTGCCGGAGGTCCTCACTCACTGGCCGGCGTCGTTCCAGATCACCAATGGTGCAGGCGGGCCGGTCGTCTACAACGTCACAATTTCCGACACCAACCCGGCGATCGCGACTTTCACGCTGACCGCTGCCGGAGCAGCTGTCGACAATCTGGCCGTGACCGCGACCTTCGGAGCCGACGTCGCATCGGCCCCACCCGGGACCTACCCGCTGGTCTACAAGGTTGGGTCATCCGCTGAGGTCACCGCCGGAAACCTCGTCGTCAACGCGCAGCCTCACAATGTCATTCCCACCTGGTCCTCGAAGGCAGGGTGGTTCTTCGACGGGTCCGATCAGTGCCGCACCAAGACCGAGGAGTGCCTGGCCTACTCGATCGGCACACCTGCCGGCGTCTCGGGCACCGCGACGATCGTCGACGACGCGGGGGCCAACTGGGAACACGCCTGCACCGCGATCATCGTCACCGTCAATACGTTCAATGCTGACGGCACCACGACCTACGATCGCAAGGCCAGCATCAATCCGGGCGACACCGGGTACACCTGCTCGAAGTCCCAGCTGAAGATCGTGTACAACCTCGACAGCTTGAACCTCGCCGCGAACCAGAACGTGAACTTCGGATTCTTCGCCAACGCCCTAACGCCCGGCGGGGTGGGGCTCGTGAAGTACTCGAACAAGGCCACCGTGACGATCAACGACAAGACGGAGACGCCCGGCCGCGACATTTCGTCCAGCTACGTCGGCGGTACCGCGACAGGGGACTCGGTCAGCATCATCAAGCGTGACGAACAAGGGCACGACGCCAACACGACCGATACAGCCGTTGACCTGTCCAGCGGCAGCACCAAGCTGGTCTTCAGCATCGTCAACAACGGCACGACCAGCCTCACCAACGTCAAGGTGAGTGACAAGGTCACGTCCGGCTCCGGCACCGTCAGCGATCTGACCTGCGACTTCTCGCCGCTGGGCGGCCCGACGTCGGGTGTCACGTGGGACGGGCCGTTCGCCTCGCATGCCTCCTTCGAGTGCACGGCGACGCTGAGCGGTGTCAAGGGTTCGCACACCGACACCGCGACCGTCACGGCCACAGGTAACGGAGATGTGAGCGATGACGACGACTACAACGCCAAGAACGACCAGATGAACCTGGTTCTCGGCAAGAAGCTCACGTCCAAGGGCCCGTTCAAGGCTGGCGACGAAGTGACGTTCACCCTCACTCCGTCCAATGACCATGAGCGTGACGCCGAGGCCGGTTGGTCGGTCACCGACATCCTTCCCACCGGACTCACGCTGACCAGCATGTCCGGCGACGGGTACGACTGCACCGACAACAAGTGCGTCGCCCAGGATGCCCTGGCCGCCGGTGCCACCGGCAAGCCGATCACCGTCAAGGCGAAGATCACCGCGAGCGCCAAGGGCACCTTGCGCAACGTCGCCTACGTGGCGCCGAAGGACGGGGACGTCGACGAGACCAACCCGCTGGTCATCCCCAAGTCGACCACGGACACCGACGACACGCCGACCGACAACGACGCGCAGGCAGACCTGACGCTGGGGGACGAAACGGTGACTCCGACGACGAGTGCGCCGACGACGAGTGCGCCAAGCACGCCAACGGAGAGCACGCCGACGGACGACACCGGCTCCTTCCTGGCTGACACCGGATCGGGCATCGGGCTGGGCAGCGCTCTGGCTGCCGTGGCCCTGGTGGGTCTCGGAACGGCTTCCGTCCTGCGGAAGAAGCGCCTCAAGTAAGTCGCGAATGCAGTGACAGGGGCGGCTTCCCCGACGCGAAATCGTCGGGGGAGCCGCCCGCTGCATGTGTCACCACGAAGCGGGTGCGATCAGTCGCCAAGACCGGTCGCACCCGCTTGTTGTTGTGTGAGGCGAGCCGCGGGGGTGTTCAGCCCAAGTCGGCGTCCGAAACCGCGGCGAGCACGGGGCGAAGCTGCATCCACCACTGCTCTTGCGGGCGACGGAACGTGGAATCCACCTCGTTCGACATCCGTGACAGTTCGGAGGCCGCGACACCGCCGCCGACGAGACCGACCATTCGCGCATCTGACGAGCCAGAGGTGAGCTGGTTTCGCAGGTCGTTCAACGCGTGGGACACCAGACGGACCGCCAGCAACCTGTCGAACGGGCTGGGAGTCCCACCTTGCTGGACGTGTCCGATGACCTGGGTGCGCACGTCGAACCGTCCCTGGGACTCCTCGTTGAGAAGGGCTGCCAAGAAGTCGGTTGTGTAGTTCTCGCTGGCGCGTTCGTTGCGGACCGCCAGGAACAGCTTGCGGCCGGCGGCGAACGAACGCTGCAACCACGACATGTCGGCGGCCAGGTCGGACAGGTGTGTCGGGACCTCATGCAAGTACACGCGCTCGGCGCCTCCGGCCAACCCGCCCATGAGGGCGAGGAAGCCGCAATAGCGACCCATCGTCTCGACGACGAAGGACCGCGTGGTGGCGCTCGCCGACAGCTTGATGGCGTCGATGCTCTGGACGATCGTGTTGAGGGCGGTATCGGCGCCGATGGCCATCTGGGACCCGGGCAGGTTGTTGTCGATGGACGCGGGCACGCACACGATCGGGATCCGGAAGGCCGGGTACCGGTCACGCTCAGCGTGCAGGAGTTGGGCTGACTGGTAGGCGTTCCAGCCTCCGACGACCAGCAACGCGTTGATGCGGTGGGTCTCGAGTTGGCGGCTGATGCCGTAGAGGGATTCGACCGTCGGGACGGTACGGCGCAGGCCCAGGCTGGCGCCTCCGTCAACGGCCCACCCCTCGACGTCGGACCATCCGAGCTCGTCGATCCTGCCCTCGATCAACCCGGGGAATCCGTCGCGGATGCCGACCATTGACAGGCCGCGGCTGATGCCGAGCCGCACCGCCGCCCAGGCGGCGGCGTTCATGCCGGGGGCGAGCCCGCCGACGTGGAGAATCCCCACGCGAGAACAGTCGCTCGTTGACTCGACTCGCGACGGCTCGGCGAGTTCGCGGAAGATCACCATCTCCTCGGCGAACGATGAACCGCGCAGGGTCATGGCCTCGTCGTAGCGTCCCTCGGCGATGAGCGTTGGGACTCGCCTGGTGGCGGCGACCGACTCGATGAGGGGGACACGCGCCACCGCGTTGCCATGAAACCCGATCACGGGTCCCGTCTGACCCGGTTGAGCAGCCAGGACTTCGTTTGCGGCCTCGTAGCCGAGCCAGGTGCTTGCCCACCGGTCGTAGGCGCTGGGGGTGCCACCGCGCTGAATGTGCCCAAGAATCGTGACGCGCGTGTCCTCGTGCAGCGACTCGGTGATGGTGTCGGCCACGTACTGCGCGGTGATCGGCTGTTGCTGCCGATCGGTCGCGCCTTCGGCGATGACAACGATGGAGTGGCGTCGACCTGCCGAGCGGCCCCGACGCAGTTCCGCGCACATCCGCTGTTGCCAGCCGTCTTCGGGTGGATTCTCGGGGACCAGCACGTAGTCACAGGCGCCAGCGATGGCACTCATCAACGCCAGGTACCCGCAGTGACGGCCCATCACCTCGACCACGAAGCACCGGTGGTGGCTGGCTGCCGTGCTCGCGAGATCGTCCAGCGCCGCCACGATGCGGTGCAGTGCGCTGTCCGCACCGATCGTCATGTCGGTACCCACGAGGTCGTTGTCGATGGACCCGACGAGACCGGCGAACATCAGCTGCGGGTGCGCGTCGGCGGTGTCTTGATCGATCTCGCCGGTGGCGACGAGATCGTTCAGGAGGGACGGCCATTCCTCCCGGAACAGGTCCAGCCCCGACAGGCTGCCGTCGCCGCCGATGACGACCAGGCGATCAATGCCCGCGCGCAGCAGATTCGCGGCGGCCTTGAGGCGCCCGGGGCGTTCGCGAAACTCTTTGCTGCGGAAGGTGCCAATGATCGTCCCGCCCTTGTGCAGGACGCTTCCGACGTCCTCCCACTCGAGGCGACGCATGCCGTCTCCGCCGTCGATCATGCCCTGGTACCCCTCGAAGATGGCGTAGACCTCAGCGCCTTGGGACATGGCCGTGCGGGCGACGGCGCGCACAGCGGCATTCATGCCCTGTGCGTCCCCACCGCTGGTCATGACACCGACGCGGATCTGTGCAGTCTTCGGCACAGCGTTCATGCGGACCTCCCGTTCGCTGCTTTCCATCATGCCCGTCCGGGTGGCTCCACGCTGGGCCGCCCACGGCCGGACTAAATCCAGCGTGAGTGTGAAATTCGCCGGCGGGATGGGATTGCCGAGCCGCCGCCGACCCGACGGCCGGGAATGCGCGGCGGAATGACGCCATGCACTATCCCCGCCAGCCTGTCGGGACGGCATGTTACTGACGGGGTTGAAAGCGACATATACAGTTGTTGGGGTAAGTCGCTTTCGGTAAGTCCCTGAATCCTTGGCACAATGGGATTCGGAGGCCAAAGGGACATGACGACGTGGCCCGTGAGTGTTCAGGGCGCTCACAAACGGCCTAGGAGGGGTGCGTGTTCGGCGGCGAGGCAGTGTGGGACGACGTTGTGACGGGTCTTTGCCCGGATGCAGCGACGTTGTACGGCATTGATGTGGTGTCGACGGGGTCGTCGGCGCTGACCACCATGCTGTCCGGGCCCCTTGCCCACCGACCCGCAGACAGCTCCCGACAGACGACCTTCCTTCGCCATTCTCGTGGAAATGCCATCGTCGGGGTGACGCGACGCAGGTTCCCTAACCGTGGCGTCCATGGGGCGTTCTTCCGGCTGCGCTATTCGGCACCGTCCGAGCTCGCCGTCACCGTGGCGTCGGTCGGCGTGTACGACCCCAGTTGGCTGGTGGGCGGAGCGCGAGCCTACGGAATGGATACCTTCCTGCTGGCGACCCAGGGCGGCACGCGCATCGAGATCACCGCTCCGAGCGGCAAGGACGATGGACCTCTCGACGCCGACGAGTACATCGGCGAGCACCTCACCGCGTCCGGCCGCGAAGCCGTCCTGACGAGGGCACATGGCGGCGATGACTCGCTCGCCGCGCCCCGTTTGACGCGGGTCGCCCTTCACGTTCACGACGTCCGCGCAGCCGTGTCGTTCTTTGAGGCGGGGCTCGGGTTCGGTCCTGTGCGCACACACCCGCACGGGGTGCTGCTGAGCAACGGCAACCAAGACATCGACATCGTCGCGACGCGACGGAGCGTGCACGGCCTTGCTGGACTCGGGTTTTACATCGACGACGCCGACAAGCTGACGGCCTTGACGGAGATGGCGCCCAGTCGCTTCGAACACAACCGACCCATGTCGGTGCAGGTCGCCGGTCCCGAGGGGGTCAAGGTGACGTTGCACCTTGGCGACGGCACGGATCGTGCCGCCCTGCTCCGCGAGACCACGGCGCACTACGTGGCCCGCTGACCCGCACCGATTCAGGCGATCGGGATCAGCCGAGCAGGCGCGCCTCCAACGCTTTCTGGTCGGCGGATGTCCACCCCATCGTGCTCAAGAGGGGATCGACACCACCCCAGACGTCGTCGATGACGCCGAACAGGGCCTCCATGACCTCGGGACGAGCGTGGAACAGCTCCATGGGCACATTGTCCAAGCGCCCGTTGTAGCTGGCCGCCTGGCGCATCTGTGTCACGACCATCGCGATGCGCTCACTGGTCCGCGCATAGTCCTCGACGATGTCCGCACGCGGAACACCGAGAGCCCCCAGCGTCAGCGCGATCACCGTGCCGGTTCGATCCTTGCCCGCTGCGCAGTGGATGAGGGCGGCACCCTCGGCGTTTGCGACGACACGCATGGACGCGATGACGGCGGCGGGTCGTTCGGAGATGTACCCGAGATACGACGCGGCGATCGGATCGGCCAGCAGTTCGCTGGTGTGGGTCGGCAGTGGAACGGCGGCGTCGGACAGCCCGTCGTCCACCTCCATGATGAGCGAGTGCCAGTGATGCGACACCCAGGCGGCATCGCTCAAGGGACTCGGGCCCTCCGTGTACCGCTCGAAGCCGCTACGCAAGTCAACGACGTCCGTGAGCCCCAGTTCGCGCATGGTGGCGATGTCTGCGGCCGTCAGCGTCTGCAGGTTGTCCGAACGCCACAGCTTGCCCGGAAGAATCTCTGCGCCCGAGTCCGTGCGCATTCCTCCGAGGTCTCGCAGATTGAACAGGCCGTCCAGGTCGATCCATGTCGTCATCAGGCGGCGAACCTCGATGCTGCTGGACTGGTCGTGCTCATGGCTTCGGCTCCTCGCTGGATGTCAGTGTGTCCCGGGCTGCCTTGCGGAGATCGGCTGCTCGGCGGAAGTCTTCTTGCGTGGGCATCCCGTACGCGCGGGCGGTCGTGTCGTGCAATTCGATGATGTAGCGCCGCAGCCGGTCGGCAAACCGGTGAGCATTCTCGACTGAGGCGGCTGTTTGTGCGCGTCCGAAAACGATGTGAACCGGAGGCCGTCCGTTGACCGGGACTGCCGCGGTCGGAGGCATCGCCGCATGGGCGCCAACGAGGGCAATCGGTAACACTGGGGCATCACGGCTGATCGACAACGCCGCTGCCCCCGGAGTGAAGCGCGTCATCCCACCGGTCCGGGAGCGCGTCCCCTCGGGGAAGATCAGCAGGGATTGCCCATCGGACAACAGCGCCCCGGCGATCCCGCGGTTCTTCTTGCCTTTCATGCCCTTGCGGTCAACCGGGAAGGCATTGAAGAACAGGGATGTCGCGGCCCCCTTCACCTTCTTCTGGAAGAAGTGGTCCGCGGCCGCACCTGCCGAGAGATGGCGGGTGATGCGACGCGGGAGGGCGCCGAAGATCAGCGGAGCGTCGAGGTGGCTGGAATGGTTCGCGATCACCACGAGCGGGTTGTCCAGCGACTCCAAGTGTGAGCGCCCGTGAATGTGGACGTTGAGAGCCGACCAGAAGTACGGCTTCATCACGATCTGCTGGGCGACGTAGCGCGCCGAGCCATGGACATTCGAGCGATATCTGCTCAGATTCGGCTCGCTCACCTATCGCTCATTCCTCGTGCTCTGTGGGTCGTGGGCATGGTCCTCAACTGCGGCTACGAACGAGAGCCCGGGAGATGGATCGGATCACCGCTCGGGGTGCGTGGCGGACGAAGAACGTGCCCAGCTTCCATTTCACCGTGGGAGCGGACTGGTGTCGACCGTTCTCGATGTCGGTGATCGTTTGGCGTGCCATGTCGTCGGCATCGACCCACAGCCAGTCGGGAATGGTGTTGCGGATTCCCGCGCGCTCATGGAACTCGGTGCGGACCCACCCCGGGCTGATGTTGGTGACGCTGACTCCGGACCCGGCGAGCTCGTTGTCGAGCGACTCGGAGTAGGTGGTGACCCACGCCTTGATGGCCGAGTAGTTGCCCTGGGAGATCCACGCTGACATGGACCCGGTGTTCGCGATGTGACCGCGCCCCCGCGCCTTCATCGCCCGGCCTGCTGCGCCGCCCAAGATCAACACAGCGATGATCATCACGTCGATCCCGAGGATGTGCTCGGACACGTCGGGGTCGAGTAAGGGGGCGGTAACCCCGAAACCCGCGTTGTTGATGAACAGGTCGATCGGGCGGGCGTCGGATTCCAACCGGGCCGCGACCCTGTCGACGTCGGCGCGCACCGCGAGATCGGCGGTCAGCGTCTCGACTTCGATCCCAAAGGTTTCCGTGAGTTCCACGGCCTGCTGGCGCAGTCGCGTCGCGTCGCGTGCGACCAAAACGACGTGGTAGCCCCGGGCCGCGAGTTGCCGCGCGAATGCGGCGCCGATACCCGCCGTGCCGCCAGTGATCATGGCCCAGGTCATGGGTCGAGTGTAGTGGTGCGCATGGCTACCGCCCACAACGCCCATGGCCCTCGAACCGGGGGCGGTCACCTCTACGTGTGGTCGGTGATCCAAGCGAGGTCGGTGGTCTGCCCCTCCACTCCGCCCGGAGTTTCCACGCACACGGGCGAACCCGCGGTGGCGGTGACCTCGGCGAGTCCCTCGGGATCGCAGTGACCGGCGCCAAGATTGGTGTGTCGATCGGCACCCGAGCCGAACGCGTCGCGGGAGTCGTTGCCGTGGACCAGGTCGATTCTGCCGGTGATGGCCTTGATCTTGTCGGTTAGCCCGGACAGTTCGAGGCCTCCGGCGTGGGCGTGACAGGTGTCGAGACAGAATCCGACCTTGTCGCTGTTGGCTGATGGTGCGATCGATGACCACAGCTGGTCGATGCGTTCGAGATGTCGGGCCATCGCATTCTCGCCACCGGCGGTGTTCTCGATCAGCAGCGGGACGGCAATGTCGAGCCCGTCGATGCACTTGCGCCAGTTCTCGAAGCCCGAGGACGGATCGTCCTTGGCCGTCACGTGTCCGCCGTGCACGATCACGCCAGCCGCGCCGATGGTCGCTGCGGCCGTGATGGTCTGCTGCAGCAGCTTGCGGGACGGAATGCGGATGCGGTTGTTCATCGACGCGACATTCAGCACGTACGGTGCATGCACGTACAGGGCGACTCCGGCGGCCGTGGCGGCCTCTTTCAGGGCCTGCGCACCGCCCTCGTAGGCGATCACCGGCCCCTTCCACCCCTTTGGGTCGCCGAGGAAGAACTGACTGAGCGCAGCGCCACGAGCCTGCGCCTCGGAGATCGGGTCGAGTTGGTCGACATGCGCACCCATCACCACAGCCATGGCTCGACACTACCCGCCCTGGGAGGATTGGTCGCCGGGGCACCCCTCCTCGTCTGTAGCACCGACCAGCGAGCGGGAACGGCCGGATCAGTCTGAGACGTTTCCTGCATTTTGACCCGACCGCGCGGATAGATTCCCTGACGTGAGCACATCGACCGCCGCGGCACCGCAGAAAACGCCACTCAGTTCGCGCGAGCGCAATGTGGCTTTTGCCGTAATTGCTACGGGCATGTTGCTGTCAGCGCTGGACAGTACCGTCGTTTCTACCGCGTTGCCCACGATTGTCGGTGATTTGGGCGGTGCCGACCACATCACCTGGGTGGTGACGGCTTACCTTCTGACGCAGACAATCGCCACGGTTCTGGCGGGAAAAGTCGGCGACCTCGCGGGCCGAAAGGTCGTGTACCTCATCGGCGTCGGCATCTTCATCACGGGTTCGATCCTGTGTGGGATGGCCAAGACCATGGGTTGGCTGATCTCGATGCGCGCCTTGCAGGGTATCGGGGCGGGGACACTGGCCGTGACCGCCACGGCGCTGATCGCCGACATCATCCCGCTGCGTTTGCGCGGCAAGTACCAAGGTGCCATCGGGTCCGTGTTCGGAATCGCGACCGTCATCGGTCCGTTCATCGGGGGCTTTCTCACCGACAACATGTCGTGGCGCTGGGTCTTCTACGTGAATGTCCCTGTCGCGGCCGTGGTGCTACCCCTGGCGGCCAAGATCCTGCCAAAGACAAGAGCTCAGTCGGCGCCCAAGATCGACTACGCCGGAATCATC
>RRZU012022765.1_pt1 | contig 27505 bp, 23 predicted proteins | sample 2165561 | NCBI WGS metagenome assembly RRZU01 (sample SAMN10456909, study PRJNA506462) | wastewater metagenome | isolation source: wastewater sludge | place: USA: Moscow, Idaho | reverse complement strand
GTCGCTGAAGGTGAGGAAGGTGCCGCCGTAAGGGATGTAGCCGCCGTGCAGGGCGATGCCGTTCATGATGGCGGCCATGCCAAATTCGCGCACGCCGTAGTTGATGTGGCGGCCAATCAGGCCGCTTTCGCTGATTTTGCTCTTGTCGGTCAGGATGACAAAGCCATCGTCGTATTTGACGACTGCGCCATCGTCCGTTATGCGCAGGGGCAGGGTGTTTTGCGTGGCGGTGAGGTTGGAGCCGGTCAGGTCGGCGCTGCCGCCCAACAGTTCGGGCATGTGGGCGGTGAAGCTTTCCAGCGCCATTTGGCTGGCCTTGCGGGTGGCGGCAGCCGGGGCGTGCGGCTGGTACACGCGCGGCATGCGCTCGGCCAGTTGCGGCACCATGCGGCTCACAACGCCGTCCATGCGGCGGCGCAGCTCAACGGCCAGCAGCGGAAATTGCTTGATATAGGCGGCAAACAACTCCTCCCATTCCTGCTCATGGGCGGCGCCTTGCTCTTTGGCGTCCCAGGCGTCGTACACGCTTTTGGGCATGTCAAACGGGGCGTGCTTCCAGCCCAAATCCTTGCGTACCAGTTGGATTTCTTCTGCTCCCAACGGTTCGCCGTGTGCCTTGGCCGTGTTCTGGCGGTTGGGCGCGCCTTTGCCAATGGTGGTTTTGCAGATGATGAGTGTGGGCTTGGTGGCCGACTGCTTGGCCTGCGCAATGGCTTTGTCGATGGCATCCACATCGTGGCCGTCGATCGGGCCAATTACGTCCCATTGGTAGGCTTTGAAGCGCTCGGCGGTGTTGTCGGTAAACCAAGGCTGCACTTGCCCGTCGATGCTGATGCCGTTGTCGTCATACAGCGCGATCAATTTATTGAGCTTCCATGCGCCAGCCAGCGAGCAGGCCTCGTGGCTGATGCCTTCCATTAGGCAGCCGTCGCCCAGCATCACGTAGGTGTGGTGATCGACTACATCGAAGTCGGGGCGGTTGAATTCGGCCGCCAGCAGCTTCTCGGCCAGCGCCATGCCTACGGCATTGGCCAAGCCTTGCCCCAAGGGGCCGGTGGTGGTTTCTACGCCGGGGGTCACGCCTACCTCGGGGTGCCCGGCCGTTTTGCTGCCCAACTGGCGAAAGCGCTTGATTTCATCCATCGACAAGTCGTAGCCGGTGAAATGCAGCAGGGCGTATTGCAGCATGGAGGCATGCCCGTTCGATAGCACGAAGCGGTCGCGGTTGTACCACTTTGGGTTGCCTGGGTTGTGGCGCAAATGGCGGCTCCACAGGGCAACGGCCATTTCAGCCATGCCCATGGGTGCGCCCGGGTGGCCGGACTTGGCTTGTTCAACGGCGTCGATACTGAGCACGCGAATGGCATTAGCCATGAGAGAGGTGTTGGCTTGAGACATGGAAGGCTCCGTGCAGAATAGAGGGGAGAGAGTAGATGGGTGAAAAATTTGGTAACTTGCGCATTCTAACGGGCTGGCTTGGCGAGTGGGAGCCTGTTGCCTAAAGCCCGTTTGGCGTTTGGGCAAACAATGCATAACATGCAGAAAGAAAAGGCTGCAACAGCGTTGTATCAAAGGAATGGAAGGTAATGGACTTGGCGCTTTGGCAATACGCGGCAATTGCCTTGTTGGGGATTGTTGCCAGCATCATCAACATGATGGCTGGCGGCGGCTCCAACCTGATTTTGCCGTTGCTGATGATGTTTGGCGTACCGCCCGACATTGCCAACGGCAGCAACCGCGTGGGCGTATTTTTTCAGTCGATTGCGGGTATTCGCAGTTTTTATCGGGCAGACAGATTGCCCACGCACGATCTGCGCGGCATTTTGCCGCCCATGGTGGTGGGCGGGCTGCTGGGCTCGCTGCTGGCGTCGGTCTTGCCCAATACCTGGCTCAAACCGGCTTTGCTGTGCTGCATTGTATGCGTGGCGGCGCTGACTTTTTTCAAGCCCGGTTTGTTGCTTGTGCCTGAAGGGGCAGAGCCCAAAACCGTGGCGGCTACGCGGGGTGCGAGGCTCTTGCTGTTCTTGACGGGGCTGTACGGCGGCTTTGTGCAAGCCAGCGCCGGTTTTTTGCTGCTGCCCCTCATGACGGGGTTGCTGCACTACGATCTGGTGCGCGCCAATGCGCTCAAGGTGTTGTGTACGCTGGTGTTCAGCCTGGTGTCTTTGGCGGTATTCATCACGCAGGGGCAGGTGTGGTGGAGTGTGGCGTTGACGCTGGCTGCGGGCAATACCATCGGCTCCATGATTGGCGTGAAAATGTCCCTGAAGCTGAACCCCCAAGTCATCCGCTGGGTCTTGTTCGTCATGACCATTGTTGCGGCCGTGTCGGCTTTGCTTAAATAACGCAAAAACGATGCGCTGTTTGGTTTTTGCGCATGCGTGTACGAATGTGTATGCCTGCGGTTGTACCTCTGCGGATTAGGCGCAAGTTTGGATGACCGCCTGCACGGGTCTGCGCAAAGAATTCGGTAGCTGTCTGCCATAGCCGATGCGCAAAAGAATTTGCGCAAACTCTGCGTTGCCCAGCAATTCGGCTCGCAACTTGTGGTTGAGCACGGGCACTTCGCATGGCTGGTTCAAATAGGCATGGGCAAGGCCCGCTCGCGTCAAATGCAGCAACAGGCGCTGCAAAATACGCCCCGTTTCAACCCAGGCGGGCTGGGTATTTTCCTGACTGGTGAGCAATACCAGATGTGACGAAGAACGGATTTTCTGGCCGTCGGACGTGTTCTGCTTTTGGCTGTTGAGCATCGCTCTCACAATCGGGCGGGAAATCCATGCGGGTAGGCTGGGTGCTTCCAGGGCTGCATAGCTCAGGCCGTCGCCAGTGCGCTCCGCGTGGCTGCGGTTGAAGCGTATCCATGACAACAGCTCGGCTTTGAATGCAGCATCATTCATTTGTACTGTATTGCCATCCGCGACATGTTGGGCGAGCATGCCGAAAGTTTTGCTGGTGCGTGGCCAGGCATGGATATGGTGGGATTGGTAATTTTCAAAATTCTGCAAGATATGGCTCAATATATCTTCAGGGATTTCTTTTCCAGAATAAATGGAACGATTGGTTTGCCGCTGGTCTATATGGTCGAAAAGCGGATCGGCAACAAGCGTTTCCGAGCGTTTCAAACGGATGGCGATGCTGCCGTCGTCAGCAACCGCCAGCTCTGAAAGATAGTGCAGCTTCGATGCCGCGATGCACAGGTTTTCTGCGGCGCATCCCAAGCTGATGAACAACTCACGATCATCGGCATCGACAACCGGCAAACGCTTCTCGAAGTTCGGGCGGATCGTGATCTCGCCCTCTCTGACTTCAAAGAGCCACGGCTGTGTGTTGTGGCCAGAGGGTGCTTTGGTTGCACATGCAACCATGCATAAGCTGTCTGCATCCCATCCCTTCATGTTTCGCGCTCCATAGTGATTGAAACCGTAAGCATCCGCATGATAGCGGGCGGCAATGGTAACGGCTGCTTCTACAATGCCTGCTGCTTTTTCCCTCTGCCGCCGTTGTCGCGCGATCAGCCATGTCCCTTCCTTCTTTTCCCCTCGCACAAGCCATGCTGCTGGCCGCTGGCCGCGGCAAGCGCATGCGCCCGCTGACCGATGCCACGCCCAAGCCCCTGCTGGAGGTGCATGGCAAACCCTTGCTGGAATGGCCCTTGCGCGCCTTGGCTGCGCAAGGGTTTACGCAGGTGCTGGTCAATACCGGTTGGTTGGGAGCACACATTCCCGCACGCTTTGGCACCTCATACGCGCATGGCGATGCATGGCCCGCCACGCACCTGCGCTACTCGCGCGAAGAGCAAGACTTTGGCCATGCGCTCGAAACCGCAGGCGGCATTGCCCGCGCGTTGCCGCAGCTGGATGCCGTGTTCTGGCTGGCGGCGGGCGATGTGTATGCGCCCGACTTTGCCTTTGCCCGTGCCGATTACGACCGTTTTGCCGCCAGCCCTGCGTTGGCGCATATCTGGCTGGTGCCCAACCCGCCGCACAACCCGGCGGGTGACTTTGCCTTGGGCGAAGATGGCACGGCGCATGTGGCCAACGACAGCAACACCCAACTGCCGCGCTACACCTACAGCACCATCGGCCTGTTCAAAAAATCCCTGTTCACCACGCCGTGGTGCGCCCTTGCGGCGGGCAACCCGCAAGGCGAGGTGGCTCCCTTGGCACCGGTGTTGCGCGCAGCCATGCAGCACGGGCATATCAGCGCCAGCCTGTACACCGGCCGCTGGACGGATGTAGGCACGCCGCAGCGCTTGGCAGAATTAAATGCCACAGTGTTTACTGCACCATAGTTCAACCCCATCAACTGCCTGTTTGCGCATCGAAGAAATATGAGCACATCATTCGCCAACACAAAGCCCGCCTTGCTGTTGATTGATGTACAGCAAGGTTTTGTGCAAGAAGATTTTTTTGGCGGCAACCGCAACAATCCAGAGGCCGAAGCCCATTGCGGGCAGTTGCTGGCGGCATGGCGAGCGTGGGGTTTGCCGATTTTTCATGTGCGCCACAGCTCGCAAAACCCGCACTCGCCGTTGCATGCCAGCAATAGTGGGTTCCAGTTCTGCGCACAGGTGCAGCCGCAAGGCGATGAGCCGGTCATCACCAAAACCGTCAACAGCGCCTTTATCGGCACCAACCTGAAAGAGCGGTTGGATGCACTGGGTATCACCACCCTTGTCATTGCCGGAATAACCACCAACCACTGTGTTTCTACTTCGGTGCGCATGGCCGGCAATTACGGCTTTGCAGTATATTGCGCACACGACGCCTGTGCCTGTTTTGATCGAACAGGCATTCTGGGCGAACACTATCCGGCCGAAACCATCCACCTGACCGCGCTGGCCAATCTGCATGGCGAATTTGCCCAGGTTGCCAGTACCGCGCACATTCTGCGCATGCTTTCGCCGCTTGAAAACTGACTCTGGAGCTTGCTCGCAAAATGCCTTATTCGTCTCGCCGTGCCCGCGTTGCTGCCGCGTTGGGCGTCAACGCCATTGCCATTGTTCCCACCGCGCCCGTGCAGCAGCGCAACCGCGACTGTGATTTTCCGTACCGGCACGACAGCTATTTTTATTACCTGAGCGGCTTTACCGAGCCCCAGGCCTGGCTGGTGCTGCGCACCGATGCCAGTGGCAAATTGCACACCAGCCTGTTTTGCCAGCCCAAAGATCTGGAGCGCGAAATTTGGGACGGCTACCGCCTGGGGCCAGAGGCCGCCCCCGCTGCGCTGGGCGTAGATGCCGCCTATTCAACCGACGAGTTGGATGCACGCCTGCCCCAGTTGATGGAAAACACCCGGCTGCTGTCTTACCCCTTCGCCACCCACCCGGGGCTGGCCGCGCGCGTGGAAGGCTGGTTGGGCAAGGTGCGCGCCCGCGTGCGGTATGGCGTGGTGTTTCCGGCGCAGCACGTGGACTTGTGCAGCGTGCTGGATGAAATGCGTTTGCTCAAAGATGCGCACGAGCTGGCCATCATTCGCCGCGCCTGCCAGATCTCGGCCCATGCTCACAAACGTGCCATGCAAACCTGCGCCGCCATGCTGCGCGACAGCCGCGAGGTGCGCGAATACCACCTCGAAGCCGAGCTGCAACACACCTTTCGCCAAAACGGCTCGCAATTTGCCGCCTATGGCAACATCGTGGCGGCAGGCGGCAATGCCTGCGTGCTGCACTATCAGGCGGGCAACACGGCCATTCAATCGGGCGATTTGGTGTTGATTGATGCGGGCTGCGAGCTCGACGGCTACGCCAGCGACATCACGCGCACCTTTCCGGCCAACGGCACATTCACCACGCCGCAGCGTGCCATCTACGATCTGGTGCTGGCTGCAGAAGAAGCGGGCATTGCCGCCACCCGTGCAGGCGCGCGCTTTACCGACATTCACGACGCCACCGTGCGCGTGATTACCCAAGGGCTGCTCGATTTGGGCCTGCTCGACAAAAACGCCGGCAGCCTGGACGAGCACATTGCGCAGCGCAGCTATTTCCGTTTTTACATGCACCGCGCCGGCCACTGGATGGGCATGGACGTGCACGACTGCGGCGACTATGTGGAGCCTGCGGAAATGGGCCAAACCAGTGTGCGCAAAGACGCGCTCTCGGGCGAAGACATCATCAACCGCCCCAGCCGCATTCTGCAACCGGGCATGGTCTTTACCATTGAGCCGGGCATTTACATCCGCCCCGCAGACGATGTGCCCGAAGCGTACTGGAACATCGGCATCCGCATCGAAGACGACGTGGTGGTCACGCAAGAGGGCTGCGAAATCCTCACGCGCGATGTGCCCGTGGCGGCTGATGCCATCGAGGCGCTGATGCGCGCTTGATCCGGGGGATTGCTCGTGACCACTGCTTCCCCTCTGCGCATTACCTCGGCCAACCTCAACGGCATTCGCTCGGCCAGCACCAAAGGTTTTTTCGATTGGCTGCAAACCGATCGCCCCGACGTGCTGTGCGTGCAAGAACTCAAGGCCCAGGCGACTGATCTCACGCCAGCCATGCGGGCGCCTGCGGGCTACCACGGCTTTTTTCATTACGCCGAGAAAAAAGGCTACAGCGGCGTGGGCATTTACAGTCGCACCCAGCCCGATCGCGTGATCGAAGGCATGGGCCACGCCGCCTTCGATGCCGAAGGCCGCTTCATCCGCGCGGACTTTGGCAACCTCTCGGTCATCTCGGTCTATATACCTTCGGGCACATCGTCTGAAGAGCGGCAGGCGCTCAAGTATGTGTTTCTCGACGCCTTTTACCCGTTGCTGCAATCGCTGCTGGCCGAGCAGCGCGACATCGTCATCTGTGGCGACTGGAACATTGCCCACCGCGAAATCGATCTGAAAAACTGGAAGGGCAACCTCAAAAACTCGGGCTTTCTGCCCGAAGAGCGCGCCTGGCTTGACAAACTCTACGGCAGCGGCTGGGTGGATGTGTTCCGCACGCTGTACCCCGAAGCGGGTGACACCGGCTACACCTGGTGGAGCCAGCGCGGCCAGGCCTATGCCAAGAATGTGGGCTGGCGCATCGACCTGCAAGTGGCCACGCCCGCCATGGCGCAACGCGCCCACAGCGCCAGCGTGTACAAAGCGCAAAAATTCAGCGACCACGCGCCGCTGACGGTGGAGTACAAGTGAGTAAACAAGGAGGCAGGCTCTGGGCCGTCACTGCACAAGTGGGGATTGGCAATGGCATCCCCAAAAACAAAGCGAGCTTTTGGCTCACATGGACGGCAGGTAGGGGGTGCGTGTTTGCAGTTTGTCACCCAAGCGCCTGAACCTTGACCTGTTTTCCTTTGGGGTTGGTTGGGGCATCTGGGCGTGGACCCTGGTCATGCATCAAAACGCATACTTGACCGAAACATTGTCGCCCACACCTTTGCGCAGCCGCTACTGCTGGCGCCGTGCTTTGGCCTGATTCACCATGGCTGCGCTCTCCGGCGCGCCCTCAAGCAACGACTACTTGGTTTGCGGGTTGAGTCGCGCCGCCATGCCACCACCGGTAGAGCCGCTACCAGCAGAGCTACCGCCTGTGGAACCGCCAAGACCGGTGCCGCCTCCTGTGCCCGGCGCGGGCGTAGACGCAGGAGTTGAGGTCGGGGTCGGTGTGCCTGTTACCGTGGCATACAGGTTTTGGCGATCACTGCTGAGCTTGAAGCGGTACAGCAAGGCCGAGCCAGAGGTGGCATGCAACTGATTGACCAGATTGCCTGCACCGCTGGTGAGCGTGCCGTTTGCTGTATGAATCAGCACAATCCGGTCGCCTTGCGCAAGCCTTGCGCCGGCAGGCAACTCCACGCCGATTTTTCTGCCTGCAATGCCGGTACCAGATGTGTCAGTAAGAGTCAGTACCTTTTCCCCTGCCGCAATATCGCTGGGCAAATAGAAGTTGATGCGCTCGAAATTGTGGATATTGCCAACGGTAGTGCCCTTGGTGCGCATTTCCAGGGTGTTGCCGCTCAGAACGTCCACCTTGTCAGGGTTGGCGTTGGTTGAGAACCCTCCATACAAAGCTGGCAGAGAGCTTTGGCCTGTGCCGGGAACGAATACGGGCTGTCCTTCAATGATGACTGTGTTGCCTGTAGCCTGCATTTTTGGCGCACCCGGCGGCAAAGAGCCGAAGGTGTTGTAGCCGCCAAAAACGCCCGCAGCAATGGAGCCAGAACTGATTTTTACCGTGTTGTGAATGGCATTGCGGCCTGTACCGCCTCTGATCTCGCCCAGTATTTGGGCATCCGCCCCGTTGATGAGGACGGTGTTGCCTTCGGCCTTGTTGCCTGCGGCACGTCCGGCGAAGCCGCCAACCACTTGCCCTGTAAAGGTTCCGCCAGTGACGGTCACGGTGTTGCCTTCGGCGATCAGGTTTTTATTGCTGCTGTATGTATCTCTTGTGCCGCCGCCAAACACCGCGGTAATTTTCGTACCGGGCGCGTTGATGGCTACGTGATTGCCTTCTGTCGTTCCGTTCCAGCTATAGCCGCCATAGATGTAGCCAGCTCGGGAGTCACTTCCGCCACCGAATGAACCGCCGGTGATAGTGACCGTATTGTTTTTGGCGTGTGAATTTCCACCTCTGCCGAGACCGCCATAAACAGCTCCTTTGACATGGCCATTTTTGATGGTAACGATGTTGTTTTCTGCTGATGTGTTTGAACCAGTGTTGAATGCTCCGTAAACAGTGCCTTCAACGTTGCCACCTTCAAGCGTGAGCTGATTGTTTTGTGCAGCAGTATTTGCAATGTCTGGCGCTGCACCGTATGCATTGCCAGAAACCGTGCCGCTTTTTACGGTTACAGAATTGCTGCTGTGGCGCCGGTTCAGCAGAGTGCTGAGTGAGTCGCCGAGGTTGCTGGCATCCAGCTCGCTGCGGACAACAGGGCCCACGCTATTGGCTGTGTCATGTATGGTCAGCAGCTTGTCGGTAGTGTCAGAAGGATTGCTGGCGGCATCGTAAGTCAGGGTAACGCCTTGGGCGTGCAGCGCATTGCACAGCAACAGCCCGAACACCGCCAAGGGCGCGAGTTTGTATTTGCTGCGTTGGCGCAAGCTCGGTTGGTGAGAATGGCCGCCCTCCGGGCGAGAGGCGGAAGCTATATTGTTTCTCATGAACTGAACCTTTCTCGAAACAAGCAAAGCGATAAGGTGTATACCACAAATTCACAACAAAGCAAGTTCTTGATCTGATCGCAAAACAAGGTGGCAGAAAGCGCGCCCGGTGCAGAACATTGCTGTTATCTGCAAGTCATGTGCCTGCATTGAAGGCAGTGCTTGCTGCGCACAGCCCGAGCGGCTCTGTGCCCGATACAATGCCGCGATGCATATACACATTCTTGGCATTTGTGGCACCTTCATGGGTGGTTTGGCCGCTTTGGCGCGCGAGGCGGGGCACACCGTAACCGGTTGCGATGCGGGTGTTTACCCGCCCATGAGCGATCAGCTACGCGCTTTGGGCATTGATTTGATCGAAGGCTTTGGCGCCGAGCAAACCGCGCTCAAGCCCGATATGTATGTGGTGGGCAATGTGGTCAGCCGCGCCCGGCTGGACAATGGCGAGGCCAAATTCCCCTTGATGGAGGCTATTCTCGACCAGGGCTTGCCCTACACCAGCGGGCCGCAATGGCTGTGCGAGCATGTGCTGCAAGGCCGCCATGTATTGGCGGTGGCGGGCACGCACGGCAAAACCACCACCAGCTCCATGCTGGCGTGGATTTTGGAAGCGGCGGGCCTGTCGCCCGGCTTTTTGATTGGTGGCGTGCCGCTGAACTTTGGCGTTTCGGCGCGGCTGGGGCAGCAGGTTGCCGGCCATGCGCGCAGCTACTTCGTGATTGAGGCTGACGAGTACGACACTGCCTTTTTCGACAAGCGCAGCAAGTTCGTGCACTACCGCCCGCGCACGGCGGTGCTGAACAATCTGGAGTTTGACCACGCTGACATCTTTCCCGATCTGGCAGCGATTGAGCGCCAGTTTCACCATCTGTTGCGCACGGTGCCTGCATCGGGTTGCGTGGTGGCCAACGGGTTGGAAGAAAGCCTGGCACGCGTGCTGCATGCAGGCGTGTACAGCCCGGTGCAAACCTTTGGCAGCGCCGTGAGCGACTACACCGCCGAAGGCGAGCCGCACGACTTTGCCGTGCTGCACCAAGGCCGGCCGGTAGGGCGCGTGCAGTGGGCGCTGAGCGGCACGCACAACCAGCTCAACGCGCTGGCCGCCATCGCTGCTGCGGCGCATGTGGGCGTGGATGCGGCACAGGCTGCCAAGGCGCTGGGCCAGTTTGCCAACGCCCGCCGCCGCATGGAAGTGCGCGGCACCGTTGCCCGTGCGGGCGGCGCCATCACCGTGTATGACGACTTTGCCCATCACCCCACCGCCATCCGCACCACGGTAGATGGCCTGCGCCGCAAGCTCAACGCCGAAGGCAAAAAGGGCGAACGCATTTTGGCGATTTTTGAGCCGCGCAGCAACACCATGAAACTGGGCACCATGAAAAGCCAACTGCCCTGGAGTCTGGAACAAGCCGACCAGGCCTTTTGCCACAGCGGCGGGCTGGACTGGGACGCCGCCGCCGCATTGGCCGAAATGGGCGCGCGCGCCCAAGTGGCGGGCACTATCGACGCCTTGATTGAACAGGTGATGGCTGCCGTGCAAGCGGGCGACCACCTGCTGTGCATGAGCAACGGCGGCTTTGGTGGCATCCATGCCAAATTGCTGGAAAGGTTGGTGCAGCCTTGAGCGTGTGGGCATGAAACGTATGCATGGTAGGTGTGCATATTTTTGCTGCCCCGCAGCCGTTAAAACGCAATATGGAAACGTACGGTGCAATGAAACGCCGGTGCGAAAAATCGTGAACAGGCATCACGGTAGTGGCGTTTTTCTGCCGTTTTGTCGGCTGTTTTTTTGAGCGCCGCTTTGCGCTGGCGCACGTGAGCATTCCTTTGTATGCCCATCCTTCTTTTAACTGAACGCACCATGAGTCTTCCCGCCTGCACCGATCTGAACAATGCCGAACTGCGCGCCACCCTGCAATCTTTGCTGGATAACAAAACCAAGCCCTTGGGATCGCTGGGGCGCATCGAGCAACTGGCCTTGCAACTGGGCCTTATTCTGCAAACCACCCGCCCCGTGCTGCAAGCGCCGCAGGTGCTGGTCTGCGCGGGCGATCATGGCTTGGCGCGGCGCGGGGTATCGGCCTATCCGCAAGATGTGACCTGGCAGATGGTCGAGAACTTTCTCGCGGGCGGCGCAGCCATCAGCGTGCTGGCCAAACAGCACGGCATGGGCCTGACCGTGGCCGATTGCGGCGTGGCGCACGCTTTTGCCCCCCGCCCCCTGCTGCGCGACTGCAAAATCGCCCCCGGTACGGCCGATTGCACGCAAGGCCCCGCCATGACGGCGCAGCAATGCGCGCAGGCCATTGCCAACGGGCAGGCGCTGGTTCAGTCCTTGCCCGGCAATGTGCTGCTACTGGGTGAAATGGGCATTGGCAACACCTCGGCGGCATCGCTCATTGCAGCGCGTTTACTGAATCTGGACATTGCACAGTGCACCGGTGCTGGCACGGGGCTGGATGCAGACGGTGTGCAACGCAAAACCGTCGTGCTGCAACAGGCGCTGGCGGCCAACCCGCAAGCCACCGATCCGCTTGCCGTATTGGCCGCATTCGGCGGCTTTGAAATCGCCACCATGACCGGCGCCATGCTGCAAGCCGCAGCAGAAAACCGCGTGCTGCTGATCGACGGCGTGATTGTGACCGCTGCGCTGCTGGTTGCCGCGCGCATCGAGCCGCTGGTGCTGCAACGCTGCGTGTTTGCGCACCGCTCGCAAGAGCCTGCGCACCGGCACATGCTGGCCGTTTTGCAGGCCCAACCCCTGCTGGATTTGGGCTTGCGCCTGGGTGAAGGATCGGGTGCCGCCATTGCCTGGCCGCTGCTGCCATCGGCCTGCACCATTCTGAACGACATGGCCAGCTTTGCGCAGGCAGGCGTGGAGCAGCAAAGCGATTAAGCGACCAACATGCACAGCATGGCACAAAGCAAATTTCACGCGCGCGCTTTATTGGGTAGCGTCGGCAGCATGGTTCAGCACCACAAATTGCTTTACAGCCGTGTGGCGGTACACGAGCCGACGCTGATACTGGTGCAGCGCGGCAGAAAAAAGCTGCGTTGGGCAGGGCGTGAATTGCCGGTTGAAACAGGCGAAACCGTGGCGTTGGCGGGCGGGCAGACTTTCGATGTACTCAACGAACCGGATGCAGATGGACTCTATCAAGCGCAATGGATTGCGTTTGACCAACGCGTGATAGAGCGTTTTGCCGTGCAGTACGGTGCCGAAGCAAAGGCCGTGCGTGATGCGGCGAAATTGCCGTCCCACGAAAAAATCGCCTTGTCTTTTGCGCATGCTGCCGAAATGTTGGCAGACTGTGGTGTACCTCAGAGTGTGGTGGAAACCGCGTTGCACACCCTGTTGGCGTGGTTGCAGCATGGTGGCATGGGCTTTACGGTGTATCAGCGCATTGGCCTGATACGGCAAATTCGCAAAATGATTGCGACCGACACAGGATTTGTGTGGACGGCGGCGGAGGCAGCGCAAAGGCTGAATTGCAGCGAGGCAACGTTGCGGCGGCGGTTGGCGCAGGAAAACACCTCGTTCCGCAGCCTGCTGATTGATGTACGCATGATGCGCGCACTGACGCTGTTGCAGGTAACCGAATGGCCGGTGGCAACAATTGCCGATGCCGTGGGATATGAAAGTGCCTCGCGTTTTGCCGCGCGTTTTAAAGAACGCTTCGGTTTTACGCCTTCAGCCGTGCGTGATGGGGAAACCGCGGCGGCAGAATACCGCCGCGACAGCGTGGTTAACGTTGGTCTTCAACCGTGATTTTGGCTTCGCCCAAGCTGTTGGCTTTGGTGAAGAAGCCGACCAACGCGGGTGTGGCATCGGCTTTGATATGGGGCAGCCTGGCTACTTTCAAGGCCGTCAGCGTGATTTCGTAGCGGTGTTTTTGGCCTTCGGGTGGACAGGCGCCGCCATAGCCGGGTACGCCGAAATCGGTACGGGTTTGCAGTGCGCCTTTGGGCAGGTTTTTACCTTTGGCGGTAATGCCTACGGGCAAGCTGTTGACATTGGCAGGGATGTTGGCCACTACCCAGTGCATCCAGCCCAAGCCTGTGGGCGCGTCTTTATCATGGATGGTCAGCACAAAACTCTTGGTGCCTTCCGGGGCATTTTTCCATGACAACGCAGGCGACACATTACCGCCCGAGCAACCGAAACCATAAGGGGTGCTTAACAGCTGCTGCTCGGTAAAGCCGCCGTCTTGGGCTGGATTGTCGAAGTGCAGGCTGAAAGCGCCTTGTGCAGAGGCGGCGGCAGAAAGGCTGAGCAAAACGGCAGCCAGAGTCATTCGTTTCATGATATCGCTTTCGATAAAGTATATGAAGAGGTGCAGTATCAGCGATCAGTGCGACTGAAAATATGCCGATATGATTGTTTGCCATGCCAAAACGAGCAATGACATGGGGAGGGAGAAACTGTCTGTTTGGGCTGTTTTGGCGTTCTTGAGGGGCGCGAAAAAAGAATTTCCCTCCTTCGCTTGCGGGGGAGGGGCAGGGTGGGGGGCAGTTGTTGGAGAAATCTAAAGCCTTGAGTAACGAGACACTCATCTCACCCTCATCCTAACCTGCCCCCGCCAAAGCGGGGGAAGGAATTGAGGGCGGACACCATGGCAACACCGTTTCTATCGGCGGGCACTATTGCAGCATCACCCGTATTCCTCCCTCTGAGTGTGGAAGTGACTTCTCGGTTGGAGTTGTTTTTTTTCTCGCAAGCGCGGGAAGGAGTTTTGTGGTTGAAACAAGCGGCGCTTAATTCTTGTGCGCAGTACCTGCCAGCAGCACGATCAGCGCGCCGGCGCCGCCTTCTTCGGGGCGCGCTTGTACAAAGGCCAGCACATTCTGTTTTTGCATCAGCCAGCCCAGTACCTTGTGTTTGAGCACAGGCAGCCGACCGGGCGAGCCCAGCCCTTTGCCGGTTATAACGCGGATGCAGCGCAGCCCCCGGCGCTGGCAGTCGCTAATGAAGGTCGAGAGCGCCGTGCGGGCGGCATCGCGGCGCAGGCCGTGCAGATCGATTTCGGCGCGGATGCTCCAGTGCCCGCGGCGCAGTTTGTGCAGCACGTCATCACCAATTTCGGGGTGTTTGTAGCTGAGCTGTTCGTCGGTTTCGAGCAGGCTGCTGATGTCGATGGCATCGCTGAGCGCCTCGTGCAGCACGGCGGCGTGGTCGCGTTCGCGCTGTAGCGGGCGGGGTGCGGCGGGCTCACTGCGCAGTTGCACCCGCGTGGCGTGATCGCCCCGCAGCGGCGCAACGGCGCCCACGGTGTTGGCAAAGAGGTTGTGTTGCAGCTGTTGTTGCTTGCGCTGCTCGGCCAGTGCCTGCTCGCGCGCTTTGGCCTGTTCGCGCCGTGCATGCAGTTCGTTGCGGATGTGGCGCAAGTCTTGCAGGGATTGGGCGCGTGGCTGGCGGGGCATGGTTCGGGTGTGGGCAGTACGGGCGCTGTGGTGGGGCGACATCCGCTTCGGGTAGCAAGAATAAAGGAGCTGTTTCAGTCGCGGGCAAGCCGGGTGGCCGCCTCAGGCCGTACATTAACATGCTCATCCATGCTTTGCTGGTTTGCGCTGCTGATGGCTGTGGCCTCAAAAATCGAAGGCAAAAAACAAAGACGAAAACAACAATGAACACCAAAGTGCTGTTTGTTTTGCTGGCTTTCATCAGCCTGCTGATGTACCGCTACCCCTATTTGGTGGGGGTGATTTGCGGGGTGTGCCTGTTTCTGTATGGCATGACGCTTTTTGATGTGAGCTTCAAGCTGTTTACCGGCATGGAGGCTTTCCTGAAACGGATGACGCAAACCCGCCCGGGCAGCCTGGTTTTTGGCATTGTGACTACGGCCATGGTGCAGTCCAGCACCTTGGTGAGCGTGCTGACCATTTCTTTTCTGAGCGCGGGGCTGATGACGCTGACCTCTGGGCTGGCCGTGCTGTACGGCTCCAATCTGGGCTCGGTGGCTTCGGTGTGGTTGGTGGCGGCCTTGGGCGTCAAGATCGATATTGCGCAGTACGCCATGCCCATCATGGTGATCGGGCTGTGCTGCCTGGTGGGCCGGGCCCAGGCGGTGAAAGGCATGGGTTATTTTCTGTTTGGCATTGGGCTGATTTTTTTCGGCATTGCCTATATCAAGTCGGGGTTTGAGGGCTTGCAGTCCAGCGTGGATATTGCGCGCTACGCGATGGGCGGAGTGAAAGGCTTGCTGCTGTACACCGCTTTGGGTGTGGTGGTAACTATCATCATGCAAAGTTCGGCGGCGGTGCTGGCGCTGGTGGTTGCCGCCTTGAGCGTGCAGCAGCTGGCATACGACAATGCGGTGGCCATTGCCATTGGCGCCAACGTGGGCAGCACCCTGACGGCCATTTTGGGCGCAGCCAACGCCAATGCCGAAGGCAAGAAGCTGGGCGCCGCCCATGTGCTGTTCAACTGCGTAACGGCGCTGCTGGCGCTGGTGGGCATTCGTGCTTTTTTGTGGATGACGGATACGGTGGCCGCTGTGGCCGGTGTTCGCCATGATGACTACATCGTCAAGCTGGCCATTTTTCACACCTTGTTCAATGTGACGGGGATTTTGGTGTTCTATCCCTGGATTGGCGCCACCGAAAAACTGCTGAACCGCTTCATTCAGGATAAAACCGAGCGCTCCAAAGTCTCGCGCGCCCATTATCTGAGCGATGAGGCGCTGCAGCACACGTCCAGCGCCTTGAAGGTGTTGCTCGAAGAAGTCAAACACCTGTATGGCAATACCAGCTCGATCATGGCCAAGTCTATCGGCCTGTCGAAAAGCAGGGTGGATTCTGAAGTGTCTAGCAAGGAATTGATCGCCAGCCATGCAACGCCGCTCAAAATCGACTTTGACGAGCTTTATCAAAACCGCTTCAAATAGCTGTACGGCCAGATCGTGGACTTTACCGCGCGCGCCATTGCCATGGCGCCCGAAGCGGAGGTGGGCAAATTCATGGATGTCAGGCGGGCAGCGCTGTTGTTGGCCGAAGCGCTGAAGAACATGAAGAACACGCAGGCCAATATGTACCGCTTCATGGGTGCGGACAACGCCTACATCAAATACGAATACGACAAGCTCAGGCTCAAGGTCATTCGCAGCTTGCGCTTGGTTCACCGGATTTTGCATGCGGGTGAAGCGGGCGAGCCGCCAGATCTCAATCGCCTGATCAAGGATTTGCGCAAAATCTACAGCCAGTTCGGCGACGATGCTTCAGGGATGAACAGCTTGCTGGTGCAGAAAAAAATCACCAGCGCCATGGCCACCTCGCTGATGAACGATACGGCGCAAATCCAAAGCCTGGCCGAGAGGTTGCTACAGGTAGCCGAGCTGGTGGCCAGGCATGCGGGCCATATCGACTGGAATGTGCTCAAGTCGAGCTTGGGAGCGGAAGACGAAGCGGGCGTGCTTGTCGAGCAGGAGGCGTAAGAGCCTGAAGAGGCGCGAATTATTCGTCGTCAAGCTGGGCGCTCCAGCGGCCATTCCACGGATCGGCGGGTTTGTCGTGGCGCAATTGCTGGCGGGCGTGTTGCAGCTGGCGGCGGTCGCGCTTGGTGGGGCGGCCTTGCACCAGGCTATGCGCAGGCTCCGGCGCCAGGCGGTGCTGTTCGGCCAGGCGCTGGCGCAGGGCGAGGCTTTCTTCGGTTTCGGCATAAAGCGTTTGCGCAACACTGGCCGGGCCGCGTTGGGCAGATAGCGCCTGCACCACCACGGTGCGCGGCATGTGCCCCTGGCGCAAAGCCACGGTGTCGCCGCAATGGATGTCGCGCGCCGGCTTGCAGGGCAGGCCATTGACCTGCACCCGGCCTTTGAGAATTTCATCCACCGCCAGGGCGCGGGTCTTGTAAAAGCGCGCCGCCCACAGCCATTTGTCCAGTCGCATCGGTGATGCATGCGCACGAGCCTGCTGGCGGGTGGCATCGGGCTGGGCGGGTTTTTTCATCGGCTTGGGGTAAACAAGCGCTTGTTAATAATCCAGCAACTCGGGCTGAATGTGCTGCAGGATGGTGGTGGCAATTTCTTCGATTGATTTGCTGGTGGTGGATAGCCACTGCACACCCGATCGACGCATCATGGCTTCGGCCTCGCCTATTTCATGGCGGCAGTTTTCGAGGCTGGCGTATTTGGAGCCGGGGCGGCGTTCGTTGCGAATTTCGGAAAGGCGCTCGGGCTGAATGCTCAGGCCAAACAGCTTGTGTTTGTAGGGCATCAGGGCTTCGGGCAGCTGTTGGCGGTCAAAGTCTTCGGGGATGAGCGGGTAGTTCGCCACTTTCAGACCGTACTGCATGGCCAGATAGAGCGAAGTGGGCGTTTTGCCGCTGCGGCTGACGCCGACCAGAATCACATCGCTTTGGGCCAGATCGGCATGGGTCTGGCCGTCATCATGGGCCAAACTGAAGTTGATGGCTTCGATACGGTCTTTGTATTCCTGGCTCTTGGCCGGATCGGAAAAGCGCCCGATGCGGTGGTGGCTTTTGATGTTCAACTCGATTTCCAGCGGTTGCACAAAGGTGCCGAACATGTCCAGCACCATGGCGCGGCATTCGGTTTTGATGAGCCAGAGAATGTCGTCGTTTACCAGCGTGGAAAAAACGATGGGGCGCTTGCCTTCGGCATCGGCTGTCTGGTTGATTTGCTGCACGGCTTGGCGCGCTTTATCCATGTCCGACACAAAAGGCAGGCGCACATGGCGCAGCGGCTGCTGAAATTCGAACTGGTTGAGGATGGCGTTGCCGAAGGTTTCGGCCGTGATGCCGGTGCCGTCAGAAACAAAAAATACGGTGCGTTGGTGGGCGTGTTGCTGTGTCATGGGGTGAGCGGTTTGACAGGAAAGATGGGTGCAGTGTAACGAAAAGAGGGCTGCTGCGGCAGGGGCGGTGCCTGTGTCAGCGTGCAGACCATGGCTGCGTGTTCCAGCGTTTGGGCGCCATTTGGGGGTGTTCCACCAACCTGTGTTTATCCAGCCGTGGTTTGGAGCCATTGCGAAGAGATGGATTCTTGCAAAAATCTGATGCATAGGGGTGTTATCAGGCTCTAGAATGTGGCCCCATGAATACGGTACACAGGCGGTTTTGCCGCCTGTGCGTCATCAGGATGCGGCCCTATCCATAACAAGCAAGTTCGCGTTCTGCCAAAGATTTTTTTACCCTTGGAGCCTGTCATGACAGCATTGTTTACTCCGACCGATCTGGTCGTTCCTTTCGAAAAACTCCGCATGAGCGATGTGGACACCGTCGGCGGCAAAAACGCCAGCCTAGGCGAGATGATCTCGCAACTGCCGCAAGGCGTGCGGGTGCCCACCGGATTTGCCACCACGGCGCATGCGTTTCGAGAATTTCTCAAGCACGATGGGCTGGATGCGCGCATTCAGGCCAAGCTGGCGGCATTGGATATCGAAGACGTGAATGCCCTGGCTGCCGCCGGTGCGGAAATTCGCGCCATGGTCGAGCAACAGCCGTTCCCGGCCGATCTGGAAAAAGCCATTCGCGAAGCCTTTGCCACCTTGTGCGCAGGCAACGATCAGGCCAGTTTTGCCGTGCGTTCGTCCGCCACTGCCGAAGATTTGCCCGATGCCTCGTTCGCCGGCCAGCAGGAAACGTTCCTGAACGTGGTCGGCATCGAGCAGGTGCTGCACAAAACGAAAGAGGTATTTGCCAGCCTGTACAACGACCGTGCCATCAGCTACCGCGTGCACAAGGGTTTTGCGCACGATGTGGTGGCGTTGTCGGCAGGGGTGCAGCGCATGGTGCGCTCCGACAAGGGCGCGGCGGGCGTGATGTTTACCATGGATACCGAAAGCGGTTTCCGCGATGTGGTCTTTATCACCAGCAGCTACGGCCTGGGCGAAACCGTGGTGCAAGGCGCGGTCAACCCCGATGAGTTTTATGTGCACAAACCCATGTTGCAGGCAGGCAAAAAAGCCATCATTCGCCGCAATCTGGGCAGCAAGCTGATCCAGATGGTGTTTGCCACACCGGAAGAAAAAGCCGCTCAAGGCAAACTGGTCAAAACCGAAGATGTGCCTGCCGAGTTGCGCAACCGCTACTCTCTCACCGATGAAGATGTGGCGCAGTTGGCGCAGTATGCCTTGGTGATTGAAAAACATTACGGTCGCCCGATGGATATCGAATGGGGCAAAGACGGCACCGACGGCCAGCTCTACATTCTGCAAGCGCGGCCGGAAACGGTCAAAAGCCAGGCAGAAGGCAAGGTCGAGCATCGCTACAAGCTTAAAGGCCAGGGCACTGTGCTGGCCGAAGGCCGAGCCATCGGCCAGAAAATCGGCACCGGCCCGGTGCGGCTGGTGACAGATGTGAGCCAGATGGACACGGTACAAGCGGGCGATGTGCTCGTGACCGACATGACCGACCCCAACTGGGAACCGGTGATGAAGCGCGCCAGCGCCATTGTTACCAACCGGGGCGGGCGCACTTGCCATGCCGCCATCATTGCGCGCGAACTGGGCATTCCGGCTGTGGTGGGCTGTGGCGATGCAACCGACAAACTCAAGAATGGCACGCTGGTTACGGTCAGTTGCGCTGAGGGCGATACCGGCCGTATCTACGACGGCCTGCTGGATATGGAAGTCACCGAGGTCGAGCGTGGCGCCATGCCTGAAATTGCTACCAAAATCATGATGAACGTGGGCAACCCGCAACTGGCTTTCGACTTCTGCCAACTGCCCAACAGCGGTGTGGGCTTGGCACGTCTGGAGTTCATCATCAACAACAACATCGGCGTGCACCCCAAAGCCATTCTGGACTACCCCCAGGTTGATGCCGGCCTGAAAAAAGCCGTGGAAAGCGTGGCCCGCGGCCATGCCAGCCCACGCGCCTTTTATGTGGACAAAGTGGCCGAAGGCGTGGCCACCATCGCTGCGGCCTTCTGGCCCAAGCCCGTCATCGTGCGCATGAGCGACTTCAAGAGCAACGAATACCGCAAGCTCATTGGCGGCAGCCGCTACGAGCCTGAGGAAGAAAACCCCATGCTGGGCTTTCGTGGCGCGGCGCGTTACATCAGCGCCGACTTTGCCGAAGCCTTTGCCATGGAGTGCGAAGCCATCAAGCGCGTGCGCGATGACATGGGGCTGACCAATGTCGAAATCATGATTCCGTTCGTGCGCACGCTGGAGCAAGCGCGCAAGGTCAGCGAGCTGCTGGCCAGCAAGAGGCTCAAGCGTGGCGAAAACGGCCTGCGCCACATCATGATGTGCGAAATCCCGAGCAACGCCATTCTGGCGGAGCAGTTCCTCGAATACTTCGATGGCTTCAGCGTGGGCTCCAACGATTTGACCCAGCTCACGCTGGGGCTGGATCGCGACAGCGGCATGGAGTTGCTGGCTGCCGACTTCGACGAACGCGACCCGGCCGTGCAGGCGCTGTTGAGCCGTGCCATCGCCGCGTGCAAGGCGCAAGGCAAATACGTGGGCATTTGCGGCCAAGGCCCCAGCGATCACCCCGACTTTGCCCAGTGGCTGGCGAAAGAAGGCATCGTGTCCATTTCGCTCAACCCCGACACAGTGATCGACACCTGGAAAAAGTTGGCTGGTCAGTAAGTATTTGGCAAACGCCGCATAATACGCTGGTCTACTCGCGCTGCCCTGTCCGTTTGACGGGGCAGCCTTTTGTTAGGTATTTTCAGGAAACGGCTTTATGAAACTGAAACAGTCTTTGCATTATCTGGCTTTGTTGGCCGCGCTGTCGGTTGCTGCCTGTTCACAATCGGCGCCTGGAGTTGGTACGGCGGCCAGCGCTGCGGCGCAGACAGCTTCTACCGTCGCAGGAGGCGCTGCTTCTGCCGCGGCAGCGGCATCGGCTACGTCGGTATCAGCATCTTCCACTTCGGAAGCGGTTGCTGCAACGCCCGAAGCAGCCATTCGCAAAAATCTGGCCGAGCGCTTGCCGCAAATGCCCGCCATTCAGGAAGTGCGCCCGACACCGGTGGCTGGGCTGTATGAGGTGCGCATTGGCAACACCGATATCCTGTATGCCGATTCCCAAGGTGATTTCCTGTTTCAGGGCGTATTGGTTGATACCAAAAACCGAAAAAACCTGACGGAAGAGCGTTTGCATGCCTTGAACAGCATCGATTTCAAAACATTGCCTTTGCAAGATGCCATGGTGAGCAAAAAAGGTAATGGCAGCCGCAAGCTGGCGGTTTTTGCTGATCCCAATTGCGGTTACTGCAAGCGCTTCGAGGCAGAGCTGGAAAAAGTCAACAACGTCACGATCTACACCTTTCTGTACCCTATTCTGGGGCCGGATTCCACGGCCAAATCGCAGCACATCTGGTGTGCAAAGAATCGTGACAAAGTCTGGCACGACTGGATGGTCAACAAAGTGCCACCGCCAGAAGCGCAATGCGATGCAGAGGTGATCAACCGCAACTTGGCGTTTGGCCAGCAACACAAAATCAATGGCACGCCCGCCATCATTCTCGAAAATGGCCAACGTTTGGCCGGTGCGGTAGAGGCCCAGGCGCTTGAAGAGATGCTGACAGCGGCCAAGACGCAGCCTTGAGGGCATGTTGCGCACAATAGACAAGGACAGCGAAGCAGGTTTCTTCTTTGACCAGCGCCCTTGCCGTTGAGCCAGCCGTTCAACCAGCCGACCTGGCAACAGGGGGCTGGTTTTTTCATGGAGTAAACCCCAGCGCTCGACGCACCGCATCATTCGTCGAAGCGTTTCCTTGCTTTTGCCGAATATTGCTGCATTTCGCTGAATCCAAGGCGCACTCTGCTTTGCCGCATACTTTTACTTTGTTTTTGGATTGATCATCATGACACCAACACCTGCCATCTGCTACACCGTGACTGCGCCCAATCCGCACACGCATCTGTTTCATGTCACGCTGCGCATCCAAAAACCGGCAGCCGGGCAGGAGCTGATTCTGCCCACATGGATTCCCGGCAGCTACCTGATCCGCGAATTTTCCGGGCAATTGCAAGGCTGGCAGGCGCAGCAGGGCAAAAAAGTTTGCGCAGTGCAGCAGCTCGACAAGCACCGCTGGCAAATCGATTGCGCGCCAGGCAAGCCGCTGATGGTGCGTTATCAGGTGCATGCTTACGACAACTCGGTGCGCACGGCCTGGCTGGATGCCGAGCGGGGCTTTTTCAATGCCACCAGTTTGTGCTGCATGGTGCAAGGGCAGACGGACGAAGCCCAGCATATCGCCATTGCATCGCCCTGCAAGCATTGGCAGTTGGCCACGGGCTTGCAGGCCGTGCAGGTGGATAAACAAGGCTTTGGCCTGTATGTGGCTGCCAGCTACGATGAACTGGCCGACTGCCCGGTGGAGATGGGCGCTTTCTGGAGCGCCGAATTCGAGGTTTGCGGGGTGTCGCATCGCTTCGTGATTGCGCATCCTTTGCCTTCTTTGGATGGCGAGCGCCTGCTGCAAGACACGCGCCGTATTTGCGAAACCGTTATCCGCTTTTGGCACGGCCAGCGCGCTGGCGCCAAGCAGGTGCCGTTCAAGCGCTATGTGTTCATGCTCAACGCGGTTGGCGAGGGCTATGGCGGGCTGGAACACCGCAACAGCACAGCCTTGATTGCCAGCCGCAAAATGCTGCCGCAGGCGGGGCAAGAGTTGGGTCAAAAACCGGGACAGACGCCGGGGGCGGATTACGTCACGCTGCTGGGGTTGATCAGCCATGAATATTTCCACACCTGGAATGTCAAACGCCTCAAGCCGGCCGAGTTTGTGCCTTATGACTACACGCGCGAGAACTACACCCGGCTGCTGTGGTTCTTCGAGGGGTTGACCAGCTATTACGACGATTTGCTGTTGCTGCGTGCGGGTTGTGTGGATCTGAATGGTTATCTGCGGCAGTTGCAAAAAACCGTGGACAACGTCAGCAACAGTCCGGGCAGACAGGTGCACAGTGTGGCGCAAGCCAGCTTTGAAGCGTGGACCAAATACTATCGGCCTGATGCCAACACGCCTAACAGCACGGTGAGTTATTACGCCAAGGGCGCGTTGGTGGGGTTGTGCCTCGATCTGGCATTGCGTCGCACGGGCAAAACCACGCTGGATGCTGTGATGCGCACGCTGTACGAGCGCTGCTACGCCAACCCGCGTGGCAAACGGGTCTGTGGCGGCATGACGGAGCAGGACGTGCGCACTGTCTTGCGCGAACTGGGCGGCCGCAGCTTCGATCAGGAGATGGACGCCTGGGTGCATGGCACCGATGAACTGCCTGTGCACGCCCTGCTCAAAGGCAGCGGCGTTCAACTGACGCCGCAAGCAAGCGATCTGGCGCGGCAGTGGGGCTTGCGTTGCAAAGAAGGCAGCAGCATTCTGGTGCAGAGCGTGTTGCGCGGCAGCCTGGCCGAGGCGGCAGGGTTTGCGCCGGGGGACGAGTGGATAGGGGTCGAGGTGGCCAACATGCCGCCGCCAGCCACAGGCTGGCGCGTAGGCAGCTTGGCAGAGGTCCAGGCCAGTTTGGCGTTGGCTTGCCAAACGGTGGGCACAGGCAAACGGCAATCGGGCAAAGCGCAAAAACTGCAAACGCTACAGACCGTTGTTGCCATCGTGGCGCGTGATTGCCGCCTGCTGCGTTTGCAGATGCGCTTGCCGACAGAGGCTGCGCAGCACGGGGTGTTGCAGGTGGTATCCGGCAAGCACGACAAAAAACAGTGGCCGTGGGTTTAAGAACCAGCTTGTCCTTTTTCACGTGGCGCGTTGTGTTCAAAAAAATTGTGAGGCAAGCAAGGAGCAAACCGTAGTCATGCTGGGCGCACAGGCGAGGGAGTATGGCGGCTTTTTGAACACAACCCAAAGGGCATACGTCAAAACCGCGCCAACCGTTGTTGTGCTCCTTGCCAAGCCCTCAGGGTTGGTTATGTCGCCCGTTTAGGCTGACGTGGTTTTGGCCGTATGCGCATCACATGAAAACGAGCGAGCAGAGTCTCTAAACCAATCTCTGCGTGCACCGTCCGTGTGATGTTTTTGCCCTTCAAGGAAGGTGTAGAGGCTGGCGGTGATCTGCCCAAGCGTGGTTCGCGCAAAAGGTGCAAATATAAAAAGGGACAAACCGGATGGTTTGTCCCTTTTTGTTGGAGTCGCGGCCATAGGTACAGGCCGCCGTGTGGAAAAGGCTTTTCAGGATAGTGATATCAAGCCTTGGCGGTCTTGCTGTCTATCTGCTTGTTGATCAGCCATTGCTGGGCGATGGACAGCAGGTTGTTGGTCAGCCAGTACAACACCAGCCCAGACGGGAAGAAGAAGAACATGAAGGCAAAGCTCAAGGGCATGAGCCACATCATCTTGGCCTGTGTCGGGTCGGCGGGTTTGGGGTTGAGCCAAACCTGCAACAGGCTGGAGGCCGTCATCAGAATCGGCAGGATGTACAGCGGATCAGGTGCGGACAAGTCTTTGACCCACAGGATCCAGGGTGCGCCGCGCATTTCTACCGTGGCCGACAGCACCGAATACAGGGCAAAAAACACGGGCATCTGGATCAGCACAGGCAAGCAACCGCCCAGCGGATTGACCTTCTCCTCGCGGTAAAGGCGCATGGTTTCTTGTTGCAGGGCTTGCGGGTCGTCTTTGAAACGCGCTTTGGCCTGCTCCAGCTTGGGGCTGAGACTGCGCATCTTGGCCATGCTGGTATAGGCCTTGTGGTTGAACCAGTAGAAAGCGATTTTGAGCAGCACAACCAGCGCCACAATCGCCCAGCCCCAGTTGCCCAGCAGGTGGTACAGCTGGGTCAGCAGCCAGTACAGCGGGCGTGCAATGATGGTGAGCCAGCCGTAGTCTTTGACTGCTTGCAGGTCGGGAGACAGCGCATCCATGATGTCTTCTTGCTGTGGGCCTGCAAACAGTGTGGTGTTGCTGACATGGCTGGCGCCAGGCTGCACTTCGCCCAGCTTGAAGATCTGGCCGGCAGCGTACAGGCCGTCTTGTTTGCGTACGTAGTTTTCACGTTCGGTGCCGGCCTCTGGCAACAAGGCCGAAGCGAAGTAACGCTGCACCATGGCAACATAGCCGCTGCGCGCGTCTTTCTGGAGGGTTACGTTGCTCTTGTCGATTTCAGAGAACTTGATCTTCTGGTACTTGCTTTCGTCGCTGTAGAACGCAGGCCCTGTGAACGAGGAATAGAACTGATGCGAATCGGGGCCGCTGCTGCCATCGCGCACCAGTTGGTTGTAAAGCTGCACCGAAACGGGTGCATCTCCCGTATTGATCACTTCGTGGCGCACGCCAATGGCGTAGCTGCCGCGTTTGAGGGTATAGGTTTTGACGAGTTTGACGTTGCCGACAGGCGCCGACTCGAAGCGCACTTCCAGCGCATCCTGGCCATCGGCCAGAGCGCGTTCGGTTGATGTCAGCGTCATGGGGGTGAGGTGATTGGGGTAGTTGCCGCCAATCAGCCCCGTTTGCATCATGTAGTGCAACTGGGCATTGTCGGCCATGAGCGTAAAAGGCTCATCCGACTTGTTTTGCTTGTACTTCAGTAGTTTTGCACCAACCAAATTGCCGCCCGTGGTGTCGAACGTCAGGTTGAAAATGTCGGTCGCCACCTGGATTTTTTCGCCACTGGGCGCTGGTGCGTTGCCTGCGTCGGCAATGTCGGTCGGTGCAGCGCCGCCACTGGCTGCCACTTGTGCCTGCGTCTGGGCAGCCAGCGATGCCGCCGAAGCGGGCGCTGATGCCGTCGCCGCAGTATTTTGTGCGGGCTGGCCAAAGGACAGGAAGGGTTTTTGTCCGGTGTGGATCAACCACTGGTTCCACAGCATGAAGCAGGAGAAGAAGAAGGTGGCACCCAGGATGGTGCGGCGTAACTCTTTGTTCATGGATGATGCAACAATCGGAAAAAATGATGGATTACTGATCACCGGATGCGGAATGGGGCATCAGGCGGGAAAACAGGCGTGGCGCTTGCTCGGGAACCGGATCGCATCCCCCTTGACAGAAGGGATGGCAGCGCAGCAGGCGTTTGGTCGTCAGATAACTGCCGGCCAATGCACCATGCCGCTCAATGGCGCCCAGTGCGTACACCGAACAGGTCGGCTCGAAGCGACAGGCATTGCCCAACCAGGGGCTGAGCAAAAGCCGGTAGGCTTTGATCAACAGGGTGAGCAGTTGCTGGGAAAAATTCATGGTGAGGACCGCGGATATCAAACGTGTTGCTTATTTCGGCGCAGTCGCCAACGAGTGAGCCATTTTTTCAGGCGGAGCAGGCAAGCAGGCCAGCGCCTGCCAATCGGCTTTTGCCAGCAGCTCGGCCAACTCCTGGCGCACGGCGGCGCGTAGCATGCTGGAACTGGCGCTGACAAAGCGGCTGGGATCAAAAGCGGCACGCTGGCGCACCAAAACAGCCAGTCCGTCGGATAAGGCAGGAGGGTGTGCCAGCATGGCTTGCCTGATTTGTCGTTTGATCAGATTGCGCGTCACTGCGCGGTGCGCCCAACGTTTGGGCACAATGGCGCCGCTGTATGCGGGCACAGCCTGCCCAGAGGGGAAGATCGCGGTAGAGCGCATGCGCTGTCGCGGCGGTTGCTCTGCTTTGGTCGCTGCCGCCATATCAAGCGCGTGCTGATGCCAGCGTAAAACATGGAGCATGAAATGCCTGCTACGCGCAATCACCTGCCCCTGCTGCATCACGGTGCCAAACTGCTGCGCATTTCGCAGCACAAGCCAGCGAGCAGAAGCGGAATGCATGTGCAAAGAGCTGCCAGCTCAAGTGCACATTGCTGCAACACCGGCCAGCCGCACGGGCAGTGACGAAAAAAGCAATCGCGATTAAACAGCCAGACGCTTGCGGCCTTTGGCGCGGCGAGCGTTGATAACGGCGCGGCCGCCGCGGGTTTTCATGCGAACCAGAAAGCCGTGCGTGCGTGCGCGACGGATTTTGGACGGTTGATAAGTACGTTTCATGGCCATGAGGAATACCTTTTGGGATTATTGAATGTTGCAGAAGTGGCCCGAAGGCCCTTGCTGCGCCTGTTGAAAAACATTCGGCGCAGCCTTGCACTTTCCGTGAGATTTCGGAAAAGACTGCCATTATCCCAAAAAAAACAGCAAAACAGAAGTTTTTCTGTCTGCAAGCATGCGCGCAAACGCCAGGATGTTGCGTGCGTGCCCGATTTTGGGGCGGGTGGTGCAGCTTTGGTGGTGAAACAGAGCCCGTATGGCTGCTGCGAAGCAGCCCGGCAAAGACAACCCGCAGACCCCGTAGCGTCAGCCGACGCAATGCCCTCTATTTCGATTCAGTAAGGTGCGGATGGCTCTCAGGTGGTGCTTAGCGCACCAGTAGTACGGGTACCTTGCAGCTGGCCAGCACCTTGGTCGCGACAGAGCCAATGATCAGATTGCCCAATGCGCCGTGTCCGTGCGAGCCCATGATGAGCAGGTCGTATTTGCCTTCATCGGCAAATTCCGCAATGGTTTCACCGGCAGGGCCG
>RRZU012767260.1_pt1 | contig 27506 bp, 21 predicted proteins | sample 2165561 | NCBI WGS metagenome assembly RRZU01 (sample SAMN10456909, study PRJNA506462) | wastewater metagenome | isolation source: wastewater sludge | place: USA: Moscow, Idaho | reverse complement strand
GTAGTCTAAGCGCAGTTCGGCGCGCGGCTGGCTGCCGCTCTCCTGGGCGAAGAGCTTGAGGATGATGGTGCCGCTCTCGCCCGCGCCGGGGCCGCCGGTGAGCTGGATGTTGACGGGGGCGCTGGTGCCCGCGGCGATGTTGACCGGGCTGCCCAGGTCGAGCGTGATGCCGGGCGGCAGCGCGCCCGAGGGCTGGTCGGCGGGCAGTGCCTGCCAGTGCACGCCGGTGGCGCCGGTGCCGCTGCTGGCCGTGACGCTGAGCTGCGCCGTGCTGGCAAAGCCGCGGATGGCGTTCAGCGTGTACTGCGCGTAGTTCACGCCCAGGCGGTTGATGGTGAAGACGGCCTGGGGCGCGTCCTTGGCGTAGGTGGTGACGTCGGGGTGGATCACGCGCACTTCGTAGCTGCCCGCGTCGTTGGCCTGCGGCGCGAAGGTGTAGGCGAAGCGCCCGGCGGCGTCGCTCACCAAGTTGAAGCGCCGCTCGAAGCCCTGCACGCGCAGCACCATGCGCAGCGCCGCATTGGGCATGGGCTGTGCGCCCTCGCTGGAGACGGCTTCGCCCTGGATTTGCACGCTGCTCTGGCCGAAGGAGAGCGCGGGCGTGGCGGTGACGTTGCGCGCCACGTAGGGCGGCGGGGGCGGGGGTGGCGGGGGCACCACCTTCTGCACCTGCACGCTGCGGCTGGCCTGGGCGGTTTTACCGGCGGTGTTGGTGGCGATGGCCTGCAGGGTGTAGGCGCCATCGGCCAGCGTGGCGGCGGGCCAGGGCGCGCTCCAGGGGGCGCTGGTGCGGGTGGCCAGGGGCTGGCCGTTGGCGAGGAATTCCACCTTGGCGATGCCGCCTGCGTCGAGGGCGCTGACTTCGAGCGTGGTATTGGCGTTGAGCACCGCGCCTTCGGGCGGGTTGACAAAGACCACGGTGGGCACGCTGGGCGTGTAGGTGACGGCCACGGCGCTGCTGGCCGGGCCTTGGCCACGGCTGTTGCTGGCGCGCGCGGTGAGCTGGTGCGTGCCTTCGGCCAGGGTGACCTGGCCGGAGAAGGTGCCGCTAGCGCTGGCGGCCAGGGGGTTGCCCGTACTCTGGCCGTTCAGGTAGAGCTGCACGCTGGCGCCGGGTTGCGCCGTGCCCGCGACGCCGACCTGGGGCACGCTGACCTTGGCGCCGCCTGCCGGGGCGGTGATGGCCGGCGCGGGCGGCGCGCTCATATCCAGCGTGAAGGGGATGGTGAGCACCGTCTGGCCGCTGTCGGCGTCGGTGGCGGTGATAGCCAGGGTGTGGGCGCCGTTGGGCAACTGGGCGAAGTCGATGAACTGGCTGGCCGTGGCGGTGGGGAGGTTGGCGTAGGTCTGGCTGTAGATGGCCGCGCCGTTCACGCTGGCCTGGATGCGTGCCACGCCCACGGGGCTTTGCGCGGTGATGGCGAGCAGGCCGGGCTGGGTGAGCGTGGTGTTGGCCACGAGCGGCAGGCCGCCGAACAGCGCCTGCACGTCCGGCCCTGGAGGACGGGTATAGGTGAATGCAACCGCCGTGCCCGCGCCACTGGTGCTGCCCTGGTACGACGCGCTGGCATGCAGCGTATGCGTACCTTCGGTCAGCGGGGCTGGCAGGGAGTGGCTGTAGCTGCCATCGGCGGCAGCCGTGGCATGTCCCACCAGGGCTTGGTCAAGGTAGAGGGCGACTTGCGCGTTCGGGAACGCCAGCCCGCGCACCAGGTAAGGCAGGCGGCTGAGGGCTTCGCCTGCCATGGGGGCCAAGATGCGCGGCAGGGGCATGACCACGAACTCTATGACCCGAGGTGTGGCGGCATTGCCTGCAACATCCTCGGCGTCCAGCTTCACGTGAAGCTTTTCTGGTGGGGCGGCAGTGGCGAAATGGACAGTGCGGGAGCCGCCGGAAAATACCTGGTCGTACAGGATGTTGGAAAACCCGGCGTCCGAGGCTATGGATATTCTTGTGGATGAAACACCGGACAGGCTGTCTTGCACCAGATACGAAATATCGAAGCCGGTTTGCTCGATTTGCCTGATGGAAGATATTTGGGCAACAGGGGGTGTTGTGTCCACCGTCGTCTGCGTGGAGAGGCTGGACCATAGCTCCCAGGTTCCGCCCTGGTTGATGCTGCCACGGATGCGCGCGCGATAGTTGACGCCTTCCTCCCAGCCAGCAGCCCAGCGGTATGTGCCGACGTTGCCCAGGGTTTCCTTTTGAACGGTAACCCCGGCATCGTTCTGTATTTCAATTTCGTATTGGTTGAGCGATGGGTTCTTGCTCCAAACCCATTCAGGGCCGCCACTGGCATAGCGTGCCGCTGGCCGCAGGTCCCCCACGGTCAGGCCGGAAATATCGTGGAAGACATACGGTGCAGCGGGGTTGACGGTATAGCCCCCCGCGCCATCCGGGGAGAATGCGATGGATTGCTCCGGGTGGATCGCATCCGGCTGGTTGCAACCTATCTGGATGCCTTCGGGGCCGCTCGATGCGATGCCGATGGTGGCGGAGTCGCCCATGGCTCGTGCATCCATGAGGAACCGGTAGTTCAGGGATATGGCGCCAGTTCCCTCGCTCAAGACGACCTGGAAAGTCCCCATGGGCAGATTGGAGCCGTAGTAATACATGTTCGTCCATTGCACGATGAGCTGCCGATTGGGTGCATCGCCAATGGTTTCGTATTTGATGGTTCCGGTGACCTGTCCCGATGCATCCGTGCGCAAATCGTCCCAGAATGCAAAAATCGTCGTCCGGGGCGCTCCGTTATCCACGCACACGTTCGAGTAGGCACTCGTAGCATTGGCGAACTGCAGCAGGCCATTGGTCGATGCGTAGAAGTTCGTATATTTATTTCCGTAATACGTGAACTCGAACCCTATGGGGAAAGGTCCTGCCACACGATCGTCGCCCGCCAGACCCGTGTCCGTCACGGCATGCGCCGCCGGCAAGAAATGGCATAACAGCACGAGCAAGGCCAGCAGCCGCTTTGCAAAGCGCATGAACAAGGTGTGCCACGGGTCTTGACGGTCTGTCGCGCTGAAAGCCTCACCGGTCTGGATGCTTGTCATTCTTGGGTTCCTACAAACCGCACAAACGCGGCAAGGCGCGGCCCGCATGGGCGGCGAGTTGGTGTTGCTGAACGAGGTAGCGGCGGTAGCCGTCCAGGCCTTCGTGCAACCACAGCAGGGGCTGTGCGGCCTGCTGCAGGTCCCACAGTGCCTGCAGCCGGGCCTGGTCCGCCGCATCGGCTGCCACAGCCAGCCAGAACGAGGGAATGGACGTGGGAGCGCCGCCGTCGCCCGAGCCATCGAGCGCCTGGCGCAGCACGCGCAGCCCTGCCGCGTCGGCGGTGGGAAGGGCAAGTACGGGCGGCTGCGCCAAGGCCTGGGCATCGTCTGGCGCAATGCCCAAGGTGACGACGTGCCACAGGCCATCGGCCACGCCCTGCCGATATTCGGCGGCGGATACCACGGTGGGCAGTTGCGGCGGCGTGGCGGCATGCGGATCGGGCTGCACCGGCATGCCCGCCAGGCGCCAGGCCCGCACGCCACCGAGGACGACATGCACCGAACCGAAACGGCCGCTTTGCCGCCAGGCGGCGCACTGGCGCGACAGCGCGCGCAGGTCGCCCGCGTCGCCCACAGCCAGCAAATCCAGCCCGCGCAGCGCGGCCTTGTCGGCCACCTCGCCGCGCGGCACGGCCAGCGCGCCCGCCAGGCGCAGGCGCTGGGCCGCCCCCGCTTCGCGCACGTCCACCCACGATGCGCCTTGGGCAGCGAGCTGGCGTGCCTCGCGCCAGCCGATCCAGCAAGCGCGCTCGGCGTCCGTGTAGGGCGCAGGGGGTGCCAATGGCATAGCGACCGGGTCGGGCGCCTCGGCATCGGCCCGGCGGCAGGTCTGCTCGGCGGGCGCAGGATCGGCCGCAGCCGTGCCTGGCCCGCAGGCCGCCGCCAGCAGCAGGAGCGCTGCTGCGGCCAGGCGCAAGCGCCATTGCATGGGGCGGCCCATCACGCCCGGCGGCCGCGCCACCCGGCAGCGGCCATCCACGCCAGGACGCAGGACAGCAACGCTATCGCCCAGGGCGCCAGCCCGGGGATGGGGCGCAGCGCCGAGCCGTCGTCCATGCCGATGTCGCCCTGCGCGGGCCCGCTCGGGTCGCGGATGGTGCCGTTGGCGGCAAGGTCGTCATCGCCCACCCCGCCGTCGCGGATGGTGTAGGTGACGGTGTTGCCCTGGATGCGCAGGTTGCTGGGCACGTACCAGATAGCGCGGCCGCGCGATGCCGGGGTCTGGCCGTACTTGAGGTAGCCGCTCATGCCGCGCAGGTCGGGCCAGGTCACGCTCACGGTGACTTCGCTGCCGGGCTGGCAGCCCACCAGCTCGAAGTCGAACAGGCCGTGCGGCAGCAGGAATTTCTGCAGGGGCGTCCACACGCCCTCGGGCGGCACCATGCGGGTGGCCAGCGGGTTGAACGCACAGGCATCGCCGCCGCCGCTGACCTGGGCCTGCACGGCGCCGGTACCCGTGGCCGTGGTGCCGTCGAATTGCTTGCCCGCGCTGCCCAGGGGCAGGTTGGCAAGGTCTGCGGTCAGCACGGTGGCGGCGCCTGCCGCCGTGATGCGGGCCTGGTGCGTTCCCGGCACCGCGTTGGCGGTGAAAAGGGGCGAAGTGACCATGCCCCGGGCATCGGTCACCAGCATGATGCGCTGCAGCCCACCCGCGAAAGTGGCGCTGGGCCCCGCATCGGCAAAGGCCATTTCCACGCTGGCACCTGGCACGGCGAGACCGCTGGCGTCGAGCGCCAGCACGGACAGGGGGGCGGCAAAGGCGCTGCCGACCTGGATGGCCTGGCCCATGCCGGACACGAGGCGCAAGGCAGCGGGCACCGGCCCCGTGCTGGCGGGCAGGTTGGTCAGCGCAAAGCTGGCTGCCTGCGCCACGCCCTCAACGGAGGCCGTGGCGTGGTAGCTACCGGCAGTGGCATTGGCCGTAAACGCCGGGCTTTGCGCCAGGCCCTGGGCGTCGGTGACAACGTCCTGCACTCGAGACAGCGCCCCGAACACGGCTCCGGGCCCTTGCTCGGGCAGCAGGAAGCGGACCAGCGCGCCCGCAAAGGGGTTGCCTTGGCCGTCCACCACCTTGACCACCAGGGGCGCGCCGAAGGCCGTGCCCACGCGGGCGCTTTGGCCCGCGCCGGACTGCACCAGGATCTGCGCCGCGCTGACGCTCGTGCCGGGCTGCCAGCGTGCCTGGGCCAGGCCCATCCAGCGCGCGGCGTCGAGCTGGAGCGCATCGAGAGCGAGGCCGTGCGGAGGCTGCGCAAGCTGCCGCAGCGCGCTCTGCAGGGATGCGAGCGCCGTGAGCACGGCATCCAGATCCGGAGGCTGCGCCTGCTGCCCGGCGTTGGCGGCGGCGGCCGCGTCGCGCGCCTGCTGGATCAGCGCCAGGGTCTGCGGTTCGGCGCCCACGAGCGCCGCCAGGGCGGCGGTGGTTTGCGGGGCGAGCGTATCCAGGCCCACGGTCTGTACAGGCATGTCCTGCGTGGCGAGCACCTGCTGGCCCGTGGCGTCCAGCAGCGTGGCCTGGAGCCGGAGGCTGGACGATGCCTGGGGCAGCACCAGGGTGACTTCGCCAGCTTGGGTCTGGCCGGGTGCGAGGCGCATGCTCCACCGCACCTGGCGGGGCTGCGCCTGCGATGGCACGGGCGTGGCGTTTTCGTGGGCCACGCCGTCGGGGATGTCGATGCGCAGGCTGACATCCTGGGCCGCCGTGCTGGCCGGCGCCATGTTCTCCACAGCGGTGCGCAGCGCCAGGCGCGCGCCGGCGAGCGCGGGGTCGCCACGGCCGGCCGGGGTCATGGCCTGCAGCCGTTGGTTCAGGAACCCGCCCCAGAAGGCGGCGGCTGGCCCTTGCAGCGTTTGCAGCACGTCGAAACCGGCCAGCCACGCCTGGCCCAGGCCAAAGCTGTGGCTCACCATGACGGGCTGGTCTCCGCTGCCGCCTTGGGCCAGAACGACGGCGCCAGGCGCCAGGGCCTCCAGGGCGTGCAGCGGCCCTGCCGTGGCTTGCGCCAGGGCTTCGCCAGGCAGTTTCAGCGGCTGGTCGCTGCCTATGGACGGCAGCACCAGGCGAGCGCCCAGTACGTCGTCCAGGTGGTGGCTGCGGGGCTGCCCGGCTTCTTCGTCCACGGCCGCGCCTTCGATGACCAGGGTGGCGCCACGACGCACAGCCGCGCGCACTTCCGCGAGCTGCTGGGCGTCGAGTTTGCCCGCGCCCGCATGCAGCCACAGCAGGTTGTAGCGGCCGCCGCGCAGCGCCGTACGCCATGCAGCTGTGTCGGAGACTACGGCCAGATGGCGAACCCTTGCCGCCAGTTGGGCATGCGCCTGCTGCACCAGGCCGGATTCGCACGCGGCCTGCTCCTGCGCAGCGTGCAAGGGGCAGGAAACGAGCATCAGCACGTCGGCATGCGCTGGCAGGCTCAGGGCCAAGCCGAATTCTCCGGACGATCCTGAGGACACTGTGACACCGAGCAGCGCGCTGTTGTTCGCCATCTGCGGGTCCGGGGTCTGGCTGGCGACGCTGGCTGGCCAGGAGATCGCCGCATCCTTGCCACCGTTCACGGCGTCAGCCTTCACCGTGAGGGTGAGCGTGGCTTCCTGGCCCTTGGCCAGGTCGCCGATGTTCCACGTGCCGCCGGCATAGCTCCCCAGTGCCGCCGCACTGCCTTGCAGGCTCAGACCCGCCGGCACGGCCACCTGCGCCGTCACGGACTGTGCCTTGCCCTCGCCCAAGTTGCGCACCGTGGCGGTGACTGTCGTGGTTTCCCCGGCCTGTAGCTGCGCGCGTGCGGCTTTCAGGGCGATCGACAGGTCTGCCGCCGTTTCGTCGGTGCCCGGCTTGGGCGGACGCTTGGCAATCCAGTAGCCTTGGGCGGCGGTTCCGGCGGCGAGAACGATGTCCGTGATCGCGCCGGGCTGGGCCGTGCCGCCAGCGGAGCCCGCGGCCCAGGCGCCGTCGATCCACCCGCTCACGGAAGCGGCTTCGAGCTGGTAGCGGCCAGGCGCCAGGCCGGTGAAGCTGAAGGCTCCATCCACGCTGGTATACGCCGTCACGAGCACGTTGCGTCCCAGCCCATCGACACCCTTGAGCGTGACGGCCAGATTGCCCTCGGCGGCCTCCCCGGCGTCACGCGTGCCGTTGCCATTAGCATCGCGGTAGGCCAGGCCGGAGAGCGTGGCGCTGGTGCCACCCTGCGCGAACTCCAGCGTGTAGTCGCCGGTGGAGCCGCTGTCGAAAATGTGCAGGAAGTGCGACCAGCTCAGGTCGGCATTGCGGGTCTTGGAAAGCCAGTGGTTCTGCGGCGGCAGCACCTTCCCGTCGCTGCGCACCACGCGTGCGATGGACAAGGCGCCCCCATGGGGGTCGGCCACCTTGGCATGCACCAGACCAGGGGAAGGGGCGAAAGTCAGCCGCAATTTGCCGCCGCTGGCACTGGCGAGCCCGGCCTGGTGCGACACGTCGGCCACGGAGGCATCGCCCCCCAGGGAGTCGTACACATGCACGTCGCTGCCGGCCTCGGCCAGGAAGTCCAGCACGTCGTCGTGTCCAGGTAGGTCGATTAGCACGTCATGCACCAGCCTGTGGGTGCGCACATCCTGGATCAAGGACGTGACCGCCCCGCCCAGCGAATCCGCGTGGGTATAGCTGGCATCGAATTCCGTGAAGCGCCCCGACAGGGACGTCTGCATGACCCAGCGCCCCATACGGGCCTGCTGCCCGGGAATATCGCCAAAATCCAGCAGCAGGCTCTTGCCCTGCATGGCATTGCCGACGTAGCCGCCCAGTATCTGGAAGTCGATCAGCAGCCCCTGCTTGTTTTCGACGATTTTTGGCTGCGCCGATTCAATGCTGGTCTTGGCCGAAATGCCGGCCCCGGCATTAAGAATGCGCACGCCCAAGGTGAATGGCACGGAAGGCTCGGTTTCGGGGGTGAAGGGATCGTCGCCATACACGTCCCCGGGCAAAAAATAATCGAGCGCCAGCGAAGGCTGGGGGCGCACGACCACATAGTCGGGGGTTACCTCCACGGTGGTGGTTTCTCCGTCCAAGGTATAGGTGACCTTGGCGCCCACGTAATACATACGGCCGGAGGCGGTATTTCCACCAGCACCCTGCGACGGAATGATGAGCCAATGGACATCGGCCGTGCTCTTGGGGGCGATGCCTGCCGAACCATCCAGTGCGCCCAGGCCCGTGAGCTGATCGACACGCTGAAAGAAAACTGCCCCCACGGCATTCGGATCGGTGGTGGCAGCCACCGGTTGCTGGTTCTGGTCGAGGTAGGTGAGCTCGATCTTGACGTTGCCGAGCGCACTGGCATCCATGCCATTGCGAATCACCATGCGCGCATCGAACGCCTGGCGTTCCAGCGAGAGTTTCTGCTCGATGACGATCTTGACTTCCGCGCAATCGGCATCCTGCGCCCGCGCCAACAAGGGCCACGCTGCAAGCCATAACAGCAAGAAACCGCATGCCAGCCACCAAGGCGCCATGCGCCGCGCGGCCACCAGGCCCAGCGTTCGGAATCTGTCCATACCCCTCCCTTTGCTCCATGGTTCTATGCACGAATGGCTGTCATGGATACAGCGGCGAATCCAAACCGTGCCTTTTCGTTCAAAAGCAGGCTTAATTTTTTAGCGGCATTGAATAGTAAAACTACTTATTCGATTTTGATTTACCGCAAACACACGAGCCAATGAATCGCCCCGGAATCTCTAGACGCTTGTGAGCCTCAAACTACTGGCCCAGAAGGAGCCATCATGAGCGCCAAGCGTTATCCGGAAGAATTCAAGATCGAAGCGATCAAGCAGGTGAGCGAGCGCGGCCACACAGTGGCCGACGTGGCCAGTCGGCTAGGTGTCAGCACCCACAGCCTTTACAAGTGGATCAGAGAGGCTGAGCAGCCGGCTGATGTGCACCACAGCCAGTTATCTCAGGCTGAGGAGCTGCGCCTGCTGAAGTCCGAACTCAAGCGCGTGACCGAGGAGCGCGACATCCTAAAAAAGGCAGCGTACTTTGCCAGGCAGTCCGGGTGACTTTGCACTCCGATCAGGGCAGCCAGTTCACCAGCCACGAATGGCAGGACTTCCTAAAGAGTCACCACTTGGTGGCCAGCATGAGCCGCCGTGGCAACCGTCATGACAACGCTGTGGCTGAGAGCTTCTTCCAACTGCTCAAGCGCGAGCGGATCCGGCGCCAAATCTACCCAACCAGGGATCTGGCCCGCAGCGATGTCTTCCACTACATAGAGATGTTCTACAACCCGCGGCGCCGTCACGCCACCGCCGAAGGCCTGTCTCCGGTAGAGTTCGAGAGGCGTCACTCCCAACGGCTCAAGAGTGTCTAGGGAAGCCGGGGCGATTCACTTACGCCAACTGCCTCATTCAGCAGAATAAGGGTTCACGAGTATTCCTTGTTCTGACACCTTAGAGGACTACCCCGGGCCCTTATAGCAGTGCGTCTTATCATGCGTAGCAAAAAGCGCATAGCGGTCTGCGGCTCCGTCATTGGAAACACAGGACCAAGATACCCATCAGCCTGCCAACGTTCACGCTCGTGTTTCCCATTTCTCGCATTCCATCCCGCAAGACAACAGATCTCTCAAACTCCCTTCGCCTACCAAGAGACACAGACTATGTGGTGCTTTGGTATGGCGCAAACGCCCGACCACGGACCGCAGGCGATGTTCCCACCGTCTACGTGTGGTTTCTGCCTCTATATCGAGATGGACAATTTGGGAGGTGGGTGTCGCGAAGAATGGCGGCCACACTCCTGGGACAACTGCGGATTGGATCAATTTGGCGCAATGGCGTCTCTACGCATGAGCTCAAGTTCGCCGAGTTTCACTACACCGGCTCGTATATGCGAAGCCAGTGGGAGGACTTCGTCTGGGTGCAGAAGCAGCGGGACCTGATTCCTGCAGACCACTACCCCCTGCCTTATGAACACAATGACCAGAGTCGGCTGCTGCGTTTGCACGCCAACGGAAAATCATTGCTAGTCCCGTGCATGGAATTTTTCACACGCTGCTATGCGCGCTCCGGTGAAGTGAACCGGATCTTGTTGACCTATGAAGCAGAGGAACAAGACGATCGGCTGATGCTTCGAGAGCCTATCGACAGCATACCTGGCGCGCGGCCGATCTGGATTCCTCCGTGCACAACAGACGCAGACGCGCACTTCCTGGCTCGACTACGCTACGACGCAGAGATTTCCAAGAAGCTCAAAGCTTTTCCTGCACTGCTTGATCAAGCGCTCCTGGCCTCGAAACACGATGTGGCCTTTTTGGCGTTCGGCCCCTGGTACTACGGACCCGCAGAACTCAAAGTTCAGGGCGTCGATTTGGGCAATGGCTACTTCTTAGCTCTGCGTATCGTGGGTCATACGCTGCCCGAAGACTATCCGGTTCATGCGCTGCGTATTCACAAGGAAACAGACACTGAAAGTGAGCTAGAGCGCTTTCCGAAGCCACGCCGCGGGGTTCACGAGGTCCCAGAAGGCCAGACCATTGCCGTTACCCAGGAGTTGGCAGCAGACCGGGATACCGACATCCACGTGATCAACGACCCAGGCATGGAAATCCTGAACACGCCGGCCGCAGTGACCACGGAAACTGTCCGGCGCGATCGCAATGGCAGAACGATTCGAACGCCATCCGCCCCCAGCAGCTGCAGCGCTCCAGGCGAGGTCGGCGGCACGGGAAAGGATGTGGCGAGCTTACAGGCGCAATCGGAGGCGATCACGCCTTCAGAAGGCTCAGTGCTGAAGCTCTGGGCCGGCCTGGTCTACTTGCAAGAAACCAACCCAGGGCTCATTCGCTCAGTTGGTTGGTGCACGCCAAGCTATACCTTTCAGAGCCCACCTGCGACTCCAGAAGCCAGCTTTCGGCTTCCCATTCTCAAGCCACCCAGGGAGGTGCGCGAGATCCGAAAGACACTTGCATGGCTTCATCGATCTGGACTTCCTTCAACCAGGTCAGTGTTCGTCTTTCGAATCCAGACAGCGCACTTCACAGGCTATCTTTTTGAAGTGCAGCGTGCCGTACGCGAAGTTGAAAACGAAAGTGGTGAGACAAAAGAAAAGGAAGACAGTTACTGTGGCTTAGTGGCAATTCCAAAAAATGACTGCGACCTACCAAGTTGGCTCAATACCATTTTCGAGGTGATCAGTTGGCAATGCGGAATAATGAAAAATGTCTTGCCTTACATCAAAGAAATCACATCCCATCAATCTTATTACCCGAGAAGCAAGCGTGACGAGCACACCCTCGAAGGCCAAGCCACGGCCTTCCTCGCGTTGACTAGGTTGGGAATGGTTAATTTGGAATATTCAAAATAGAAAACATGCACACTGGCGCATAAGTTTGCCTTACGTCGACTCGTGCGAAGATTGCCACAAAAGTCATCTTAAAAAAGCTAATATCAAGACATTTCATAGGAGACAAATATGTCTGGCTCTAGCGGTGGTGGTGGTGGTGGTGGTGGTGGTGGTGGCGGCATTGTGGAAAATGATGAAATCGCCTGCCATTTGTTGAAGTTCGAAACGCGCATTACGTCTCCGAATGCGGCAGTCATCGTCACGCTGACTGTGGGCAAGCAGTTGAACATCCAAATCGCTGCAGGATCCACGGCCCAGGAGATCCAGGTGGTGACTCCCGAAGGCCAGATCGTGGGCGGTTTGCTGCACAACAGGGCACAGCGTTTGCGTGAATGTCTGCTCGCCCAAACGCGCTACAAGGCGACGGTGCGATCGATCAACAATGGCCAAGTGGACGTGTTCGTGGAGCCCGCCTGATGACCATCCATGTTGTCGGAGGCTTTTACGAAGAGCGATGCACACGCCCTGCATGGAGTCAAACATTTGGCTCTGGCGGGCGCGCAGCGGCCGCCATCGCGACCTATGGCGCGGAGGTGACTTTTCACACCTACACCAGCCCTAAGTCGCGGTGCTATCTGGAGATGGTTGCGGCGGCGTACAGGCTGGATATCCAAACCAGCAGCATCGAACGGGCGGTCGCGTTCTCCTATCTGCACGATTTGGCAGACCCTCACATCGCCCATGTTCCGCCCGCACAGTCGATGGCGGCGCCACTGCAGATCCAGCAAGACAAGGTGGTGCGCTTTGGTATGCTGGAAGGCGATGCGGTCGTGCAGGCACAGTGGGCCGTATATGACCCCCAGAACCAGGGAGCACCTGTGACGTTCGGCGCCAATGGTTCTTACGCAACGCACCTCGCCCTCGTACTCAATAGCTGGGAAGCTCAGCAGATGGCAGGGCTTTCGCAAGGCGATGGGGAGGCTTGTGCTCGCAAGATCGCACAAGAGCAACATGCCGAAGTCGTGATCATCAAACAGGGTGCGCAAGGCGCCCTGGTGTGGGCCAATCAACAAGCCACCAAGGTGCCTGCCTACCGCACCAAGAATGTGTGGAAGATCGGCTCTGGCGACTGCTTTGTGGCCTACTTTGCACAGGCATGGATGGAGCAAAAACTCGCTCCCGCAGTTGCGGCCGATTTCGCCTCTCGTGCGACAGCCTACTACGTCGACACCAAGGGGTTCACTACACCTGAGACCTTGGAGGCAGCGCACTACCCGCCGATCTCCCCCACAAACGGCCAGCTATCCGCCAAGCCTAAGAAGGTGTATCTGGCTGGGCCATTTTTTCATCTCGGGCAGATCTGGTTGATCGAGCAGGCGCGCGCGCTGCTGCAAAGCACTGGCTTGCAGGTGATCTCCCCCTTCCATGACATCGGTCTGGGAACTGCAGAAGATGTGGTCCCTCTGGACATCCAAGCCATCGAAGACTGCGACCTGGTGTTTGCCGCCGTGGACGGCTTGGACCCAGGGACGATCTTCGAGCTCGGCTATGCGCGCAGCCTCGACAAGCCCGTCGTGATCTACAGCGAGACCCAGGTCGGCACCGAAAGCCTCAAGATGATGCAGGGCACCGGCTGCGAGATCTACGCGAACTTCACCACCGCAATTTATGCCACCCGCTGGAGGGCCGTGGAATCATGAAAACTGCACTGCTACTGTCCGGCGGTATGGACTCCCTGGCGATTGCGTGGTGGAAGCGGCCAGACGTCGCGATCACCCTTGACTACGGTCAGAAGGCCGCAGAGGCGGAGAAAAGGGCGTCTGCCGCTGTATGCGCTCAACTGGGCATTGAGCACCACATCGTGCACATCGACTGCAGCTCCCTGGGTTCTGGCGATATGGCGGATGCAGCACCGGATGCAGCGGCTCCAGCCAGCGACTGGTGGCCCTACCGCAACCAGATGCTGCTCACCTTCTCTGCGATGAAATGCATTGCGCTTGGGGTCAAAAAGTTGCTGATCGGCACGGTGCGCTCCGATGGCAGCCACATCGACGGCACACCTGAGTTCGTCAACCTGATGGATCAGCTGCTGAGCATGCAAGAAGGTGGACTGCGGGTCGAGGCCCCGGCCATCGAACTGTCCACGGCAGAGCTCATCCAGCAATCGGCGTTGCCCGCTGACATGCTCGCCTGGGCGCACAGCTGCCATAAGGCCAACACGCCTTGCTGGAACTGCCGGGGATGCAACAAATATCGGGAGACCTATGACGAGGTCAGTGCCAGCATGGCTTGATCTAGGCAATCCCCGGCCCAAGCAGCAACTGACGGCCTACACCCCCATCCAATGGTCCGGCCAGCGCATTGCGCTGCCCACCAAGGGTGCAACCAGGGCCCCCCATCTTGCCACCGTGCTTGCAGGCCGGCGTTCGCGCAGAGACTTCGCGGCACCGGCAACCCTGGACGACTTGGGGGCCATGCTGGAGCTGTGTTGCCGAACGCGCGAGCTACAAGCCAGCGATCTGGGCTTTGATCTGGAGTTCCGTCCGCACCCCTCAGCTGGGGCCATCCACTGCGTACACACTCTGGTCCAGCGCGAGATCAACGAAGACTGGACGTATTACGACGCGCAAGCGCATCAGTTGGTGTCGCTGCACGGCACGTCCGCCGCGGCCAACGCCGCCCGCAATGCTGCCAATAAGCTCGTGCCTGCCGCAAACGCTTCCCTGATCGCTCTGGTGGCCGAACCGGACAAGGCAGCAGCTAAGTACAAAAGCCCAGGCAGCCTAATCTGGCGAGACGCCGGGGTGCTGCTGGGCTACTTCAGCATCTGCGCCGAAGCGCTGGCCCTCTCGTTTTGTCCCCTGGGGATCACGGGGCAGCCAATGCTTGGTTGCGAGTTAAATGAGCAGGGACGCTTGTGCGGGGTTGGAATGGCGTTGCTTGGTCGCACGCACCTTGGCTGACGAGCCGCTTGTGGAAGGGAGCTTGTTGCCCAGCATCACCTGGGTCGACAGCGGCGAGCGGGCCATCTCGAACCAGATCACTGCATCTAGCTCGGAAGCTCGCACGCCCATGCGCTGGCTGAACGCAAGGAACAACTCTTCTAGAGCGAAGTAATGGCGTTCGACAGTCAGATTCTTGGGAAACAGGCCAATTGCCACTCCGACCCGCAGGATGTGAATGTCCAAGATGGCTACATCGTCGGCGCGCAACCAGTTGCGCGCAATCCATGAGGCTGTCTTGGGACCAATCCCGTTGAGCTGCAGCAGCCAGTCGCGCAAGGCCCTGCCAGTTTGCAAAGGCGCATCGCCCGTTGCCACTCGCTTGAGCGCCTCGCTGACGTACCGGGCCTTTTGCTTGGCAAAGCGGTAACGCACAGTGCGTCCATGAACGGTCAGCGTTTCTTCGAGCAGCTTCAACAGCTCCTCTTCGGTCGGCGTGCCAGCCAGCACGCCTCGCTGGCGCAAACGCTCAAACGCGGCAATCCCCACTGCAGCCGGAATACCATGTCCTCCCAGCAGGCAGGCAGCTACCTCCTCGGCCAGCGTATGGCCGAGCTTGTACTCTGGTGGGCCGCCCAGTACACGCTTGGACATCACCTGGTAAGCCCAATAGGCTGGGGTGGGAAAGCCCTCCACGCGGCCCCAAGGAACGCCTGGCAGCAGCAATTCACTTGCGGGCGGCAGTTCCAGTTGCATGACCCCGACGGGGCCCAAGATCGCGGCAGTTTGCATCACGCCACCTCGCCTGTTTGAAACGAAAACTCTTCGCGCATCCACTGCATGAACGCGGTGCGTTCCACCGCATCCATGGCGATCACCTTGGACTGCAGACGCTGCAGCCGACGTTTGGTGGTCTGGCGCTCTCGGAAGTTGTCCCCCAGGTACCGCGCGTCATGCAATTCGGTGGGCGGTTCGTAGTTGAACCATAGGCATTCCTCACGAATGCCGCTGTGGGTCGCCGCCTCAAATTTCTTGCAGTTCCAGCCCGCCAGCATCTCATCGTACAAAGGGTGGGCATAGCCGGAAATGAGCACCTTGCACGGCAGAGTTTTGAGCACCTTGAGCAGCTGGACGTGGTCATCCTGGCTGTAGTCGTGGCGGTACACCCGTGGCTGCCGGCGCGTAGCCGGGTGGTAAGGAGGGTCACAGTACACGAGCTCTTCCCCAGTGAACGCATAGCTACGCAGAAAGTCCTCGGCCTTGCCCTGCACCAGCTGGGCTGGCATCTGCTGCAAACCCTTCCACGCGGCAATCACGCGCTCATCCAGTTCAATGGCAATGCTGCGCAGCGCCGGCTTTTTGTTACGCAGCACCGCTCCGCCACCCAGGTGCGTCTCGATGTATACGCTGTGAGGAGGCATGAGATTGACCACATGCTGGAACGTACGGCCTTTGCCACCTGGATACTTCATGCGCCAAATCATCGTCAGATCTGACGATGAAGTCAAATGCTTTTTAGCGCGCAACCAAGCCAGCTGCTATGCTGATGTCCGCTTCATTGGCTTACATCGCTCGATCGACCCCGCAACCGAGCAGGGCTGGTCGCTACCAGCCACCTAGTCGTTTGTCACCAGCGCAGGTGGTAGCCGATCCGGAAATGCAAAGAGAGCCGTGCAACAAACACGGCCCCCTTTTTAGCCAACAGACAGAAGCCAGAGTTCTACGCGTTAGGAGCCACCAGCGACCTTAAATTGGCACGAACAACGATGCCGCGCTGCCAAACAGCCGGTTGTAGAACTCCACTGCATAGCGGTCGGTCATTCCTGCCACGAAGTCACAAATTGCTCGCTTTTGCTCTTCTTCCTTCTTGAGCAGTTCGACCACAGTTTTGACGTCCTGTGGAAGAAGATTGTGATTGCGAGACAACGTTTCAAAGAGCTTCTTGACAATCTCTTCACCACGATGTTCGACCACTTTCAAGCGCGGTGACATGATCATCGACAGGTAAGTGAGATGCTTTAGCGCCTCAATCTTCAGCCGGATGTCCCGCTTAACCTCGATCGTCGCCATGGCCATATTTTTGTGGGCCTTCACGCTGATTCCCATCATGAACTCATGTACTAGGCGCGAAGACATCTGAGTACGGACATGGGAGTTCTCCGCAAGCCGGCTGGACTGCTGATAGGTTTCAATGTCGCGATCCTGTGCGCCATCAGACATAGGTGGTGAGTAGCCCACCGCCGCCATCAAAGCCCCCAAAATTTCCTGCTCGGTTACATCGTGGATAACAGGTTTGATCTTCTCATGGAGCTTTTTGAGGAACAGAGTCTGGTGAGCCCGACTGACCATGTCCAACGGGGTGGTGAACCCTGCCTTCATCGCATCTTCTAGGTCATAAGTCGAATAGGCGATGTCATCCGCGATGTCCATGATCTGACATTCAAGGGTCTTGAACTCTCCCTTAAAGTTAGGTGCGACATGCTTCTTGATCTTGGCGACGATGTCTGCTTCTGAGCCGTAGTACCCCTTGCACAATTTGTCTACGGCTTCCCGTTCTAGCGGGATTTCGCTGTCGTACTTCAAGATTGACGCGAGCGAGCGATACGTCAAATTGAGCCCGAGCCTTCCGTCCGATCCATCTTCATCTATCCCGTGGACAAAAGCCGGATTGAGTTTTTCTTTGTAGACCTTGCGCTCCACCTTGGTCAAAATCCGAAGGGTTTGCGCATTCCCCTCGAAACCGCCAAACGACTTCATGCATGCATCGAGTGCACGTTCTCCGTTGTGCCCGAACGGGGGATGCCCCAGGTCATGAGCCAAGCCGGCAAACTCCACGAGATCCACGTCAATTTCACCGTGCTGCTTAATGACTGCGTCATTAGCATTCAGATACTGCGCAATGCCTTTGGCGATCTGCGCAACCTCTAGCGAATGAGTCAGACGGTTACTGCGTATTCCACGCCATGGCGGACACGATTCCATGCTGATGGCGGACAGTGTTCCAGCATGATGGCGGACACTGTTCCACGCTGAAGGCGGACAGCATTCCAAACTGATGGCGGACACCTGCAGGGTGTTCTGAGTGACCCGAACGCGGCATACGCTGCCCGGTTTTTGACCGGAACCAGCGATGCCCACACCCAGGGTCACCATGAGCAAACTACGACACACACTGCAACTGCTGCACGGCGGGGCCTTGAGCACCCGCCAGATCGGTGCCGCCCTCGGCATCTCCAAATCAACCGTCAGCGAGATAGCCAGCTACGCGCGCGTGGCTGGCGTGGACTGGGCGCTGGCCCAGAGCCTGAGCGACGAGGAACTCCAGGCCCGGCTTTACAAACCGCCCGTGGCGCGCGAGTCCCGGCACCTCGAACCCGACCACGCCCACATCCACCGCGAGCTGCGCCGCCCAGGTGTGACCCTGCAGCTGCTGTGGGAGGAATACCAACAGCAGCACGGTGGTCAGGCCTACAAGTACAGCGCCTTCTGCGAGAAGTACAAGGCCTGGGCTCGGCGCCTGCAGCGCTCCATGCGCCAGACCCACACGGGCGGTGACAAGCTCTTTGTGGACTACGCCGGCCAGACCGTACCCGTCGTGGACGCCGAGACTGGCGAGATACGCCCGGCCCAGGTCTTCGTGGCCGTGCTGGGCGCATCGAACTACACCTACGCCTGCGCCACCGCCAGCCAGAAGGCCGCCGACTGGGTGGCCAGCATCATTGGCGCGCTGGAGTTCATCGGCGGCGTGCCCCGCCTGCTGGTGCCCGACCAGCCGCGCGCCCTCATGGCCCGCCCCGACCGCTACGAGCCCACCGCGCACCGCCTGCTCGAAGAACTCTCGGCGCACTACGGCCTGGCCGTGATGCCGGCGCGCCCCGCCAAGCCACGCGACAAACCCAAAGTCGAAGTGGGGGTGCAGGTGGTCGAGCGCTGGATTCTGGCCAGGCTGCGCCACCAGACCTTCTTCAGTCTGGGCGAGCTCAACCGGGCCATCGCCACCTTGCTGGTGGACCTGAACCAGCGCGCGTTCAAGAAGCTGCCGGGCAACCGCGCCAGCGCCTTTGCCGAACTCGACCAGCCAGCCCTGCGCCCCCTGGCGGCAGTGCGCATGCCCATCGCGCGCTTCAAGCCCGCCCGCGTCAACATCGATTACCACGTCGAGCTCGATGGCCACTACTACTCCGTGCCCCACGCCCTGGTGGGCGAGCCGGTGGAGTTGCGCATCACGGCCGGCACGGTCGAAGTCCTGCACGGCGGCAAGCGGGTAGCCGCCCACGCCCTCAATCCCCGCCGGGGCGCGCACACCACCACGCCCGAGCACATGCCAGCCTCGCACCGCGCACACCTGCAGTGGACGCCGGCCAAGCTCATCGCCTGGGGCGAGCGCGTGGGCGCGGCCACCGCTGCCGTGGTGCGCTGGCAGATGGAACACCGCCAGCACCCCGAGCAGGGATACCGCTCCTGTCTGGGCCTGATGCGCCTGGGCCGTGAGTACGGACACGAGCGGCTGGAGGCGGCCTGCGCCCGGGCGCAGTCGATTCGCTCACCGTCCTACAAGAGCATCGCCTCCATCCTGGGCTGCGGCCTGGACCAGCGGCCGCTGGATACGCCCATCACTACCCAGGCCAGCCTGCCGCTGCACGAGAACGTGCGCGGGCCGGGCTACTACCACTGACGACCACTGACGGCAACGGCACACCTGAACACCCACCCAACAGAGAAAGAACCCACATGCTCAACGAAAACACCCTCAACCAACTGCGCGCGCTGCGTCTGGACGGCATGGTGGCCGCCCTGAACGACGCGGCCATCCACATCACGGCCAGCGAGCTGCCCTTCGAGCAACGACTGGCGCTGCTGGTGCAGCGCGAGGTGGACTGGCGCGACAGCAAACGCCTGGAGCGCCTCTTGAAGGCCGCACGCCTGAAGGTCGCCAGCGCCTGCCTGGAGGACATCGACTGGCGCGCCAGCCGGGGCCTGAGCCGGGAGGTCATCACCAGCCTGGGCGGCGGGGACTGGCTGCGCCATGGCCACAACGTGCTGCTCACCGGAGCCACCGGCTGCGGCAAGACGTGGCTGGCCTGTGCGCTGGGACAGCAGGCCGCACGCCTGGGCTTCTCGGTGCTCTACACCCGCGCGCCACGGCTGCTGCAGGAGCTGCATGTGGCCCACGGCGATGGCAGCCTGGGCAAGCGGCTGGCGCAACTGGCCAGGCTGGACCTGCTCATCCTGGACGACTTCGGTATCGCGCCGATTGCCGCGCACGAGCGCAACGACCTGCTGGAGCTGCTGGATGACCGGGTGGGCACGCGCTCGACGCTTATCACCAGCCAGTTGCCCGTGACGGCTTGGCACGCCTGGCTGGACGAGCCCACGCTGGCCGACGCCATCCTGGACCGAATCGTGCACGGCTCGCACAAGATAGCCCTCAAGGGCGAGTCGATGAGAAAGCTCGCCAAGGCCGCCTGAGCCGGTCACATTGAGCGCCATTCCACGCTGATGGCGGACACTTCGGCTACGATTCGCCCGTCACTCAGGACACCCGCGCAGCGTGTCCGCCATCGCATGGAATGCTGTCCGCGATGGGAATGGAATCACTGTCCGCCATCAGTGGAATGCGCAGTTACGAAAAAAATCAGACTCCGAACCAGGAAACAGTTGTGTTTTGCCTTGCAACCGGCGGAACGACGGGGAGTGCAGTAGGCGTCCGTAGTCACGCCGATACGGCGTTCTCCCCAACATCTCTTTTTCCTCTTCTGGCCGAAGTCGTGCAGTATCTTTCTCTGTATACATGTAAGGCAGAAACAAAAAAAGCCACCCCTTCGGGTGGCTCGTTGGGACATCAAACCGTTGCGGGCGTACGCGCGCGGGTTCGGACTGGTGCGCTAGTTCGTCGGTTCTTTGTCTCGGGCGGCTGCAGCTGAGCGCGAGCGTCTTGGACAGTACGCTGCAGCTCCACGTTGACTGTGACTTGGCCGTTATACATCTCGCGCTTAACGGCGGCTCGTACTTCAGCAAAGATGACTTGGTCAAACGGCATAACAGGCTCCTGATCCTATGGACATTGAACTTTGATGCTACCTCGGTAGCACCAAGCGCGCGATTGTACTTTTCGATGTCACCTTTTGTTGCATCCAGGCTGACAAGGTGACGAACGGACTCCTCCCCGTAGAGGTGAAAAGCCACCAGCGGGAACGCGCGCACCTCCTCGACACCGTGATCACGAGTGCGCTAAGGCATGCACACAGCGCCTAAGAGCCTGTTCATAATCTTTTGAGCAAGAGAGCCAAGAATGCCAAGTGGATGAACTGCAAGCTGGTGTTGAGCAGCCGCTCGCAATTTTTCCACAGCCGCCTGTTTTTCTCCAACCACGCAAAGCTGCGCTCCACCACCCAGCGCTGGGGCATGACCTTGAAGGTATGCAGTTCGCTGCGCTTGGCGATCTGCACCGTCACGTGCTCTGCCAAGATGTCTTTGACCCCTTGCGCGAAAGGCTGGCCCACATAGCCGCTGTCACACAGCAGGCCTTGTGTTTAGAAGACTTTCGCTGTCTGTCACATCCGCTGTGCAATCGGAGCCGACCGCCCGTGACAGTTTCTTGGTGGGCGGGTCTTCTAGGCGGTCTCTGTCCGTGGTGGGTGAGGTATCCAAAAGACCTGCCCCCCCACGTGTAGCTCATCTCCACTAGGAAACGTGGCACGCTTCGCAGTTTTAACAACCTCCTGTGCTTGGACTTTTTTCAAGTGATGGAAGTACCGCAACGCAGTCACATCCCACAGCTGTCTGACCTTGGCATGACGCCGGGTGGAGCTCGCGATTTCTGCAAGCTGCGCCCCTAGCTTTTCCCGAGCGTGCGCCTGCCTGTGCGATGCGCTTGGTTGCGCCACGAGCTCGATGGAATAGCGAGCTTTCAAAAACCCAAGGAATGTAGAGGCAGCTGCTCGTTGACCAGGAGCACTACGGAGCATATCGTTCAACGCGTCTTGGTTGGGCATCACAGCTCCTTCGGGCGATGCGGCAAGCAACAAGCTGACCGCAGGGCGCAGCGCCATTCGCATGGTTCGGGGCTTAATCTTTCCAGCCTCCACACGAGTATGGAGCTCATCGAAGAAGGCCTGGAGCACGGCCTCTGCCACCGAGCCTGCAGAGAGGCTTTGCACAAGCTTGCGCGATGTCTGGATCTCCGCATTTGCTAGCTTAGCCTCCGGTGCCAACGCCAGTGCATGCTGGTCCTGCAGCCAACGCATTGGCAGCTCGTACTTGCGCAGCTTACGGGTCCCAAATACCCGCAGAACAAAGGCCTCATCCCAGACCGAATCTGGGTGCTGGTCCAATGTGGTGAAAAACTCCGCATGCCGGATCAATGCCAAGCACAGCCGCTTGGCATCAGTGCGCCCAAGCGCCCAGCACACATACGTGGAAAAGGCCTGACGCACAGGCTCAAGGCAAAAGAGCTCCGTCAGCTGCTCACCTCTGTGCTTGCATCGCCCTTGCCAGTAGCAAGCCTCGCAGCGACCATTGCGCCCAGGCTCAACCGGTGCTTGGCACACTTGGCAAGCGGTGTAAGGCTCGCTTTCACATTTACGACAAATCCAAGTGCCGTCGCTGCGCGCTGTGCAAGGTCGGTGACGACGACACACACCGCATGTCTTGTTGTCATTACCAACACACTGCAAGCACACGACAGCCTGATCAGGTCCCGAACGCGAAAACTTGCGGACGAGCTGGCTGCATACGCTGCAGCGCTGCGGCTCTCGGAAATACACGTAGCAAGCATTGCAAACTGGTCCCTGAGGCAGCATCAGCCCCAGCGCACGACCGCTGCGGTGGCATCGAATGCAGGGGCGCGTCGCCGCACATTTTCGGCACTGTGCCGTGGGATCGCTTGCAAGCAATCGGCTCGCAATTCCGCACCCTGGGCATGGCCCTCTTTTGAAGCAGCGCGCATAGCAAGTCGAGCAGTAGTGCCGACCGTTTTCTATACGAGAGAACTTGGACACAAGGCGTCCGCACTCATCGCACTCGTGCTGTGCAGCTCCCAAACCCTTTACCACAGTCGATTCCTTCGCAGCCAACGCTCCCAGTCAGCCTGAACAAGCTCTTTAGCGACGGGTAGCAGTGATTCTCCTGCCTTTCCCTTTGCACTGCCCCCGGTTGACGATTGAGTTGCACAGCGCGGCTTGGGGAGTGCATCGGCCCGCAGTATCGCGGCAAGGCAGCACAGCCGAGCCTCACGCTCACGGGGCGACTGCATCTCCAGCAGCAAGTCATTCGGCCGAAGCGCCGGCTCTTGCATGTCTGCACGCACAACCGTGCAGCGCGAAGGCACAAGCATGCTGCGCATGCGGCGAAACCATTCGATGCCAGACACGGTGCCATGGTCCCATAAACCCTCACCAGCGACCAAGACCGCCATGGCCCTCCCTTGGAAGTCCAAGGCGTCCACCTCAGCCGAGGGAGGCACATACCTGCGCATGTCCTGCCCACAGGCCGAGCACCGCGCCAGATTTTGCAGTTTGCTGATGCAAAGATGAGGCGCAATCAACGCGTGGCAATCAGGGCAGCGGTCAATCAGACGTGTCCCGTGAACCTCGCAGCCCACGACAAAGGCCAACCGCCAAGCGCGCCGAAAAAACGGCTCAGGATCATCAGCAAGGCACTGGGGACAGCAGGGCAAGCCTGCGTAGTGCTGCCGGTTGCGGCTGCCCAAAGCAAGTATCCATGGCAGTACTGGACGGCTGCGCGCGGCACGACCAGCAAGGCGGTCCGCCAACTCCTGGAGCGTGGTCGCATGGACAGCATCAGGCTCACATCCAAACCACATTGCGGCAGACATTGCTCGCGATGCAGTCAGTCCGCGGTCTGTATCAACTGACCACACCCGCCACTTGGGCCAGATCGCCCCTGTCAATGTCAGTGGGTCACACCCGCTATGCAAAGCCACCCTGGCCAGCCAGGACGACAGCAATTCGTCTCTGTATGGCCTTCGCCAGGGAACATCGCTCATGGCTGAACTTCACGAATGCCCTTGGTGGGTTTGACCCATGCCTTGGAAATCACGATCTCCCGTGTAATGCACTCTTGCCCAGTCTGGATGGCGACCTTGCTGCACTCGATAAGCAGTCTGTGCAGATCCCCCAGATTGCCTTCGCTGATGTCGTGTAGCAGTGTGGCCATCTCCGGATTCGCAAGGCCTGAGGGATTCTTCAATGGAAGCACACTTTCAAAGCCAGCCAGCAACGTCTGGAACTCAGGGTCAAGCTTCCAAAGCGGGAGCGAATACACATCGAACCGACTGGCATGCTGTGGATCTGAATGCAGTACACGTACGGCGTCTCTAGTCCCCACACCAACAATCGGGATGCGCAGCTCATTACATAGCATCTTGATCGTGTTCATCACGGCACGCAGCTTGGCAGATGGTCCCACCAACAACGAATGGATCTCGTCGATGATCAAGATCTCGGCTTGGCATCGGCGCAAGCGTGTGATGGCGTCGTACCGCAGCTCTGTCACGGTGCCATTCTTTTTGTAAGGCGACCAGAATTGGCTGAGGATGGACACATACAGTCCTTTTTCATCGGCCGACGGAGGTGACTCGGCAACGATGATGGGGCGAATACTGTGCGAGTCCTCGCTGACGTAGCCCTCACCGTGCAGCTCCGTGAAGCGCTCGATGATTTTGGTTTTCCCGTTGTTGGAGTCGCCCACAACCAACATATTGCGCATGCGAGGGACTTTGGGCATACGCATGAGGGCGGCCATGTCATCGAGGATCAGCTTGGCACGTGCATAACCGATCCAGCGCGGTTCGAGCAAGAAACGAATTCGCTCCTCCAGGCCCAAATCCAGTGTCGCGCGAAAGCTTTCATGGAGGTGCATGGTCCCAAGCGCAGTGGTTGGTTTCAGTTCCATCTTGGTCATGCGATATCGCTCCCACGTACAACGTCTTTGAGCAAACATGCGGCGGGCAGCAAAGACGTTTCGCGCGATACAGCGGAAGGCCGTGCAACCATGTCGCGGTCTGCGCTCGCGCGCCCTTTCGGGACCTGCATCAGCGCAGGCCCCTCGTCGGCCACTCTTTGATGATCCGCCAGGCGTTGAGCGGCCTTGCGAGCCAGCTTGGTCTTTGCAGCGCTGTCTTTGGTCAGCTGACGCCGCTCGGTGATCGACCGCAGCACCGCCTTGGAATCAGTTGGATCAAACCCCGCATCTTTGAGCTCTTGCTTGGCCCGTTTCAGCTCCCAAATACTGCAACTTGGGAAGTTGGGATCTGCCAGAGGAATCTTGAAATACTCCTTGAGCTCGGGATCGAAAAACCAGATCGCGCTGATGTCACGCGGGTCGCGACGGAAAGGATGCTTCAACCCTTTGCCAGTCTCAGGATCGATGACGCCAATCCAGGGGCGCAAGACATCGGCGTAGTAGCGCTTATCGATATCCACCCCATCGTTTTGCACCGTGCGCCAAATGATCGGCAGAAAATCGATGTAGATCGAGAGATAGTCCGTCGGTCGGGGTGGCATCCCTGTTCCTGGCTGGCCACCGTGACCAAATACTCCGAGCTCGAATTTGCGCAGCGGCGGCATCTCCAGAGATCGATGCTTTCTGCGGTGGTACTCGTTGCAAATGATCTTTAGCAGCTGCTTTTCCAGCTCAGACTTCGTCAACATAGCCCGGCCTTCCGAGTCGTATTCCTGGCGTTCCTCCACGGATGAAAACGTGGTGCCAGGCAGATCGTGCAACTCTCGCAGCAAGGTGCCCTGTAACCGCTCGATGTGGCCGCCATAACGAGGCACCTTCACGGGCCGAAATTCTGCATCGATCGCATAGAGGTTGCACACATCGCGAACGCTGTCCGAACGGAAGTCCGGCCCGTTGTCCCAACGCACTTTTTTGGGTCGTCCCCAAATAGGCCATTCTGCGTCGACACCATGCTTGAGCAGCCACATGTCCTTTGGGATCAGGGCGTGCGCCAGACACATGCCGACCGAGACGATCGAGGGGGCGTCAAAGCTCATGTAGTAGCCCGCGACCATGCGGGAATACTCATCAATGGCAATTGTCAGCCATGGCCTACCAACAGGCTTGCGATGTTCGTCGTCCACAACGATCACATCGATGGGCGTGTGATCGATCTGATAAATCGCGAGGGGATAGTCACCTCCTGGCGTAGTACCGGGGGTAGGCAAAAACTTGTTCTTGGCCAGCTCGCGCTGGCCACGCCGACGAAGCCGCTCCACTTCCGGAATACGGTCGATACGCTGACGCACTGCCGTAGCGCTTGGGGCCTGCACATTCCGCTCCTCACAAATGCGCAGCACCTCACGAACCACCTTCTCCGCAGTGGGCCGCTCCGGCGTCAGGTAGTAATTGTTGATCACGTCCTGGATGAGCAATTGGACGCTTCGGGAAATTCGGCCCTTTCCGTACTGCCAGCCACGCTTCAATGGGACCAACCCCGACACTGCATCTAGGGACCGGTATCGGCTGATCCAGCGATACAGCGTGGCTGTGCCGACGCCCAGCTCTTGCGCACGTGCCTGCACCGCGGCTCGGGTTGGACTCTTGGCCGCCAGCAGCGGTTCGATCGCCGCAAAACGCGTCTGCGCAACGCGCCAGTCCTCCTCAACGATCGCGTTGATGTCGATGTCAGAAGGAGGCGCAGGATCTTGATCAACATGCTCCAAATCACTGACCAGCAACACGCTGGTTCTGCCGGTCTGCACGCTGGTCGCTGTGACGGTGTTGAAGTCCAGCACCTCCGCAATCCGGAAGACCCCATCGCGATGGCGCACCAAGGCGCCGCTACGAACGTCAATGCGCCGGCGCTTTATGACCACCGAAGGCGTTTCCTCAAAATAGTCTCCGTAGTCCTTGTCAGTCATAGGCTGCCCAGATGAGGGTGTCTTCGTTGAGCGGATCGCAGATATCGCAGTCAAGCTGTCGGGTTGCCAGCAGATGCCATAGGTGTGCAATGCCTTGGGCGCGGAAGCTCCCAGCGAAATGCTTGGCCAGGATGTAGTCAATGGAAACTGACCCAAGTTCACGCACGTCTTCCACGACGGCTGCACTTTGGTGTGGACACACATCCAAATCGTCATAGCGGCGCAGGAACATGATGTTGTCGAAGGCTGGTGTGCGAATTCGGGTTTCGTCCATCACACGAAAAAGCCACCCCTGCTCACGTGCGTAGCGACGGATGGCTACCCATTTGGGGAGCCATTCACGCCAGTGCTTTCGCCACTCCTTGCGTTCCTTCACCTCGACTAGCATGGGCTTGAACTCCATGCCAATCGCGTCGTCTCGAACCTTGTAGTAGACAAGGTAGTCCGGTGTGGCAATTGACTTCGTACCCGATCGGGTCACAAAGGGAACATTACACGGTTGCGATACCACAGATGCCACCCCGAGATTGAATGCCTGGCGTAGAACAAAGTCTCGCTCCAATGTGGACTCGTACGGGATAGAGCGCTGTGCGCGCCAGCTGACAAAGCCCGTGACGCTACGACGATTGGTCGGGATCTTGCGCACCGACCGCACAACGGGGTTGTCTCTTTTATTTAGCAAAAATTTCTCTCCAGTCTCATCTATTTGAGATGAATCAGTCGCATCAATTCATAAAAAAGAGCAGCTAACCTGTTGTGGCGCCACGAAGCCAGTCTCATCAATAACATGATCTCACAACATCCCCAAAGCCTTGATGCGCTGGACATGAACCCCGGTGGGCGCAAGGCGTGCGGCTCGCTCACACCCCCAGGCAGTTCTTGCGCACGTCGGGGTTGACTACCACGTCGGCCATGCGGCCTTCGTGGACCACCTGGCCCTGTTCGGTAAGGTAGGCGCGGTCGGCCACCGCTTCGGCAAACGGGAGGTTCTGCTCGCTCAGCAGCACGCTCACGCCCTGGGCCTTGAGGGCGCGGATGGTGCGGGCCATTTGCTGCACGATGAGGGGCGCCACGCCTTCTGAGGGTTCATCGAGCAGCACCAGCAGCGGCTGGCCCATGAGCGTGCGGGCCACGGTGAGCATTTTCTGCTCGCCACCGCTCATGCGCCCCCCGGGGCGCTCGGGCATTTCGCCCAGGTTGGGGAACAGCGCAAACAGTTTCTCGGGCGTCCACACCGGGGCGGGTGTTCCATCCGGCCAGCGGCGCAGGGGCTGGCGGCCGACTTCCAGGTTGTCCATCACAGACAGG
>RRZU011555201.1_pt1 | contig 27528 bp, 23 predicted proteins | sample 2165561 | NCBI WGS metagenome assembly RRZU01 (sample SAMN10456909, study PRJNA506462) | wastewater metagenome | isolation source: wastewater sludge | place: USA: Moscow, Idaho | reverse complement strand
GGAGACGGGCTCGCCCTCCGACCAGTACGGTCACGCCGGCAGCGATCCACCGGCCGCCATGGCCGCCGCAGGGGCGGGGGGGTCCTCCGAAGCCTTCGGCGGCATCTTTGATGAGATTTTCGGTGGTCGTCGCGGCGGTGGACGTTCCAATGTCTACCGTGGTGCCGATCTGCGCTACAACCTTGAAATTTCCCTCGAGCAGGCGGCCTTTGGCACGGAAACCAAGATTCGCATTCCGACGATGGAGGTTTGCGACGCCTGCCATGGCAGTGGTGCCAAGGCCGGTACGCAGCCAAAGACCTGTCCGACCTGTCAGGGAAGCGGTCAGGTTCGCCTGCAGCAGGGGTTCTTCTCGATTCAGCAGACCTGTCCGAAATGTCACGGAACCGGGCGCTTTGTTGCCGAGCCATGTGTTCCGTGTCACGGCGCGGGTCGGGTCAAGCAGCACAAAAGTCTGGCGGTGAAGATTCCGGCGGGTGTTGATGAGGGTGACCGGATTCGTCTCTCGGGCGAAGGCGAGCACGGCATCAATGGCGGACCTTCCGGGGATCTTTACGTGCAGATTCATCTCAAGACGCATCCTGTCTTTCAGCGTGAACAGAACGACCTGCACTGCGAGATGCCGATCAGTTTTACCACCGCGGCCCTGGGGGGAGAAATCGATATTCCGACACTCGATGGAGCGGCAAAGATCCGGGTTCCTGCGGAGACACAATCCGGAAAAATCTTTCGCTTGCGTGGAAAAGGCATCAAGGGCGTGCGTAGCAACACCCACGGTGACCTGCTCTGTCATGTGGTCGTGGAAACCCCGGTGCATCTCACCGAACGTCAGAAGGAGTTGTTGCGCGAGCTTGAGGAGTCCAGCCGCGAGAACTCCGCCCACCACAACCCGCGCGCCAAATCCTGGATGGATCGCGTGCGCGATTTCTTCGCTGCCACCTGAGATCTGTCGTCGCTGCGCCCTCGGCGCAGCGCAGTGCCAGGCGACACATTATTCAGCACGGAGTCGCTTCGTGTAAGGAGGGTGTCAGCTTGCTGCGCCATCCTGGGCTAGCGCGAGCCGGCGATCGGTAAACGGTCGCGGCACACGCACTACCTGAAGGAGATGGCATGAGGATCGCCAGAGCGCTACTGTTTGGTTTCTTGAGTTGGTTCGGCTGTGTGTTTGCCGCTGAGGTGGGTGTCACCGACAACAGCGTTCTGATCGGCATGACTGCGCCGTTTTCCGGCCCTAACGGGGCGTACGGACTGGACATGAAGATGGTCATCAACGCCTATTTTCGCCAGATCAACGACGCCGGTGGGATTCATGGAAGAAGGCTGGAGTTGCGCGCACTCGATGACGGCTATGAAACGGAACGTGCGGTAGCCAATACCCGCACCTTGATCAACCAGGAGAAGGTTTTTGCCTTGCTTGCGTCGTATGGTTCGAGTCCAACGACAGCGGCCATGAATGAGGTCTTTGGCGTTGCCAAAGTGCCGCTGGTCGGAGCGATTTCCGGTGCCGACTCGATCCGTCAGTCGCCCAGGGACAACCCGAAAAATCGCTACATGTTCAATGTGCGGGCGAGTTACGCGAACGAAACCGAAGCGATCGTCAATCAACTGGTCTCTCTCGGCTTCAGGAACATCGCTGTGTTGTACCAGAACGATGGTTTCGGCAAATCCGGCCTCGATGGTGTCATCACGGCGCTCAGGAAGCACAACCAGGCTCCATTAGCGGTGGCCACGGTGGAGCGTAACTCGGTCGAGGTCAGCCAGGCGGTGCAGACCATCGCCCAGGTGAACCCGCAAGCAGTAATCATGGTGACCCTGTACAAGCCGACTGCAGCCTTCGTTCGCGCGATGAGGAAAACCGGTCAGAAGCCGCAGTTCATGACCCTTTCGCCGGTCGGAGCGGACCTGCTGGTGCAGGAGCTTGGCGACGAGGCGCGCGGCATCGGCATTTCACAGGTCATGCCCTATCCCTGGAACGACACCACGCCGCTGGTGCGCGAATACCAGAAGCTGCTCGGCCAGAATGGAAAATTCTCCTACTACGGCGTCGAAGCCTACGCCATGGCGAAAGTGCTGATCGATGCGATTCGCAAAGCGGGCAAGGACCTGAGCCGCGACAAGCTGCTTGCCAGCCTGGAAGGCATGCAGAACCACGACCTGGGGGGCTATCGCGTCAGCTATTCGGCCAATGAGAGGTTGGGTTCCCACTTTGTCGATCTGACGGTCATTGGCAACAGTGGCCGGGTTCTTCGTTAATCCATCAGCGATCAGGCACGCCGCCAGTTGGTTCCCTTGGCGTCATCCTCGAGGACCACTCCCGCGGCCAGGAGTCCGCTTCGGATTCTGTCTGCTTCGGAGTAGTCCTTGCGTTTCTTCGCTGCCAGCCGGTCGGCGATCAGCGTTTCGATGGCGGTTGCGGAGATCTCTGCGTCGTTCGCCGGCGTCCCCTGCAAAAATACCTGTGGGTCACGCTTGAGCAGGCCCAGCAGGCCTGCCAGCCCTCGCAACTGGCTGGCCAGTTCCACGGACTTGCTGCGGTTCACCTCGCTTGCCAGGTCAAACAAAATTGCACACGCTTCGGGGGTATTGAAGTCGTCGTTCATTGCCTGGCAGAAGCGAATCGCATGCCGCTCATGCCAGTCCACTGCGGCCACTTCGACTGCGGGCTGCGCCGCCTTGATTGCGGTATACAGCCGGCTCAGCGCTTGCCGGGCATCATCGAGATGGGCATCAGAATAGTTGAGTGGGCTGCGGTAGTGCGCACGCAGGATGAAGAAACGCAGCACTTCGGGATCGTATTGCTTGAGGATTTCCCGGATCGTGAAAAAATTGCCGAGCGACTTCGACATTTTTTCGTCATCGACACGAACGAAACCGTTATGCATCCAGTAGTTTACGAAAGGGCAGCGATGTGCGCCCTCGGACTGCGCGATCTCGTTTTCATGATGGGGAAACTGCAGATCCTGCCCGCCGCCGTGAATGTCGAAATGTTTGCCGAGCAGTTCCGAACTCATCGCGGAGCACTCGATGTGCCAGCCGGGGCGACCATTGCCCCAGGGCGATGGCCAGAAAGGTTCCCCTTCCCTGGCATGTTTCCAGAGCACGAAATCAAGCGGGTCGTCCTTGCCAGAATCAAGCTCGACGCGTTCCCCAGCGCGTAGATCGTCAACGGACTTGCCCGACAGCTTGCCGTAACCGGGAAATTTGCGGACCGAGAAATTCACGTCACCAGCGGCCGCCTGGTAAGCCAGCCCGTTTTTCTCCAATCGCTCGATCAGGTCGAGCATCTGAGGAATATATCGGGTTGCCCGGGGTTCATGATCGGGTTTTTCCACGCCCAGTGCCGCTGCGTCTTCATCCATGAAGCCGATGAAGCGATCCGTCAGTTGGCCGATGCTTTCCTGGTTGGCCAGCGCCCGCTTGATGATTTTGTCATCAATATCGGTGATGTTGCGGACGTAGCACACCCGTAGCCCACTCGCTCGCAGCCAGCGCTGCACCATGTCGAAAACGACCAGAACACGTGCATGGCCGAGGTGGCAGTAGTCATAGACGGTCATTCCACAGACGTACATGCGGACGCAGCCGGGCGTGATCGGAATGAAGTCCTGCTTTTCTCTGGTCAGCGAGTTGTAGATCTTCAGCATTTTCAGGCTCACGGTAGCGCTCCGCAAAGGACGCACGCAGAGGACTTTGGTTTGGACGCACTTCTTGTTAGAATCGATCGGTTTAGTGACACCTAACCGCCGTGTGGGCAAGTATACCATAACCATGCACTCGAACCTCCCGACGTCTATGCCCACTTCCTCAGCCCTGATCGTCGGCCTCCTTCTGGGCTGCGCCGGATTCTTTGCCACTGCCGACACGCTGTCGGATGCACAGCGGCTCATGCGTCAGGGGCAGAAGTCACAGGCGCTCGAAAAGGTCGATGCCTACCTGGCGAGCAAACCCGCGGACGCCCAGGGGCGATTCCTCAAGGGCCTGCTCCTCACCGAGATGGGCAAGCCGCCGGAAGCAATTGCCGTCTTCAGCAAGCTGACCGAGGACTATCCGGAATTGCCCGAGCCCTACAACAACCTGGCGGTTCTGTATGCTCAGCAGAAACAGTACGACAAGGCGCGTACGGCACTCGAGATGGCCATCCGGATTCATCCGGGCTACACCACTGCCTACGACAACCTCGGTGATGTCTACGCCAGGCTCGCCGCTCAGGCTTATGACAAGGCGCTGCAGTTCGATCCGTCGAGGAGGGTGACACAATCCAAGCTGGCCAGGCTTCGGGAACTCAACAAGCCCTCGACAAGCAGCCCGGGGGTGGCAATGCGGCCGGCTGGCGAGACCAGCAGCCGGATGAGCGGTACCGAGCTGGCTGCCATGCCTGTTGCCTCAGCCCCGGCTGCCAGCACGGCGGCTGCCGTCGTGTCCGCGGGCCAGGGCATCGCTCCACTCGCCGCTGCGACGGCGGCTGACCAGTCGGCACAGCAAGCAGCGGCGGCCCGGGTCGAGGTGCCGAGGATGGCCGCGGCGGCTGCCGGCGACGAGGAGGCGGTGACGAAGGCCCTGCAAGCTTGGGCCAACGCTTGGTCACGCAAGGATGCCAAGGCCTATCTCGCTTACTATGCAGCGGATTTTCGTACGCCCAGAGGGATTCCCCGCAAGGCATGGGAAATCGAGCGTACCCGACCGATGAACAAGCCCGGCAGGCTACAGGTCGAAATCGAGGACATCAAGGTCTCGTTTGCCGACGACAAGGCAACGGTGAGGCTCCGACAGCATTACAGTTCGCCCTACCTGAAATCCACCGTGACCAAGACCATCGTCCTGGTCAAATCCAGGGGTAGGTGGCTGATTCAGCAGGAACGCATCGGCTGAAGATCATTATTTACCTGGAGGAATTCTCTGATGTACAGGAAACTTGCCCTGATTGCCGGTGGCTTGCTGTCGGTGGCGGCTTTGGCTACACCCAGCGTCGACATGCAGACCAGCATGGGCCGGATCGTGATTGAACTCGATTCCGAAAAGGCACCAAAAACTGTCCAGAACTTTGTCCAGTACGTCAATGAGGGGTTCTACAACGGCACGGTTTTCCATCGCGTCATTCCCGGCTTCATGATCCAGGGCGGTGGTTTTACCGTTGACCTGCAACAGAAGTCGGCGGCCAGGAAGGTGGAGAACGAAGGAAAGAATGGCCTGAAAAACGATCGGGGAACGATCGCCATGGCCCGTACCGCGGATCCGCATTCGGCGAGTTCACAGTTCTTCATCAATCACCGCGACAATGCCGCACTCAACTATCCCGCGAGCGATGGCTGGGGCTATACGGTTTTTGGCAAGGTCACACAAGGCATGGAGGTGGTGGACAAGATCGCCAAGGTGGCGACCGGAAACCGCTCGATGCACCAGGACGTTCCCCTTGAACCGGTCATCATCCAGTCGGTCAAGATCATTCCCGAGAAAGGAAAGCCATGATCAAGCTGCATACCAATTTTGGCGTCATCGCCATCGAAGTGGACGCCGAAAAAGCGCCCTTGTCAGCCAGAAACTTCCTCGACTACGTCGAGGCCGGTCATTATGACAACACCGTTTTCCATCGCGTGATTCCCGGCTTCATGGTGCAGGGCGGTGGCTTCGCGCCGGGCATGAAACAGAAGGCCTGCAAGGATCCGATCCGAAATGAAGCCAGCAACGGGCTCAAGAATGATGCCTACACGGTTGCCATGGCGCGTACCTCGGAACCGCACTCGGCCACCGCACAGTTCTTCATCAATCTGGTAAACAACGATTTTCTCAATTACCGTGCGCCTAATGCCCAGGGTTGGGGCTATTGCGTGTTCGGCAAGGTGGTTGAGGGTCGCGATGTGGTCGATCGGATCAAGGCAGTCAAAACGGGTTTTTCCGGCGGGCATGGCGATGTGCCCGTCGAAGATGTACTGATCGAGCGTGCCGAGGTCTGCTGATGACCGCACCAGTTCACGATTCATCCCCGTAGTGATCCTGTTCATTTCCGATCTGCATCTGGCGCCGCAGGCGCCGGGTGTCACCCGCATCTTTCTGGATTTTCTCGGTGGCCGTGCGCGTGCCGCCGAGCAATTGTTCATTCTCGGCGATCTGTTCGAAGCCTGGCCAGGTGACGACTGCCTCGAAGATCCGGAGGATTCTTTTGCCGCTGACATCGTCGATGCACTGCACGCGCTGGCGGCAGCCGGTGTTCGCGTGTCGGTGATGCATGGCAACCGCGATTTTCTGCTCGGAGACCACTTCGCCGCCCGCAGTGGCGCCCGGCTGCTGCCGGATCCTTATGTCCTGTCGCTGCCGGCATGGCAGTTCGTCCTGTCGCATGGCGATGCCTTGTGCACCGACGATCACGACTACCAGGCATTTCGTGCGCTGGCGCGTCGGCCCGACTGGCAGGCCACCTTTCTGGGCAAATCCCTGCCGGAGCGCAAGGCGATGGCCATCGCGGCTCGCCAGAAAAGCGAATCTGCCAAGCGCGACAAGGCGGACTACCTGATGGACGTCAATGCCGGTGCGACTGACGATTTCCTGCGTGCGCATGGCTATGCCACGCTGATCCACGGTCACACACATCGTCCGGCGACGCATGCCCACCTGGTCGACGGCATTCACGTCGAGCGCTGGGTCCTGGCGAACTGGCAGGAGACGCAAGGCGAGTTTCTTTGCTGGGATGGCCGGGAACTGTACCGGGAGCGCTGGATCTGATTCCCTTCGGTCGTTACCACGGCGCACGCAGGCCATGAGCAAGCCCGCGGTCGACATCCTGCGCCGGGTTTTCGGCTACCCGTCGTTTCGTGGTCAGCAGGAGGAAATCGTCGACCAGCTCGTCGCTGGCGGTGACGCACTGGTGCTGATGCCGACCGGCGGCGGCAAGTCGCTCTGCTATCAGATCCCGGCACTGCTGCGCCAGGGCGTTGGGGTGGTCGTCTCGCCGCTGATCGCGCTGATGCAGGACCAGGTGGATGCCCTGCGCTTGGCGGGTGTGCGCGCGGCTTTCCTGAACTCGTCGATGGATTTCCGGTCGGCGGTCGATACCGAGCGCCGATTGCTGGACGACGGGCTGGATCTGATCTATGTGGCACCGGAACGGCTGCTCAGCGAGCGTTTCATCGGCCTGCTCGAACAACTCGTCGCGCGCCGGCAACTCGCACTCTTTGCGATTGACGAGGCGCATTGTGTTTCACAATGGGGACACGATTTTCGCCCGGAGTACATTCAGCTCTCACAGCTGCACCAGCGCTTCCCCGGGGTACCGCGAATCGCCCTGACGGCGACTGCCGACCAGCTGACCCGGCAGGAAATCATCACCCGCCTGAACCTCGAGGAAGCGAGCTTGTTCGTCGCAAGTTTCGATCGGCCGAACGTCGGTTACGCGATCGTCGAGCGTGACAACCCGCGCAGGCAGTTGCTGAGCGTTCTCGGTGCGCACCATGGTGCGGCCGGCATCGTCTATTGTCTTTCGCGCCGCAAGGTGGATGAAACCGCCGTCTGGCTGAATGCGCAGGGAGTGACTGCCCTGCCGTACCATGCCGGACTGACCGCTGGCGACCGGCAGCGTCACCAGCAGCGCTTTCTGCGCGAGGATGGGCTGGTGATGGTGGCCACCATCGCTTTCGGGATGGGAATCGACAAGCCCGATGTGCGCTTCGTCGCCCATCTCGACCTGCCCAAGAGCCTCGAAGCGTATTACCAGGAAACCGGGCGCGCCGGGCGCGACGGTGATCCGTCGCAGGCGTGGATGACCTACGGATTGAATGATGTGGTCATCCACCGGCAAATGATCGAGGAGTCGTCGGCACCGCTCGAGCAGAAGCGCGTCGAAAGGCAGAAGCTCGAGAGCATGCTCGCCTACTGCGAATCGGGGCAGTGCCGTCGCGTCCTCCTGCTCAACTATTTTGGCGAGGCCGCAGCGCCCTGCGGCAACTGCGATGTCTGCCTTGACCCGCCGCTGCTCTGGGACGGTACGGTGGCTGCACAGAAAGCACTGTCCGCAGCCTTGCGAACCGGCCAGCGTTTTGGTGCCGGGCATCTGATCGACATCCTGCGTGGCAAGCTTACCGACAAGGTCAGGCAGTTCGGTCACGACCGCCTGCCGACTTTCGGCGTCGGAGCGGAGATGGACGACATGGGCTGGCGCTCGGTATTTCGGCAGTTGCTCGCCGCTGGGGTGCTCGAAGCCGACGCTGCGGCCTACGGGGCGCTGAAGCTGACGGACAGCGCACGGCCGATTCTCAAGGGGGAAATCAGCCTCAAGCTGCGACGGCGTTCGGATCGGCCAAAGGGCAAGCCAGCCCGGAGCAAGGTCGTGCCAGGCAGCCCGCCGCAGCGAGCCAAGGATTCGCCACTGCTGGCCAGGCTGCGGACCTGGCGCAGCGAGAGAGCGCGCGAACAGGGTGTGCCCGCTTACGTGATCCTGCATGATCGCGCGCTCTACGAGATCGCTGCGCTGCTGCCCGACTCTGTGCAGGCGCTGCTCGCCGTACCGGGGATCGGCCTTGCCAAGGCCGACCGCTACGGCGAAGACCTGCTGGCCATCGTCGCGGCGGCTGACTGATTTCAGGGCGACGTCGCCGGATAGGGATAGAGTCTGTCGAGTGCGACGCTCTGTCCGGAAGGCTGCACGATGCGTACATGCTCGCGGTGCAGTTCGCGGGCATGGCGCAGGCCGCAGGAGTGAGCGATCATTTCGATTTCCCTGTTCATGTTCCGGCAGTAGGACGCCACCCGCGTCGCTTTGTCCTCGACGACCAGGCCGCGCTGCAGGCGCGGATCGTGCGTGGTGACGCCGGTCGGACAAGTATTGGTGTGGCAGCGCAGGGCCTGGATGCAGCCCAGCGAGAACATGAAGCCACGCGCGGTATTGACGAAATCGGCGCCCGTCGCCAGCGCCCAGGCGACGCGCGCCGGCGTCACCAGTTGGCCGGCAGCGATGATCCGAATCCGTTCCTTGAGGCCGCTGGCCAGCAGTGCGTCGGCAACCAGTGGCAGGGCTTCGTCAATCGACATCGCCATGTGATCGGCCAGCGCCTGCGGTGCGGCACCACTGCCGCCCTCGCCGCCGTCTATGGTCAGAAAGTCGGGTGCTGCCTGCAGACCACGCTGCGCGACCGCTGCCGTGAGTTCCTGGATGAAGCGATCACCTCCGATGGCGGTCTTGACACCCACTGGCTTGCCGGTGATGGCCCGGACATGTTCGACCCGGTCGAGCAGTTCGTCGATGTTGGCGATGTCGCGGTGGCGGTTCGGGCTCAGTGAATCGCGTCCTTCGGCGATGCCGCGGATGCGTGCGATCTCGGGCGTCACCTTGTTGCCCGGCAGAACCCCGCCCTTGCCCGGCTTGGCTCCCTGCGAAAGCTTGATCTCGAAAGCCCGTACGCTCGCTTGTGCGGCGAGTTCGCGCAGGCGCTCGTCGGACAGCTCGCCGTTGCCATCCCGAACGCCGTACTTGGCCGTGCCGATCTGAAAGATGATGTCGCAACCGCCTTCCAGGTGATAGGGAGAAAGCCCCCCCTCACCGGTGTCCAGCCAGCAGCCGGCCGCCGCTGCGCCATGAGACAGCGCGCGTACGGCAGGTTGGGAGATGGCGCCAAAACTCATGGCACTGATGTTCACCAGCGAGCGGCCGACGAAAGGGGTCCGACAATGGCCTTCACCAATCACCAGCGCTGGTGTTGCCTGTTGCTCCTCATCGAGGACGGGGAACGGAGCATTGACGAAAACCAGAGCGCCGGGCGTATGGATCCGGTAGGTCGAGCCGAAGCCGATAATGCCACCTTCATTCTTGGCCATGCGGTAGACCCAGCTGCGAGTCGCCCGGTCGAAGGGCATCTCGTCTCGGTCGCCGAGAAAAAAATACTGCCGGAAGTATTCGCCGAGAGTCTCGAAAAAGTAGCGCAAATGACCGACCAGCGGAAAATTCCGCAACACGGCATGCTTTTCCTGCGTGACGTCCTGTACATAGAGGTAAACCAGGCCGCCGGCGAATGCAAGGGCAAGCATCACTCCCAGGCCAACAAGCAGCAGGTCAAGCATATATGTCTCCCTTCGGTGGTAGAATTGGTCAAGTCAGCTCTTAGTGTACGGGAATTGTCATGACCTTTGCAGCCATGCTGGATACGGAAATCGAGCGCAACGTCGCGGCCGCGCTCAGCGAGGATGTCGGGAGCGGCGACCTTACCGCACAACTGGTTCCCGCCGGCGAAATCCGGCGCGCCACCGTGATTGCTCGTGAAAACGCCATTCTTTGTGGGACCGCCTGGTTCGAACGCTGCTTCACCCGGCTCGATGCGGCGATCGCCATCGTCTGGAAGGCGGAGGATGGCCAATGTATCAACCCGGATCAACTGCTTTGCGAAATCGAGGGACCGGCGCGCGCCCTGCTCACCGGCGAACGCAGTGCGCTCAACTTCCTGCAGCTGCTTTCCGGGGTTGCCAGCAAAGCCAGGCAATACGCTGATCTGGTTGCCGGTACGCGGGCGCAGGTGGTTGATACGCGCAAAACGATTCCCGGTCTGCGCCTGGCACAAAAGTACGCGGTCAGATGCGGTGGTGGTGGCAATCACCGCCTTGGCCTCTATGACGGGATTCTGATCAAGGAAAACCACATTCTTGCCGCCGGCAGCATCGCTGCCGCCCTGGCTGCCGCGCAACGGATCGCCGAGAGCGCGGCAGGTCGTTGCCAGTTCGTTCAGATCGAAGTCGAAACCCTGGCCGAGTTGGGGCAGGCACTCGATGCCGGTGCGGAAATGATTCTGCTCGACAACATGGGGCTTGACGAGATGCGTGAGGCCGTAGCGATTGCCGCCGGTCGTGCCGTTCTCGAAGCGTCGGGCAACGTCAGCCTGGATAGCGTGCGTGCCATCGCCAAGACCGGAGTAGACCGCATTTCGATTGGCAGCCTGACCAAGGATGTTCGCGCCCTTGATCTGTCGATGCGTTTTCAGGTGCTGTAGGCGTTCGCCAACACAGCGTGCGGCTTTGCTGTAGGGTTGCCGTCCGGCAGCGCGATCGCCGACCGGAACGGTGGGTCATATAAAATTTGGCCCGAGCGATGCAAAGCCGGCTGGCCGTTGGGTCGGCGCAACAAGAGGGGGTGGTCCGATGCTGTTTGCGCTGTTTTACGTGTTGGCAATTTCGATTCTGATCATGCACTTCACGGGATTCCTGGCGCGGCATAATCTCGAATGGCTGATCCTGGTGCTCGCCGTCGCCGTTTTTCCGGCCGTGATCTATCTCTAGAACGCGGTTTCTCCATCCCGCTTCGGCCGGGCTCTGCCCAGAATCAGCGCAGGTGCTGCGCTATGAAGCTTCTCACTGCATCAACACTGACGTCCATGACCGCAACCCGTTGGGGCAGGTTTTCGATCCCCTGCAGGCTGGCTGGCCGTTCGGGTTTCCGGCCAAGGGCCTCAACCAGGGTTTCCTCGAATTTGACCGGCAAGGCCGTCTCGAGGACGATCATCGGTATCTCCGGTGTTCGCCACTCGCTGCCGACCTTGAGCCCGTCAGCAGTGTGCGTATCGATCATCAGGCCATACCTGTCGAAGGTTCGGCGGATCGTTGCCAGACGATCGGCGTGCGAGCTTTTCCCGGAAACAAAGCCGAATTCCGGCAATCGGGCGAAGAACGACGTTCCGGACAGGTCAAAGCTGCGACCCGCATCGACCGCTGACCACAACTCGCGAACCATGGCCGGATCGCGGCCAACGAGATCGAAGACAAAGCGTTCGAAGTTGGACGCCTTCGAGATGTCCATCGACGGACTCGACGTGGCGCAGGTCTCGGCTGCCGCGCGTGGGCGGTAGACGCCACTCCGGAAAAATTCGTCGAGCACGTCATTCTCGTTGGTCGCCAGAACCAGTCGGCCGATCGGCAGACCCATCATGCGCGCGATGTGGCCAGCGCAGATATTGCCGAAGTTGCCTGAAGGTACCGCAAAGTCGACCTGTCGGGCGTTGCCGCCGGCAGTCGCTGCGAAGTACCCCTTGAAGTAGTAGACGATCTGCGCGGCAACCCGTGCCCAGTTGATCGAGTTGACCGCTCCGATCTTGTACTTTGCCTTGAAGGCATGATCATTGGACACCGCCTTGACGATGTCCTGGGCATCATCGAACATGCCACGTACCGCGATGTTATGGATGTTCGCATCGTGTAGAGAATACATCTGCGCCCGCTGGAAAGCGCTCATCCGCTCGTGCGGCGAGAGCATGAACACCTGCACACCCTGTTTGCCGCGCATCGCGTATTCGGCCGATGAACCGGTATCGCCCGAGGTGGCGCCGAGGATGTTGATTTCCTCGCCCTGCCTGGCCAGTACGTACTCGAAAAGATTGCCGAGCAACTGCATGGCCATGTCCTTGAAAGCCAGGGTCGGGCCGTTGGATAGTTCGAGGATCGCCAGTCCGCCTTCGCCGCGCGCGGGATCCGGTGGTTCGAGCCAGAGCAAGGGGGTGATCTCGCTCGCCTGTGCTCTGACGCGACCGTTGCAGTAAACCTCGGCGGTGTAGGTCCTGGCCAGCAAGGCTTGCAGATCGGCTGCGGGGATATCGTCAATGAATCTGGAGAGTACGGCGTAGGCCAGATCGGCGTACGACAGACCCCGCCATTGCTCAAGTTCATCACGGCCGATCTGCGGGTAAGCCTCCGGCAGGTAGAGGCCGCCGTCTGGCGCCAGCCCGCCGAGCAGGATCTCGGTAAATGTGTGAGCTGATGAATTCGGTGAACTGGCGGTGTGACCGCGAGTCGAGATATAGCGCATGGCGATGACCGTAAGGAAGAGGCGGATGGGGTATGGAGGATTGATGGCGACTGGCGAGCAGTCTACCATGCCAGGCTCTCCCCTGACGCCGGTGCGGAGCCGTGTTTCCGGTATGCCTGTGCGCAGGGAAAGCTCAGCCCGTGACGACGCAATTCTTGCCTGCCCGCTTGGCCGCGTAGGTCGCTGCGTCGGCACGCAGAATCGAGTGTTCGAGCGATTCGCCATTTTCCTGCACGACGACGCCGGCACTGAAGGTCAGGACGATGTCCTTGCCCGGGATGGCCTGCGCGGCAAGTTGTCGCTGAAAACGGGAAATTGCGGTTGCCGCCTGGCTCAGTGCCGTTTCGGGCAACAGCAGGACAAACTCCTCGCCACCAAAGCGACAGAGGATGTCTGATGGGCGTAGCGCTGTGCGCAGAACCTTGACCAGATGAACCAGTGCCTCGTCGCCCACCTGGTGTCCGAGGGCATCGTTCAATCGCTTGAAGTCATCGAGATCGATCAGCGCCAGTGCCAGGGGGCTGTGCTTGCGGTGTGCGCGCGCCGCTTCGCGTTGGTAGGCTTCAGCAAAGCCGTGACGGTTGAGTGCGCCGGTCAGCGCGTCGGTATGGGCTGCCGCTCGCGCTTCGCTCAAGGCCCTCTCGAGGTCGCCGATGCGCAGTTCGGCGGCCAGCAGTGCCAGTGCGGCAGCTTCCCGTTGGTGCGTAGCGAAACGGTGAATGTGCGTGTGTTGCGCACGGCCGACCGCTGCCTGCAGGAAGTCGGACGGCTGTGCCGACGGCATGGCATGAAGGGCAGGGCGCCGGTGCAAACGGCGGGAGACGCGCCGGGAAGAATGCATAATGGCTAAGTGGTCATGCTTGAACATTTTACTGGCTCCGTCGCGCTGCCGGTGAGGGTGGGTAGTACCCTCAGAAACGGATGTCTGCTCGAAATCTTGAGATTTTTTTCACGAATCACTAGTGGCGTCTTGTATCCATTAGCGAAATTTGACAAGCAAGTCGTGTTCACGACTTTGCATCTCGTCTCAGCCGTGTGCACGGATCACTGTGGATTCTGTCCCGTTCTTGTCTACCTGGGGTATCGTTCGGCCTTGGGAGGGCATTTACCATGGAGTCCGTTCCCGAGAGTGAGGTTTCGAAATGTCAACCGATGTGTGGTTTGCAAGCACAGGGATCCAGCCTTGCCAAGGAGGAGAGGCCGCCGCTCTGAGACCTGGCCCCGGCTTGCCGGGTGGCCGGCGCCTCCCATCAACCGTCAGGGAGGTGTGAACCGATGCGACTACGCGATCTGGGTGATCTGATTCTTCTCGCCGCGCTCTGGGGTGGTTCCTTTCTCTTCATGCGCTACGCCGCGCCGGCTTTCGGACCGCTGGCACTGATCTGGCTGCGCGTCGCAATCGCCGCTTTGTTTCTGGTGCCCCTGCTGCTCCTGCGCCGGCAGGGCTGGGCACTGCGTGAGCACGTGTTCGGCATCGCGGTGATGGGCCTTTTCGGTTCGGCATTGCCATTCGTGCTGATTGCCTGGGCGATGCTGTCGATCACCGCAGGACTGGCTTCGATACTCAATGCCACGGTGCCGATCTTCACTGCACTGATCGGCGCCCTCTGGTTGCACGAGCAACTCGGCGCTTCGCGCGCGGCGGGTCTGGCCGTCGGCTTTGCCGGCGTCTTGCTGCTTGCTGCCGATCAGGCTGATTTCAAGCCCGGCGGCAGCGGCTGGGCGATCGTCGCGATGTTGCTGGCGACGCTGTCCTATGGCTTTGCCGCCAACCTGACGCGGCGCCTGCTCGGTGGCGTTCCCGCGCTGGTCAGTGCTGCCGGATCACAACTCGTCGCCGCCATCATCCTGCTGCCTTTCGCGCTGTGGTTCTGGCCGAGCGTGCAGCCCGGCGGCATGGCGTGGTCGGCAGCGATCATTCTTGGTCTGGGCTGCACGGCGCTCGCCTTTCTGCTGTTCTTTCGCCTGATTGCCAACGTCGGCGCCTCGCGTGCGGTGACCGTGACCTTTCTGATCCCGCTCTTCGGCGTCCTCTGGGGCAGCGTCTTTCTTGGCGAGAGACTCGACGCCGGCATGTTTTTCGGTGGGGTGGTCGTCGTGCTGGGCACCACGCTGGCCACCGGGGTGCTGCGCTGGCCGGCGCGCGCCTGACCTCGTGCGTAGTGCATGGCATTGGCGAAATCAGGCGGACCTGGGCAGGCAATCTCGATGCTGGGATAATGATCGCCGTGCGCCGCTTCCTACAAAAATATCTCCCTGAGCGCGAGGTCATCCACCGCAACCTCTACTTGCGACCGTTTCAGGCATCTCTGCTGCATCCGCGCTTGTGGCATCTCAATCGCCACTCGGCAGCCGGCGCGGTGGCGGTCGGACTGTTCTGCGGGCTGATTCCGGGACCGCTGCAAATGATCGGAGCGGCAATCGGCGCGCTGATCCTGCGCGTCAATCTGCCACTGGCGTTATTGGTCACGCTGTACAGCAACCCATTGACCATCATCCCGCTCTACCTGCTGGCCTACCAGCTTGGCCGTCTGCTGACCGGGGACTCTACCGGCTTCATCGTTCCGCCGGAGTTCAGGATCACCGCCATCACCGGCTGGGCTGAGGAGGTGTGGCTCTGGATGTTCGCCGTCGGCAAACCATTGGCAGCGGGACTGGTCGCTCTCGCCATCATTCTCGCGGTCCTGGGCTATCTGGCGACCCAGGTCGCCTGGCGCCTGTACCTGGCCAACGCCAGGCGGCGCCGTAGATCCGGACCCTGAAAGCGCTGACCGGCGGACTGCTCAGTTGCCGATGTGCATCTGGTATTTGGCGCCGTTGGCGAACGAACAAGTTCCAGCACCCTGGTGCGGCGTGTTCATCTGATACTCACAGGACATGTACATGCCGCCAGAACTGAAGGCGCTCGCAACGCCGCGCTTTTCATCGTTCGATATGCGCGTCGCTTCTCCGCTCAGTACCTCGCCAAGATAGTTGACCACGAAGCGGCCCTTGCCGGTCATCATGTTGGTGACGCTGCCGCTGACGACACCGGTGGGGGTCGCCAGTTCATTGTTTGGATAGAGCCTGACCGTGAGCGTCGCTGGCGTGGCGCCTGCAGGCGGTGGCAGCGGCGTTCCTGCGGGTGGCAAGGGGTAAGATCTGTACTGAGCCGTGCCATCGGGCCCTGCCGCCGGCACCACGTAACAGGCAGAGGTGCTGACCGCCACAGCCAGGAACACGCTGCTCCGCCAGCCACAGAAGGATGTTCTTTTGCACATATTCATCTTCCTTTCATCGAGCGCTAATCGCCGCCCAGAGCTTGTGAAACAATCGGGACTGGAGCCTACAGATCAGTCTAAACGTACGTTTTAAATAACATTATAACGTCGTTTGTAGGCGTTTCCAGGAACTCTGCCATCGATGTCGCAGGATTGAATTGAAGGTTGATGAGCCTTGGGGTAGACTGGCACACAGGGTGATGTATCGGTAGTCAATACAATCGGGTGGCACTCACAGGAAGGATGGTCGGATGGAACGTATCGTCATCAAGCACCTTTCGGGCTCCAAAGCAAATCAGGAGATCAGCTTTCCCCTCGATCAAGTGCCGGAAATATCGCTCGGACGAGATGCCGCATCGACCGTTGCCTATGACATGGAACGTGACGATGCCGTCAGCCGCAACCATGCCAGGATCACTCGTGACCCCGCACAGAGCACGGTCTTCATCCTCACCGACCTCGGCAGCCGCAATGGTGTTTTCGTCAACCAGTCGAGGATCACCGGCAACACGGCGCTGCATCATGGGGACGTCGTGCAGCTTGGTGCCGGGGGCCCGGAATTCAGCTTCCAGATGGATCCGCCACCGGCACTCACTGCGAAGGCGACGCGCCAGATCGATCTGAGGCAGGCGGCACCTACCCGCGAGATTTCCCTGGGGCCGGCGGCGAATGCCGATGTACGACCGCAACGCGTCGTGCTCAGACACCTGACCGGCTCGAAGGCGAACCAGGAGGTCACTTTTCCGGTCGCACAAACCACGGAGATCAGCTTTGGTCGCGACCCTGCAGCCAGTGTGTCCTACGACGCCGAGCGTGACGATACGGTAAGCCGCAATCATGCGAAGATCGAGCGCGATTCCCAGCAGAAGGGCTTCACGCTGGTCGATCTCAACAGTCGCAATGGCGTGTTTGTCAATGGCGCGCGCATCCGCGACAGTGTCGCCTTGCACCATAATGACCTCATCCAGTTCGGAGCGGGAGGGCCCGAGCTTTCGTTCCAACTGGATCCGCCGCCTGCCGACGCCCTCCGGGCGACGCGTCAGTTCGACCCGCGCCAGGCGCCGCCGGCGCAGACCCGTGAGGCGACGGTGGCCCCGCTGGCGGCTGCAGCCGGCAGCGAAACAGCCGCGCCCTCCGCGACCATGGCAGGCACGCGCGGGGTAGGCAAGGAAACGGTGGAAAGGCTGATTACCGAGACCAGGGTGGAGGCGCGCAAGTCCATGGTCAACATCGTTGCGGCTTTGCTGGCTCTGGTGGCAGTGGTGGCTGGTGTGTTCGTCTTCATGGGCAGGGAAACGGACAAGAAGATCGAGGCCACGACATCGCAGGTTCAGGCGGCCAAATCGCAATCGGAAGCGACTGCGTCGACGGTCAAGGCGATGCAGAATGTAATGACGCCGAAGGAAATTGCTGCTGCGTATTCGGGGTCTACGGTGTACATCGAGGTAAACTGGAAGCTGATCGACCTGGCTTCGGGGCAACCGCTGTATCACCAATCCTGGGAGGGAAAGCCGGCCTATGTGCGGACGAACAAGGGGGATCTGGAGCCTGTGTTGACGCCACAGGCGCAGAAAAACGCTGCGCCGATTGGCGGCAGCCACTCTGGTTCGGGATTCGCCGTCACCGAGAACGGGTTCATCCTGACCAATCGCCATGTAGCTGCGCCCTGGAAAGCCTACCAGGTGTTACCAGCAGGAGTGCGACTCGAATTGAACCAGAAGAAGCAACTAATCGCCGTCGAAAATGTTCCACAGCACCGCTGGTATCCCGAGAGAAGCGTCTGGTCGCAGACGCCTCTCGGCGAGCAGAAACCCGTTGCCGGACGACATGACCGGCTGGAAGTGACTTTCGCCAACAACAAGCTGCGCATTCCCGCCAAACTCGCCCGCGTCTCGGACGAGCATGACGTGGCCTTGATCAAGGTGGACACGCCGGCAGCAGTCAAACCGACCGTACTCGCACCCGAGTCGAGCTACGAGGAGGTCAGGCCGGGCGATACGATCACCGTGCTGGGCTATCCCGGGGTCTCGCCCAAGGTATTCTTCGCCGGCAAATCGAAAGACATACTCGACCCAGGCGGAATGAATATTGTGGACATTCCGGTGCCGACCGTCACCCCAGGGGCCATCGGCAAGGTCATACGTGGTACGGTGACCACGACCAGCGGCGGCAAAGACGATTACTACAGTGCCTCGGATTCCTATCAACTGACGGCCAACGCCACCGGACCCGGTAACAGCGGCGGGCCAGTCTTCGACGATCGTGGGCGGGTAATCGGTCTCTTCTACGCCGGCAATCCGACCATCACCTTTGCGGTACCCATCAAGTTCGCCAAGGAACTGATGGAAGTCAAGGCCGTGCTCCAGTAGTTTTGCGTCCGGTGTCGGCGGCCCATACCATGCTCGCCAACGCAGCGATCGGCGAATATCGTCTGCTCGAATCGCTTGGTGCCGGGGGCATGGGCGAAGTGTACCGCGCGATACATTCCAGGATCGGGCGCGTCGTTGCAGTCAAGATTCTCTCGGGTGCCGAACCGGGACCAGGTCTGGCCGAGCGCTTCATCAACGAAGCGCGCATCCAGGCCGGGCTGCACCATCCGCACATTGCCGAACTCTATGATTTCGTCGAGTTCGATGGACGTCCCTGCATCATCATGGAGTATGTTGATGGCATTACCCTCCATGATCGGATACAGCGCGCTCGTGGCGGCATGCTGCTTGGCACGACGGCAAGGGTGTTCGAGAAGCCGTATCCGGTAGGGGCCCATGTCGCATTGATGCTCAAGCGAGAAGGACATGAAGATGAGCGAGTGGAGTTCGAGGTTCGCCAGAGCGGTAACGAGTTTCTGGCCTGGCAGCTCCGACCGAAAGGGCGACAGTGATTCGTCGATGAGTGAAGCGCCTGTGTACTATACCATCGAGACCTGCATGGCCACGGACATCGGTTGCGTGCGAACCAGCAACCAGGATTCGATCGCTTTCGTTTCTCCGGGCGACCCCGAGGAACTCAGGAGGCGGGGTGTGCTGGCGGTAGTGGCAGATGGCATGGGTGGGCACAATGGCGGCGAGGTGGCGAGCAGGGTTGCGGTGGAAACGATCTGCCGTCGATATTTCGCAAGCCATGATGACGACCCTCTGCGTGCCATCGAGCAGGCGCTACTCGAGGCAAATGCCGCGATCTTTCGCTACGCCGAGGCCGATCGAGCACTCTCGGGGATGGGAACCACGGCAACGGTGCTGGCCTTGATCGGTCGGCGCATGTGCTTTGGGCATGTGGGTGACAGCCGGCTCTACCGTTGCTCGGATGGCCAGCTCACGCAATTGACCAAGGATGACACCCTCGTGGAACAGATGGTCAACGAAGGGCTGATCACGGCCGAACAAGCACGCTACCACCCCGAGCGCAATATCCTGTTGCGATCTCTGGGGACGCATCCGGATCTGCGTGTTACAGCCGAGGGCGGCGACCCGCCACAGCTTGGCGACACCTTCGTACTCTGCTCGGATGGCCTGTACGACAGTGTCGAAGCTCGCGAGATTGCCGAGGTGGTGGAGGCGTGCGACCCACAGGATGCCTGTCGGCGGCTGATCGAACTGGCGCGCGAGCGGGGCGGCAGCGACAACATTTCCGTCGGCGTCATTGCCGTTCGGCCTCCCGAGGCCGAGGAGAGGCCGATACCGGTGACGCGTGAGATGATCCTGGACCCGGCGGAGGGCAGGTAATGGGCAATCTCATCGGTGATTTCGAACTCGTCGCCAAGATTGGCGAAGGGGGTATGGGCGAGGTCTTCAAGGGCCGCGACACGATGCTTGAGCGAGATGTCGCGATCAAGTCACTGCGCCCGGAATTTGCTGCGCGCGCGGATATCCTTGAACGTTTTCGAACCGAGGCGGTGGCTCTGGCCCGCCTCAATCACCCGAACATCGCCGGCGTCTATCGGTTTTTCCGTCATGCTGACCAGTACTACATGGTCATGGAATTTGTCGCCGGCGAAACGCTGGATCAACTCGTCGCCCGACGCGGCGCGTTACCCTGGGAGGAAGCGATACGCTACGCAATCGCCGCACTGAGTGGTCTTGAGCACGCGCACCGTGCCGGCGTGGTACACCGCGACATCAAGCCCGCGAACATGATGGTGGCAGTGGACGGGTCGCTGAAGTTGATGGATTTCGGCATTGCACGAATCCTCGAGAAGATGCGCCTGACGCGTAGCGGTCATTTGATCGGAACGCTCGAGTACATGTCGCCCGAACAGGTTCAGGGCAGGGATGTGGACGCCCGCTCGGATCTGTACTCGCTGGCCGTGGTTCTTTTCGAACTGCTGACCGGGCGTGTCCCGTTCTCGAAGGGGACCGACTTTGAAATCATGAAGGCGCAGCTCGAGGAGCCGCCGCCGCCACTGCGCCAGTTTGCCGGCGGCGTGCCGGTAGTGCTTGAGGGCATCCTGTCGCAAGCGCTGGCCAAGGATCCGGCGCAGCGCTTCCCGGATGCCGGCGCGTTTCGCCGGGCGCTGGAGGGAGCGCTGTTCAATGACGTTCCGATGCCCGACACGCTGCCCCGTCTGGTTCCCACGACGCGCCTGTTCACCCCGCAGGATGCCACTTCCGCCGCCGCAGACGCCGGCAGAACTGCCGGCGTCGCGGAGCCAGCGCTGGCTCGGATCTCGGCCGATGCCGCCAAGGGAAGCATACGCGCATCGCCAGGGCAGGTGCTCTGGAAAAAGTACCCAGGCATCGTGGCCCTGTTTGTTGCGCTGTTGGTGCTGGGTGCTCTGGCTTGGTGGAGCAGCAGCAAGAAGAGTCCAGTGACACCGGCCGAGGTGTCTGGCGAGCTGGCGCAGAAACCCCCGGTGGCTGTAACGCCTGCGGCTTCGCCGCCGCGTGGCGAGTCCCCAGCTGCCGCCCTGAGCGCACCAACGCTGCGCGATCCAGTGCTGCCGGCGAGTGCCCCACTATCCGTCCCGGCTGCTCCGGGCAGTCCGGCAGAGGTCCATACGCCTTCTTCGATCCCGGCGCCGCTAGCAGGTCCTGTTGCTGGTCCCGCGCCCGTCAGTCGCGAACGAGCCAGTTCTGCTTCGGGAGAAAAGGTCGCAGTCAAGTCGAGGGTAAGGGAAGCGCCTTCTCCACAGCCCAGCGTCCGCAGCGACCCAAACCCGCCGGTCGTCAAGCGTGACGATTCCGGTTCGGCGGGCGGATGGACCATACGAAAATGATCAATGCCTTCCGAACCACCTCGCGGTTGCGCGCTCTGCTGCTCAGTTTCGGCACGCTCCTGCTGGTCGCCTGTGCCACCGGTCAGGGTTCCTCCCCGGTCGGCGCCATTCAGTCCTGGTTCTCGCGTATGGAGAAAGGCACGCGCCAGCCCGGTGAAAAGCTCGTCAGCCCTGCCGATGTCGTCTGGAAGGAACGCAACTGCGCCAGGCTGCAACGTCCCTATATCGACATCGACTTGAACGAGGTCCTGCCGTCTCGTGTCACCGCTGGGGAAGAGTTCAATCACCGCATGATCTATTCGATGTGTCCGATACGCACTGCGGAAGTGGTGGTGGGGGACCTTTCCCGTCGCATCCTCTTCAAAGGCAATACGGTTTTCGAAGATGTTTCGCGTCGCTTCGAGATCAGACCCGGAAAGTGGCAGCTCGATGCCTTCATCGGTATACCGGCAGCGGCCCCAGCCGGTGCCTATTCCCTGGAAGTCGCTTTTTCGAGTAGCACATTGCGCTTCCAGCGCAGCGCGAGTCTGGTGGTCATCCGGCCCTAGCCGGCGGCTCAGGCGCGTCCGAGTTGCAGCGCGAAGGTCTTGATTCCCCGCAACATCATTTCAATCGACATCGCCACCAGCACCAGTCCCATCAGACGCTCCAGCGCCACCACGAAACGATCGCCGGCGACGCGCTGAATGCGTTCGGCGAGCACCAGGATGATGGCGCTGATCGCCATGGTGATGCTCAGTGCGCCGATCCATTCCATGCGCCGGTCGGGCGCCTGCGAGACCAGCAACAGGACGGTGGCCAGCGCCGAGGGCCCGGCAATCGCCGGAATGGCCAGAGGCACGATCAGCGGTTCACCCGCGGGGTCGGGGGTGTCCGCACTGGGTGGTGGAAAAATCATGCGCAGCGCAATCAGAAACAGGATCACGCCGCCGCCGATCTGCAGCGACAGCTCGCTCAAGTTCATCAGCCGCAGAAAACCCTCACCGATGAACATGAAGGTCAGCAGCAGAATGAAGGCAATCAATACCTCACGCAGAATCACCCGTGATCGACGTTCCGGCGCCACGTGTCGGAGCGCATTGGCAAAGATCGGGATGTTGCCGATCGGGTCGGTGATCAGAATCAGCAGGATCGTGGCCGAGGCAAAGGTGTAATTCATGACTCAGGAGTTCCCGTGGAGCACGCCGCTGGCAGCAGTGGATGGGGGGGTGAAATCGGCAGGACTGCATCAGCACGGCTGCGCATCCGCGCAGAATAGCAGGCCTGCGCCAGTTCGCCCATTCCGCTGCCGATTTGTTAGCATCGCTACTTCAAATCGGGAAGGAAGGGCATGCACAACATCGAAGAGCCCGTCGCAGGGCGGCGCAAGGGGTATGGGCAGCGCCAGGGCCGACGGGTCGATGCCGGACGGCGTGACGCCGTCGCAAAGCTTCTCGCCGACTTGCCCCTGCGCCGCGACCTGTTGCTGGAACATCTGCATCGATTGCAGGACGAGCACGCCTGCCTGCGCTCGGGAGACCTCCTGGCACTGGCCGACCTGCTGCGGATCGGCGTCGCCGAAGTCTATGAGACGGCCACTTTCTACGCTCACTTCGATCTTTGTGACGATGGCGATCCAGCGCCGGCGCTCGCGGTCCGGGTTTGCGACGGCCTCGCTTGCCGACTGCAGGGTGCGCTGCAATTGACGGCGTCGCTGCGCGAGTTGCTCCCGCCGATGCGCGCCAGGGTTCTCCGGGCACCCTGCATGGGTCGCTGCGACCTCGCGCCCGTGGTCCAGGTTGGCAAGCGCCATGCCGATCGGGCGAGCACTGCAGAGGTGCTCGCCCTGATCGAGGCCGCGGTCCTGACACCGCTCCCGGTCGCCAGCGAGAGTTTCGACGCCTACCGCGCACGCGGCGGCTACCAGCAGCTGCAGGCGCTGCGCAACGGCGTGTTGCCGACCGAAACGCTACTTGACGAAGTCGAAGTAGCGGGGCTGCGCGGGATGGGCGGCGCCGGCTTTCCGAGCGCTCGAAAATGGCGACTGGTCAGCAAGGCGCCGGCACCGCGCTACCTGGTCTGCAACGCCGATGAGGGCGAACCGGGAACTTTCAAGGACCGCCTGATCCTGGAACAGCAGCCACACCAGTTCCTCGAAGGGCTGCTGCTGGCGGCCCGTTGCATTGGCGCTGCCCGCTGCTGGATCTACCTGCGCGACGAGTACCCTGCCGCCGACGCCGTACTGACCGGCGCGACCGCCTTGCTCGAACGGCTGAAACTTGTCGAAGCGGGCTTCATCGAATTACGCCGCGGCGCCGGCGCCTATATCTGCGGCGAGGAGTCGGCGCTGCTCGAGTCGATCGAGGGCAAACGCGGCTACCCGAGACAGCGTCCGCCCTACGTCGCCGAGGCCGGACTTTTCGGGCGACCAACCTTGGTCAACAACGTCGAGACGCTGGCGCTGGTACCGGGAATTGTCGCCGGCGGAGGCGCCCGCTTCGCTGCGCTGGGCAGTGAGGGTTTTGCTGGTCTGCGCAGTTACTCGGTCTCTGGCCGGGTGCGCGAGCCAGGGGTAAAGCAGGCGCCGGCGGGAATCAGCGCGCGCCGCCTGATCGACGACTACTGCGGCGGCATGGCCGAGGGTCATCAACTGCTGGCCTACTTGCCCGGCGGTGCCTCGGGAGGGATTCTGCCGGCGAGCATGGCCGATCTGCCGTTGCAGTTCGGCGAACTCGAGAAGGTCGGCTGCCTGATCGGTTCGGCGGCAGTGATCGTCCTCTCCGACCACGACGACCTGCGCGCTGCGGTGCAGGCGCTGCTCGAGTTCTTCGCTGACGAGAGTTGCGGCCAATGCACGCCCTGCCGGGTCGGCACCGAAAAGATGCTGGCCTTGTTCTGTGTACCCGAACCGGACCTGGAACTGCTCAAGGAACTGGCCACGGTGATGCGCGATGCGTCGATCTGCGGCCTCGGCCAGGCGGCGCCGAATCCGCTCATTACCGCGTTGCGCTATCTGCCACAACACCTGATGACCGGCCACGGCGATGACTGAGACCGGATCGGCAGAGCTTCGCTTCGTTCTCGATGGGCGCCCGTTGACGGCGCTGCCCGGCGTAACCATCTGGCAGGCAGCGCGGCGTGCCGGCACGACGATTCCTCACCTGTGTACGCGCACAGCGCCAGACTATCAGCCGGGCAACAACTGCCGCGCCTGCATGGTCGAGATCGACGGCGAGCGAAATCTCGCCCCCAGTTGCAGCCGCAAGGTCAGCGAGGGGATGCAGGTGCGCAGCGACACTTCCGAGCGTGCCCGGCAAAGCCGGCGCATGGTGATCGAACTGCTGCTCACCGAACAGCCGCCACGCGCGCAGGCGTACGACCGTAACTCGGCGTTCTGGTACTGGGCCGGGCAGTCGGGTGTGCATGCCAGCCGCTTTCCGCAACGCACAAGAGTTGCCCGCGCCGACCGCAGCCACCCGGCGATGAGCGTGCGGCTCGACGCCTGCATCCATTGCCAGCTCTGTCTGCAGGCTTGCCGCGACATCCAGGCCAACGACGTGATCGGCATGGCCGGTCGCGGCGCAGCGGCGAGGATCGTTTTCGATCTCGACGACCCGATGGGCCGATCGAGCTGTGTCGGCTGCGGTGAATGCGTGCAGGCCTGCCCGACCGGCGCACTGCTGCCGACAGCGATGCTTGCCGACGATGGCAGCGGCCTGCTCGGGGCAGGCGAGACCGTCGACCGCGTCGTTCCCAGCGTCTGTCCTTACTGTGGCGTCGGCTGCCAGGTCGACTATCAGATTCGCAAGGATCGGATCATCGCCGTCAGCGGCCGCAACGGGCCGGCCAATCGGGAGCGCCTGTGTGTCAAGGGGCGCTTCGGCTTCGACTATGTGCACTCGCCACAGCGCTTGCTGAAACCCCTGATCCGCCGCGAAGACGCGCCCAAGGTCGCCGACGCAGCTTTCGACCCGGCCAGGCCCGGCACACATTTTCGTGAAGCGAGCTGGGAAGAGGCGCTGCTGCGGGCCGCGTCGGGGCTGCGGTCGATTCGCCAGCAACACGGTGGCGGCGCACTCGCCGGTTTTGGTTCGGCCAAGTGCAGCAACGAGGAAGCCTACCTGTTCCAGAAGCTGGTACGTACTGGTTTCGGCACCAACAATGTCGACCACTGCACTCGCCTCTGTCATGCCTCGTCGGTCGCGGCCTTGATCGAAGGCGTCGGTTCCGGCGCGGTATCGGCATCGTTCATGCAGATCGACCACGCCGAGGTGGCGATCCTGATCGGCTGCAATCCGGAATCCAACCACCCGGTCGCATCGACCTTCTTCAAGCGCGCCGCACGCCAGGGCACCCGCCTGATCGTCATCGACCCGCGCCGCCATGGTCTGGCGCGCTTTGCCGACAAGACGCTGCAGTTCCGGCCCGGGACCGATGTCGCGCTGCTCAACGCGCTGCTGCACACGATCATCGACGAGGGCTTGTTCGACCCGGCGTATATCGCCCGCCATACCAGCGGCTTTGCCGAGATGCGCACGCACCTTGCCGCTTTCAGCCCGGAAGCGATGGCCGCAGTCTGCGGCATCATGGCCAGCGAAATCCGCGCGGTGGCGCGACTCTACGCCCGATCGAAAGCGTCGATGATCTTCTGGGGGATGGGGATTTCGCAACACGCGCATGGCACCGACAACGCGCGTTGCCTGATTGCTCTGGCGCTGATGACCGGACACATCGGCCGTCCCGGCACCGGTCTGCATCCGCTGCGCGGGCAGAACAACGTCCAGGGCGCATCGGACGCCGGTCTGATCCCGATGGTCCTGCCTGACTACCTGCCGATCTCGGTGGCCGCCAATCGCCGACGTTTCGAACAGCTCTGGAACACCACCCTCGATCCACGGCCGGGGCTGACCGCGGTCGAGATCATCAACGCCGCAGCCGCCGGCGACATCCGCGGCATGTACATCCTTGGAGAAAATCCGGCGATGTCCGACCCGGACCTCGGGCATGCGCGGCAAGCGCTGGCGTCTCTCGAACATCTGGTGGTGCAGGACCTGTTTCTCACCGAAACCGCAATCTACGCCGACGTCGTCCTGCCGGCTTCGGCCTGGCCGGAGAAGGAGGGCAGCGTGACCAACACCAATCGCCAGGTGCAGCTCGGTCGGCAGGCGCTGCCCTTGCCCGGCGATACCCGGCCCGATTGGTGGATCATCCAGGAGCTGGCGCGCCGGCTCGGCCTCGACTGGCGCTACGACAGCCCAATGGCGATTTATTCCGAGATGCGCCAGGCGATGCCTTCGCTGGCCAACATCAGCCGCGAGCGTCTCGTGCGCGAGGGTTCGGTGAGCTACCCCTGCGCCGGCGACGACGTGCCGGGTAACGACGTCGTTTTCGAGAACGGTTTCCCGACGCCCAGTGGTCGTGCCGGTTTCGTTCCCGCCGCCCTGCTGCCACCCGACGAACAGCCGTCCGAGGAATATCCGTTGATCCTGTCAACCGGGCGCTTGCTGGAGCATTGGCATACCGGCGCGATGAGCAGACGCAGCGCCACGCTCGACGCACTCGAACCCGAAGCGGTGGTGACCGTCAGTGACGAAGACCTGCGTCGGCTGGGAATTGCCGACGGCGAGCGTGTCCGCCTGAGCACCCGGCGCGGTGCAATCGAAGCCACGGCCCGCGCCGATCCGGCCGTCGCGCCCGGATCGTTGTGGCTGCCATTCTGCTTCCACGAAGCCGCCGCCAACCGCCTGACCAACCCGGTACTCGACCCCTTCGGCAAGATTCCCGAATTCAAGTACTGTGCGGTACGCCTGGAGCGTGCCTGAATGAGCACCTTCGCGCTGGCGCCCGACCCCGACGATCCGGAACTCACACGCAAGGTCGAAGGCTGCGACCACCGCGGCCAGGCGGTGGCGCTGAGTGTCGTCGTCGAGCGACCGCTGACCCTGTATCTGAACGGTACCGAGGTGGTCACGCTGATGACCATCGGCGACCACCCCGAGCTGCTGGCCCTGGGCTTTCTCCTCAACCAGAACATGCTTGCCGGCGACGATGCGGTCACCGCCGTGGATTATGACGGCGACCTTGACGTGGTCGTCGTTCGCACGCGCAGCGAGTCGAGCTACGAACAGAAGCTGCAGCGCAAGATTCGCACCTCGGGCTGCGCGCAGGGGACGATCTTTGGCGACATCATGGAGCGCTTCGACGACATCCGCCTCGACACTGCCGCCGAGGTACGCTGCTCATGGCTGCAGAGCCTGTTCCTGCAGATTGGCCGCCAACCGAGCCTGTACCAGAAGGCCGGCGCGATT
>RRZU010711894.1_pt1 | contig 27530 bp, 17 predicted proteins | sample 2165561 | NCBI WGS metagenome assembly RRZU01 (sample SAMN10456909, study PRJNA506462) | wastewater metagenome | isolation source: wastewater sludge | place: USA: Moscow, Idaho | reverse complement strand
GATTTACATTTAAAAGAGTCAGCTTTTGAGTTGCTTAAAGCAATTGAGGAGTCTTATGAACATGGATTAGAACATGAGAAATATCATCTGGCTACTTTGCAACAACAAATCAAAGAATATGGATTGCTAACAGAGGAAGTTACAGCTGAAAAAAGAACAGAGCTTGCAAATAAACTAGATGTAAGATTAACAGATGCTTATATTGCACTTTTCGATGATTCTTATTATGGTTTAACTGATTGGAAAAAGTACAAAAAAATTCAATACCAATTCAATAAAGAAACAACAATTAAAGCTCAAGAGGAGAGACGACTTAAACTTATAGAGCTTAATATCTCTGTTGAAGATTTAGAAGATGAGCCATTACCTAAATTTGAGTGGGAAAAACCAGCAAAAAAAGAGAGAATTGCAGTGGATGAACTCTTGACTCACTTAGAAAATAATGAGATTTATAACTCCTTGATGGCACTCCATCCAGATATCAAGGAGTATAAAAAATTAGTTGCAATCTTAAAAGAATTAAGAAGTTCTCCAAACCCAAATAAGACAAAGATAAATAAAATTTTGCTCAATATGGAAAGATTTAGATGGGTTATTGGAGAGTATGATAAAAGTGAAAAATCTGTTATGGTAAATATCCCATCTTTTACTTTGCATGTCTTGGAAAATGGAGAGAGAGTTTGGGATATGAGAGTCATGGTGGGGAAACCAAAACGACCAACTCCTATTTTAGAAGGTAGTTTATCTTATGCGATACTTAATCCTTATTGGACAGCGCCACCAACGGTAATACGAGAAGATATGATGAAAAAAGCCGAGACAATGGCTGAGTATTTAAAAGAGCATAATATGAAGCTTTTTAGAGTCATAAATAATAAAAAAGTTGAAATTAATGCTGATGATATCAATTGGACAAACTATAAAGATGCAAAGAAGATACCATTTGTATTTAGAGCGGAGCCTGGAGAAGGAAACCCATTAGGAGTAATAAAATTTACTTTTCCAAATAAGTATTCAGTTTATATGCATGATACTGACAAAAGGGAGTATTTTGCTGAACCTTATAGAGCGTTTAGTTCTGGTTGTGTAAGGTTACAAGAACCAGTGAAGTTGTTTAGTTATATTTTGGGTACGTCTGAAGATGTAAATCTTAGCAATTATAATAAACAAAATAAAGCAGAAGTTCCGGTGAGCTTAAAAAAAGAGGTCCCTGTTGTTTTTAGATATATGACAGCAGGTGTTAATAAAAATGGAAATTTAGAGATTTATGATGATATCTACGGATATGATGAAAATAATATTAAAGCAATGAAAGGGTATGAGAAAATATTTGATACTCGTTATATTGCTTCACCGATAGTTTTACCACCACAAGCTAAATAATCTTTAGCCTTGTGTGGTGAGTAATCAAGACAGTGAATAGGTAAGTTTCAAGAGGATATCTCTAAGCTGTTTTTTTTCTTTCTTATCTAAAATTTTAAAAAACTCATCTTTGCTTTTTCTTATATCATTGAGTGCATCTTCTATAATTTGTGTCCCAAGTGGTGTTAAATTCACTAAAACTTTTCGTTTATCATCATCATCAGCTAAAGTTCTAATAATATAATTTTCAGATTCAAGTTTTTTCAGTACTTTCGTCATCCCACCTGAAGAAAAAACAATTGCATCATAAAGTTCTGTTGGTGTGAGTACTTTACCATTAAAATACAAGGCAGCCATTACATCTATATGGGAGTGGAGGAGGTTGTACTTTTCTTTGAGAAATAGTTCTGTTTTATTGAACATATGCTTGTGTATAAGTGTCATTGGAAGCGATAATGTAGAGGATTCGTATCTCTCATTTTGCAAAGTAGTTTTGTAAAAATTGTCTATATATTTTTTATTCATAGTGTGATTGTAACTAAATTAAAATTAAAAATTTATCTCAATATATATCTTTCTAGAAAGATATAATTAAGTTCTTTTCAGATATTCTTCGACAATCAAAAAACCATTAAGGTAAGGAAAAAAATGAGAAAAAGGTTATTTCTTTTAGTATTACCTGCATATATCTATGCAGACAATTTAAAGTCGTTATTAGAATTTGCAACAACAAATAATAATATTGTGATGTCAAAAAATTTCATACAAAAAGCGAAAGGATTGGAAGTTGAATCTTTAAAAAATAGTTATTATCCAACAATAGATATTGGTGGATACTATCAAAGATTAGATGATAGATCTACGGGAGTTGCAGGAGATATTTACGGTGGATATGGAAAAATTAGTTTTGATTTATATGATGGAGAGAAGAAAACAAATCTTATTAAACAAAACGAAGCTCTTGTTCAGTCATCATCTTATGATACAAATGGATACAAAAAAGAGTTGCAACTTCTTATAGTTGAAGATTTTTATACAATAAAAAATCTTGAAGCATCACTTGAAACTTTACAAGAAAAAGGAATACAGCTTCAAGCAGAACTTCAAAGGATAAAAAGATTTTATGAAGTAGGGACAACTACGAAAGATGATGTAGATAAGCTTGAAGCTGCATATAGTGGAAATCTCTATCAAATTGAAGCAGTAAAATATAAAATTTCATCTGTGAAAAAATTAATTAATCACAAAATTGGTAAAAAAATAGAGCAATTTGAAGATTCAATGATTATCGTTCCAAATAGTATTGATAAAGAAATCAGTGACAATATTGAATCTTTAAAACAAACTGCTTTATCTTTACAATATACGGCAAATAGCATAGATTCTAGTTATAAACCACAAATAAAGCTTGAAGATACTTATAGTTTATATAAATATGGACGAACAGATGTGACTCATCCAGAAGGATTAGAAAATCAAAATAAAATTTTATTAAGTGTAAATCTAAAATTATTTGATAATGATGTAACTACTAAACAAAAGGAATCTATTCTTGTACAGAAAAAGGGATTAGAAAAACAAATTGAACAAATTGAAGAGTTGCAAGATATCAATATGCAATTAGCTATTTTAAACATTGAAACCATAAACGCTCAAATAACAAGTGCAAAAAGTTCTTTAAATTCAGCCTTAAGTGCCTATGAAACAGTTTTACAAAAATATAAAGTTGGGCTTGTTGATAATGTTGCTTATTTAGATGCTTTAAGTGTACAAACAGAGGCTAAAACACAATATAAAACAGCCTTAAATAATTTGCAAGTAGCTTATGCAAAATACTATTATTATGCGAATAAAGATATCAAAGAATATATCAAATAAAAAATTGATTATTAATAATGCGTTTATATAAGTTTTATATGATTATTTTAGCAATTTAAAAAGGATAAAAAATGACAAAATTGGAACAAAAGAATCTAGCAACATCATTAACCACAATGGTGTTTTTAGTAATTGGAACGACAGGTGTTCTAATGTTTTTTCACTTATTTGATAAATATACTAAAGAACTTCATGAGATACTTGGGTTAGCTTTTGTCATAATAGTATTTTTTCATGTATTTTATAATTGGACAAGTATGAAAAGTTATGTTAGAAAAAAATTATTTTTGCTCTCTTTTGCTTTAGTATTTATAATAAGTATTAGTTTTATAATCAATACGAAAGAGGGTGAAAATCCAAAAACTAAAATTATCAACTTGGTGTTGAATGCACCTATAGAAAAAAGTGTAGGGATTTTAGGAACAGATATAGAACAAATCAAAGGAAAGTTAAAGAGTGAAGGGATAGTATTTGAGAATCAAGAATCTATTATGGAGATAGCAAAAAATAATAAAACTTCTCCATTTAAAATTATTGATATTGTAACAACGAAGTAATAAAGTGATAAAAAATCTTAAAGGGGAAATAAAAAGATGAAAAAAGTGATATTTGGAGCGATTATTATCGCTATTATTGGTGGACTTGGATATGGAGTTTACACTGTTAAAACAAAAAAGCCAGAGGATAAAATGGCTGGTATGAAAAAAGAGATGCCACCACTTCCTGTAAATGTTCTTGTGATAAAAGAGGGGGTTGCAACAACTACAAAAAGTTATCCAACACTTATTAAGCCAAGTGAAGAGGTTTCTGTTATCGCTAGAGTAAAAGGTGTTTTACAAAAAAAATATTTTAGTGAAGGAAGTTATGTTAAAAAAGGGAGTTTACTCTATACGATAGAGCAAGATGTGTATGAAACAAATCTTAATATCGCTCAATCACAAAATGAGAAAGCTAAAGTCAATCTTAAAAAAGCAAAAAAAGATTTTGAAAGAGGAAAAGCTCTCTTAGCAACAAAATCTATCAGTGAACAAAATTATGATAATTTAGAGTACCTTTATGAGAATGCTTTGGTTGAACTTCAAAGTAGCCAATCAAATCTCAAAAATCTTCAAATTCAATATAACTACACAAAAGTCCATGCTCCAATTAGTGGAATAGCTGGGATGAAGAAATTTGATGTTGGGGAGATTGTAGGCTCAAATGATGACAACTCAAATCTTTTGACTATCACCAACACTGATACTATTTTTGCAGAATTTTCACTTCCAAAAGAGGATATTGAAGCCTATATTCACCAAATAAAAAATGGTTCAATTAGAATCAATTTGATTTCAGGGGAACACACTTTTTCAAATGGAAAAATTGATTTTATAGCACCTAAAATAGATAGCTCAACCGATACGATTCTTTTACGAGCAAGTTTTAAAAATCCAAATCATCAAATTATTGCTGGGGAGTTTGCAAAAATTGAACTCGCTAATATCAATCTAGGAAAAGTGAATATTATCCCTGAAAATAGTATTTTAAAAAATCCAAAAGGGACATTTGTAGCGGTTGTAGAAAATGGTATCGCTACTATGCGACCTGTTGAGCTTGGGATGTTGATACAAGAGGGGATTGTTATCAAAAGTGGATTGAAAAATGGAGATCAAGTGATTGTGAGCAATATAGCAAAAGTGCGACCAGATGCAAAAGTGATGGTTGTACCAAATGAAAAAACTCAGCCAAAAGAAGTGAAATAAAATGTTTGCCTCATTTTTTATCAAACGACCAGTTTTTGCCTCGGTAGTCTCTATTATTATTGTTCTTGCTGGGATGATGGCTATGAAAAATCTCCCTATTGAGCAATATCCAAGGGTTGTCCCACCACAAATTACAGTGACTGCTATCTATCCAGGGGCGAGTGCAGATACTTTAGCTAAAACTGTTGCTGCTCCTATCGAAGAGCAGATAAATGGAGCTTCAAATATGATCTATATGAACTCTGTTTCTGAAGATAGTGGTAGAGTGATTATCAATGTCTTTTTTGAAGTGGGGACAAATGCAAGAGATGCAAAAATAGATGTCAATAATCGAGTCCAAGCAGCCCTCTCAAAACTTCCAGAACAAGTCCAAAGACAAGGTGTAGTTGTCAGTGAGAAATCTCCAAGTATGCTACAAGTTATTATGCTTCATTCTCCAAAGAAAACACACGATGTAACTTATCTTTCAAACTATGCTTTGATGAATATTGTTGATGACCTCAAACGGGTGCAAGGTGTTGGAGATGCTACTATTCTTGGTGCAAAAGATTATGCGATACGGGTTTGGATTGACCCACTCAAACTCTCTAAATATGGTTTAACTACAACCGATTTAATAGGTGCTATTAAAGAGCAAAATGCTCAATATGCAGCTGGAAAGATAGCAGAAGAACCGATTAAAAATAAACAAATGTTCACTTATACTATCCAAACTCCTAGTAGGTTTTCAGATGTAAAAGAGTTTGGAGAGGTGATAGTTAGAGCAAATGGTGATGGGAGTAATCTTAAACTAAAAGATGTAGCAACCATAGAGCTTGGAAGTCAAAAATACAATATGACAACAAAACTCAACGATGCTCCAGCTATCCCTATCGCTATCTTTTTACAAAGTGGAGCAAATGCTTTGGAAACTGCAAAAGCGGTTGAGAAAGTTTTAGAAAAATCAAGTCAGAATTTCCCGCAAGATTTAACTTACAAAATCCCTTATGATAGTACAAAGTTTGTTGAAATCTCTATCCAAGAGGTTATCAAAACATTTATCGAAGCGATTGTTTTGGTTATGCTTATTATCTTTTTATTTTTACAAAATTGGAGAGCGACACTTATCCCTATTTTAGCTGTTCCTGTTTCGATTATAGGGGCTTTTGCTGGGATGTATATGTTTGGCTTTAGTATCAATCTTCTTACCCTTTTTGGATTGGTTCTGGCTATTGGGATAGTTGTCGATGATGCGATTATTGTAATAGAAAATGTTGAAAGACATATGAGCGAGGGGATGACTCCAAAAGAGGCTGCATTTAAAGCGATGAGTGAGGTTTCTAGTGCTTTGATTGCTATTGTTTTGGTACTTTCAGCTGTATTTATCCCCGTTGCTTTTATGGGTGGACTTACAGGGGAGATGTATAAACAGTTCGCTATTACGATTGTTATCTCTATTGTTATTTCAGGGTTTGTAGCATTGACACTTACGCCATCACTTTGTGCCTCGCTTCTTAAAAATGAACATACAAAACCGATGCGATTTTTTGTTTGGTTTAACAATTTCTTTGATTTTGCTACAAAAGGGTACTCGTATCTTGTCAAACAAACGATACGATATGCTTTCCTTACGATGCTTTTATTTGGTGGGCTTATCTTTGTTTCATACGATATGCTCAAATCACTCAAAACTGGACTCGTACCTCAAGAGGACCAAGGGAGTATTTTCTTATTTAATTACAATCCACCAGGTGCTTCACTTAGTCAAACAGAAGCACTTACAAGTGAGATAAATAAAATAGTTTTAAAAGATACCAATGTAGCTGATGTGATAACTTTTGCTGGACTTGATTTTGCTACTTTTAGTGAACGAACATTTGCAGCAGCGACAATTGTCAAACTCAAACCGTGGGATGAGAGACCTGCTCCTGATCAGCATGCAGGTGCGATTTTACAAAAACTTAATATGCAAGCGATGGGTACAAGTGATGGATTTTCTTTTGGTGTTTTACCACCGCCTATTATGGGGATGAGTATCGCTGGTGGATTTGAGATGTATGTTCAAGATAGAAGTGGAAGTGGGACTGCGAATTTAAGTAAATATGTTGATTTATTGATAGAAACAGCGAGCAAACGACCAGAACTTCAAGGGGTAAGAACAACACTCAATGCAAATATTCCTCAGTACAAAATGTCAGTCGATATAGAAAAAGTAAAAGCAAAAGGGGTGACTTTAACCGATATTTATGCCACACTCAATGCAAATCTAGGGAGTTTTTATGTCAATGATTTTAGTTTGTATGGACGAACTTACAAAGTGAATCTTCAAGCAAGTAGTGAGTTTAGAAAAGATGTAGAGGATTTGAAATATATCTATGTCAAAAATAAAAATGGGGAACTTTTGCCGATTGACTCTTTTGTGAGTATTGAAAAAACAGTTGGGGCTGATTTGGTTGAAAGGTTTAATCTTTTCCAAGCAGCAAAAATCTCAGGACAACCAGCTATGGGATATAGTTCTGGAGATGCCCTAAAAGCTATAGAAGAGGTGGCAAATGAGGTTTTACCACCACAATACACGATAAGTTGGATAGGAACTGCTTATCAAGAAAAAAGGGTAGCAAGTAGTAGCACGCAGGCTTTTATCTTAGGGATTGTGTTACTCTTTTTAATTTTGGCAGCTCAATATGGAAGATGGTTGCTTCCTATTTCAGTTATTATGGCTGTTCCCTTTGCTATTTTTGGAGCGGTTTTGGCTACGGGACTTAGAGGATTAGAAAATGATATCTATTTCCAAATAGGACTTTTAGTTCTAGCTGGACTTGCTGCTAAAAATGCTATCTTGATTGTAGAGTTTGCTTTACAAAAACAAAAAGAGGGGATGGGACTAGTGGAATCAGCTATCGAAGCTTCAAAAATAAGACTTCGACCGATTATTATGACTTCACTAGCATTTACTTTAGGTGTTTTACCACTTGCTCTTAGCACAGGAGCAGGAGCTGGAAGTAGACATTCTATCGGAACTGGAGTTATTGGTGGGATGCTAAGTGCAACCTTTTTAGCGATTGTTTTTATACCACTTTTTTATATTTTGATTTCAAAGATTTCAAAAAGAAAATCTGAAATAGAGGAGGGGAATGAGATAATCTCGAAGATTATCTAACCTTCTTTTTGCTACAATCAAAACAAAAGTACAACAAAAGGGGAACGGTTTTTAAAAGACTGCTTGTCCGTTTGACAATAATACAAGGTACAATTTATGCTAGATGAATTAAGTAATTTTATAAACCCAGATGATGCAATATTCCATTACACAAAAAAAGAAATTGCTATGGAATATATACTTAATAATAAACAATTAAAATTTGGTTTCTATCATTCAACTAATGACCCTCATGAATATAAACAAAGATTAACATCAGCTTTTGGATGTGGGGATATTAACGAATCTTTATATTTTGAGTCAATGCATTTGATTGATAATACTATTCAAAATACATCTTTTTTATCTTTTTGTGATAATTCAAATAATACAGGATATAAAAAACCTAGAATGTGGTCACAATATGGTCAAAATCATTCAGGAATTTGTTTAGTTTTTTCAAAAGAATCTCTTATGACAACTATTAAAAATGAATTATCAAAAAATTATCTTAATTATGGTGAAAATATAAATTATAAAGAGATTGATTTTAAACCTCTAAATATTGATAATGATAATGATAAATTGACTGTAAATGAGATAGTTATGAATCATATCAAAAAAGATTATAAAAATATTTTTTTTCAAAAACATTTAGATTATAAGGATGAAGATGAATTTAGGATAGTTTTAATTCAAAAAGATGAAAATCTTTTTTCTCAAAGCCCTCTTGACCTTCTTGTTGATATTTCTAATTCTCTAAAATTGATAATATTAGGAGATAGATTTCCCAAAGTCTATTTACCAACAATAAAAGATTTATCTACAAAATTAAATATAGAATATAAAACACTTGATTGGGAACATAATCAATACTTTTTATTTGATAGCGAATAGGGCTTATATAAATATCTTTTTCCTCATTTCCACTTTTCAAGTGGAATGGAGATGACAGCAAAATAAACTAAAATATTTCACAAAAAACATTACAAAATGCCATACTTTCAAAGCTAAATTAAAAAAGATGATAGGATACTTAAAATAAAAAGGAAATCCTATGAATGAGCAAAAGAAATCTAATATTGTTATCTACAGCGAAGGTGAATTGGAACTCAATGTTTCGGTAAATGATGAGACACTTTGGCTTACTCAAAAGCAAATTTCTGAACTATTTGAAGTTACTATCTCTAATATTAATATGCATATAAAATCAATATTCAACGATGAGGAGCTTTTTGAAAATCGAACTATTCAGAAATACTTAATAGTTCAACAAGAGGGGAAAAGAAAAGTGAAAAGAGAAGTGGAACATTATAATCTTGATGTTGTAATATCTGTTGGGTATAGAGTAAACTCAAAAAGAGCAACAAAATTTAGACAATGGGCAACATCGGTTCTAAAAAGCTATATCCAAAATGGCTATGTTATTAACTCTGACAAAATAACTCATCAAAGATTTAAAGAGCTTGAAAATGATGTATCACTCTTAAAATCAAAAGTTGAAAATATTTCAAATTCACTTGAAAACAGAACACTCAAACAAAAAGAGGGGATATTTTTTGATGGACAAACTTATGATGCTTATGTTTTCGTGAATGATTTGTTAAAAAGTACAAAAGGTGAAGTGGTGCTTATCGATAATTATATTGATGAGAGTGTTTTTACACTTTTTAGTAAATACCCAAATCTAAAAATAAAGATTTTTACTCAAAGTATATCAAAGCAGTTGTATTTGGATTATCAAAAATATAAAACACAATATCAAAATATTGAGTTACAAGAGTTCAAAAACTCTCATGATAGATTTCTTATCATTGATAAAACAGAGATATATCACATTGGAGCAAGTCTCAAAGATTTGGGCAAAAAATGGTTTGCATTTTCAAAGTTTGAGATAAGTGCTTTTGAGATTTTAGGAAGATTGAAATAACGAAAAATAATTGTATTTATACAGATATTTTAAATCTCCCCAATTCCCTTTTTTTCGTATCAACAATATGTACAGCACAAGCGATACAAGGGTCAAAACTATGAATCACCCTCAACACTTCAAGAGGTTTAGAGGTGTCTTCCAGTCGTAAACCGATAAGTGCCTCTTCGTAAGCTCCTCGTTTCCCATCTTTATCTTTTGGACTTGCATTCCAAGTAGTTGGAACTATCGCTTGGTAGTTGCTTATTTTGCTATTTTGTATCTTTATAAAATGCCCTAAAACTCCCCTAGGAACTTCAAACATCCCTCGTCCAACAGCCTCTTTTGGTAAACTATCAAAATCGTATTTTGTCCAAACTTTTTCATCATAGTACTTAACATTTTCCAGTAAATCATTGACAAAATCAAAGATAAATTCGCAGCAAATTTGTGACTCTATTGCTCGTGCAGCATTTCGTCCGATTGTTCCACATAAATCTTTTGGTTCAAGGTTAAGAACTTCCAAAAAATTTGCAATATAGGGTTTGATGATTTTTGAGCCTTTTGCATATCCGATAAGCATACGAGCAAGAGGTCCTACCTCCATAGCTTTTCCATCATATCTTGGGGATTTTATCCAGCTATATTTCCCTTCCGTTTTCAAACTTCCATCCTCATTGTGGTCTGTATAGAAGATTTCAGTTTCCCCATCGTACGGTTTGGTTTTCTCCTCTTTTGCATACCATGAGCGGTAAGCCTCTTCTGTTATTTTAGTTTCATCAAAAGGGGCAACATTAAGAAAATCAAAATCGTAAATAATCCCATCTTCAAAAACTCTATCTCCACTAGAAAAACTGTATCCACCTACAGCCATAAAGTTCCCCATCGCTTTTCCGTTGTCTGATTGCATATCCTCTTTATAGGCAGTACAAAGCATTTTTATATCTGGGATATAGGCTCTTTGGATAAAGTCATTGATATCTTTGATGATAGATAAAAAGTCATTTATTCTTGAAGCTGATAACATATCCATAATACTTGTAACCCCACCAACTACCATATATTGTGGATGGGGAGTTTTGCCACCAAAAATAGCTATCGCTTTACTTATCTCTCTTTGAATTCGTAAAGCTTCAAAATAGTGGGAAAGTTGGAGGAGATTTTCTTCTGGTGAAAATTTATAACTTGTATGTCCCCAATATCCATTGGCGAATATTCCTAATTTTCCAGCTTGGACAAATTTTGTTAATTTTTCTTTTACTGATTCAAGATGAGAAACTGAGTTTCTGTATGGATTGTCTGTAAATTTTGATGCTATTTTTGAAGCAATTTCTACATTTGCATCTAAAGCACTTGTTACATCAACAAAATCAAAAGAGTGAAGATGATAATAATGAACGATATGGTCTTGAACAAATAAACTTAAAGAGATTAAATCTCGAATAATTTTTGCATTTTTAGGTATCTCTATCCCATAAGCATCTTCTGTAGCTCTTGTTGAAGCTCGATAATGTGAGTTTGTACACACACCACAAATTCTTTGAGCTAAAAGTGGTGTATCTCTTGGGTCTTTATCTTTGAGGATAATTTCAAGTCCACGAAAAAGTTGCCCACTTGCCCAAGCTTCCCTTATGATATTGTTTTCATCCACCTCCACTTCTACTCGTAAATGCCCCTCAATTCTAGTAATTGGGTCTATAATTATTTTTTTCATTTTATTTCCTCTATTGGTAACTCACGATTATTTGCATATCTATCAAAGGCGATTTTCCCCTCGCCACAACCAAAACAACCATGCCCCACTTGTACTGGCCAGCTAGAACTTTCATTAAATTTGACCAACGAACAATTTAGATTTGCATATGGTCCTTTGCATCCCATTTTAAAGAGACACCAACCTTTTTTCGCCCCATCATCTCCCCACTCCATAACAAATTCATCAGCATCATAATGTCCTCTTCTTTCGCAGTTATCGTGGATTTTATGGCTATATGCCCAGAGTGGTCGATTTTTGCTATCAAGGGCTGGAAGTTCCTCAAACATAATGTAATGGAGCAATGTTCCAACGATATTTATTGGATTGGTTGGACACCCTGGAAGATTGATGATATCCTCTCTTTTTAAAGCTTCGGACACACCAACTGCACCAGTTGGATTGACCCCAGCAGCTACGATTCCACCATCATAAGCACAACTTCCGATACTTATCACAAGAGCAGCATCTTTAGCACATTTTTCTAAAAGGGCAATTCCCGTTTCCCCTTTTGGACCAATTCGTAAAAACTTCCCATCAAGCCCTAAAGGAACCGCACCCTCAACAAGTAAAATATATTTTCCCTTATTCTCTTTTATAGTTGTTTCCAAAACATTTTCACTCTCATCTCCAGCCGCAGCCATTAAAAGTTCGTGATAATCAAGGGAAACAAAATCCAAAATCAAATCTTCAACAGTTGGATGGGATGATTTGATAAAACTTTCACTATTTCCTGTGCAATCAGAGAGTTCTAGCCAGATGATTGGAATTTTATTTAAGTTCTTAACAGCTTTACTCAGTGTTGATTCATATTGTGGATGGAGTCTTAAACTAGCTGTCATCATCGAAATCCATTTATTGTATTCATTTTTCAACTCAAAACTCTCCATCGCTGCATCTAAATTTGAGATATCTAGCTGGTTTGTACTATGGAGTTGGTTGTATTTTTGAACCCTTTTTTCAACTAATTCTTGCTCTTTTTGAAGTTTTGCTTTTGCTTTTGCTTCCCTTTTTTGCTCTGCGATAAGGGGGTCTTTTGGTGTAGCTTGGATGATTTTTGAGATATCTTGTTTGCATCTTCCACATACTCTTCCCGCTTGACTAAACTCCCCTAACTCACAAAAATCATTGACACAATTCTCCTCTATAATCTCTATCAAATCGAGCTCATGAGTAGGATGACAGCTACAGATAAGTTTTCCTCTTTCACTTACCAATCTATTATCAAAGAAATATCTAGCATCGATAATTTGCTCATATTCCATCAAAGACTTAAGGTGTAAAATATCGATATTTGTATTGATTCCTATAAATTTGACAAGTTTATTTTGGTTGATGATATATTGGTCAAACCTATTCTCTTTTTTGGAAGAAAGGGTGATATTTTCATTGTCGATATTGTTTGGATTGTAAGTAGGTGCTGTTAAATCAGCGAGTAAAAAAGAGCCAACTTTAAGGGCATCAATAGCCACTTCCCCTATAAACGCTTTCTCTTCCCCTAAAAGTGAAGCGATTGCCACATCGCATTGAGCCACACACTCTTTGACCCTTCCTGCTATAAATTTGCTAGAAGTTACCTCACAAGCTTCCCCAACAGCATAGATATTTTCATCACTACTTAGCATACAATCATTGACCAAAATCCCTCTATGAGATTTGAGGCACTCTCGTGCAAACTCTATATTTGGCTCAATTCCTACACCAAAAATCAAAAATGGATTTTGTATAGTATGATTTTTAGTAGTAATTTGGATGATTTCACTATCTTCAATTTTTGTATCGACTATCTCATCGTTGTATGAGATATGAATTTTTGGATTTTGTGTAAAAATAGTATCGATAAGTTTAATTGCACCGATATCCAAATCTTTGCTATAAAGGTGCTCTTTCCGCCCTATAAGATAGATATTTGCAATATCTTCTACTTTACTTAAAGTATCTAAAAGTTCAAGTGAGATAGGACCAACACCTACTAAAACGATATTTTTATCAGAGATATTGTCTCTAATTTTATAAGCATCATTTGCACTTCTAAAAGTTGTGGCATTTTTAATATTTGAGATATCAAATGCCTCTTTTGGTTTACTTCCTGTTGCAATGATAAGTTTATCATAAGGGTAAGAGTTGTTTTTTGTGATTACAAGTTTTTCTTGTGCATCAATATTTGTAACTTCTTGATTGAGGAAAAGTTGTGCATTTGGATTTAGGTCGAGTGTTATCTGTTCAAGCCCCAAAGAGTCATCGACAAGTGAACACAGATGTATCCTATCATAAGGAGGAAAAACCTCATTTGAAAGAATTGTAACCTCTAAAGATTCATCTTTTAAAAGTAAATTATTTGCTAAATAAACCGCTGTTATTCCACCACCAACTATCACTATTTTCATATGCAACCCTTATATATGAGATAGTGCTATTTTAGTCAAATTTTGATTAAGAAGTGATTGCTAAGTTAGCTCTTGACAAATCTCCTCTTCATCTGATACAATTTCATTTTAGCACTCTTAAATGTTGAGTGCTAAAATTTAAACTTTTTGGAGTAGATATAATGAATAATATTTTTGAAAAACTAACAAATCAGATGAGAGAAACGATAGAATCAGGGCTAAGTTTGGCTCTACACAATAAAAATCAAGAAGTTGAGATAGTTCACATACTTTGGGGACTTCTTACAAATACAAGTAGTCTTTTAAATCAACTTTTAAACAAAATGAATATTGATAAAACAGCGATTGAACTTGAAGCAAAAAGTGTAGCGAGTAAACTACCACAAGTTTCAAGCCTCACAAAAGAAAATATCAAAATAGGGCGAAATGTAGTCAATAGTTTGCAAAAAGCTGAAGGTCAAATGAGTTCAACTGGGGATAGCTTTTTAGCTGTTGATAGTTGGATTATCGCAAATCTTGGTGATACTACTTTTAAACAAATACTTGGGAAATATGTCGATTTAACTGAAATCAAAAAAGAGCTTGAGGCGATAAGAGGCGGAGCTAAAGTTGATAGTCAAAGTAGTGATGATAATCTTGAAGCTTTAAATAAATATGGGATTGACCTCAATAAAATGGCGATTGATGGGAAACTTGACCCAGTTATCGGAAGAGATGAACAAATCAGTAGAATGATGCAAATCTTGATACGAAAAACAAAAAACAATCCGATCTTACTAGGGGAACCAGGGACTGGAAAAACTGCGATAGCTGAAGGTTTAGCTCAAAGAATAGTCAATCGTGATGTACCGACAAGCTTACTCAATAAAAAAGTGATAAGTCTTGATATGAGTTCACTTATTGCTGGGGCAAAATATAGAGGAGAGTTTGAAGATAGACTCAAAGCGGTTATCAAAGAGGTGCAAAAAGCTGGGAATATCATCCTTTTTATAGATGAGATTCACACAATTATAGGAGCAGGGGCGAGTGAAGGTTCTATGGATGCAGCAAATATCCTAAAACCAGCGTTAGCACGAGGGGAACTTCATACGATTGGGGCTACAACTTTAAAAGAATATAGAAAATATTTTGAAAAAGATGCAGCGATGCAAAGAAGATTTCAACCTGTAAAAGTGGATGAACCCTCTGTCAATGAAGCTTTACAAATACTAAGAGGTATCAAAGAGAAACTTGAAACTCATCACAATGTAACGATAAATGATAGTGCTTTAGTAGCAGCTGCAAAACTAAGTGATAGATATATCACCGATAGATTTTTGCCAGATAAAGCGATAGATTTGATAGATGAAGCAGCAGCTGAACTTAAAATGCAAATCGAAAGTGAACCAACTGCACTATCGGTTATAAAAAGACAAATCAGCACTTTAGAGGTTGAAAAATCAGCTCTTAAAATGGAAAAAAGTGATAAAAACAGTGCAAGAGTTGAAGAGATAGAAAAAGAGTTAGCCGATAAAAATGAGGAGAAAAGAAAGTTAGAAAACCAATTTGAAAATGAGAAAAAGACATTTAATGGAATTTCAGCTTTAAAAATCCAAATCGATGAACTCAAAACAAAAGCGGAGAGAGCAAAAAGGGAAAGTAGATTTGAAGAGGCTGCAAAAATAGAGTATGGAGATATTCCAGCTTTAGAAAAACAAATCGTAGAATATGAGAATACTTGGGCTAAGATGGAAGAGAGTGGAACACTTCTTAGAAACTTTGTAAGTGAAGAGTCTATCGCTAGTATCGTGAGTCGTTGGACAGGAATCCCTGTAAATAAAATGCTTACAACTGAAAAACAAAGAATTTTAGGGGTTGAAGATGTCCTCAAAAAAGAGGTAATCGGTCAAGATGAGGCAATCCATGCGATAGCAAGGGCGATAAAAAGAAATAAAGCAGGGCTCTCAAGTGATAATAAACCAATTGGAAGTTTTATGTTTTTAGGTCCAACTGGAGTGGGAAAAACTGAATCTGCTAAAACATTGGCTAGATTTTTATTTGATAATGAAAAATCACTTATTAGATTTGATATGAGTGAATATATGGAAAAACATTCGGTTAGTAAACTTGTAGGGGCACCTGCTGGGTATGTGGGATATGAAGAGGGAGGTCAACTCACAGAAGCGGTGAGAAGAAAACCTTATAGTGTAGTGCTGTTTGATGAGATTGAAAAAGCTCATATCGATGTGTTTAATATTTTACTTCAAGTGTTAGATGATGGAAGACTTACTGATAATAAAGGGGTTACGGTTGATTTTAAAAATACAATTATTATCTTAACTTCAAATATTGGAAGTGCTAAAATCATCAATATTAAAGATAAAGAGCAAAGAAGAAGTGAAGTTTTAGGTGAATTAAAAGGACATTTTAGACCTGAGTTTTTAAATAGACTTGATGATATAGTGATATTTGAACAGTTAGGGCTTCAAGCGATTACAAATATTGTGGATATTATGTTTGCTTCAATTGCTAAAAAAGTGGAGGCTAGAAATATTAAAATTTCCCTTACTTCAGAAGCAAAAGCGTATATCGCAAGTGTTGGATTTGATCCTGATTATGGAGCAAGACCACTTAAACGAGCTCTTTATGAGATAGTTGAAGATAAACTAGCAGAGCTTATTTTAGAGGACCAAGTAAAAGAGGGGAATAGTGTAGAGTTTGACTTTAAAGACAATAAAGTGGTCGTGAATATAGGATAATTTTAGATTTTAGTTAGGTGTATATTCTTTAGGAATAAAGATATACATCTCCCCTTCCTCTTTCATAACACCCGCAAGTTCCTCAGCCTTTTTCCCAAAACCACAAAAGAAATCAGCTCTTATCTCCCCTTTGATAGCTCCACCAGTATCAGCTGCGACGACCAATCGGGTTATTTTTTCTTTTGTAAGGGGATTTGTTGTTTTTAAAAATACAGGATACCCAAGTGGAATGATGCTCGTATCTACAGCTATATTTCTTTTTTCTACAAGTTCTACTCCAAGTGAACCAGATGCACTTGTATTTGATTCTTCAAAAAAGATATAGCTTTTGTTAAGATTGAGAATTGCATCACTCTTATCAGGATTGTTTTCGAGCCATTGACGGATAGTTTGGAGTGAAATTTTTTCTTGTTCTATCTCTTTATCTGCGACAAGTTGTTTTCCGATGGCAAAATATTCTCGTCCATTTTGTCCACTATAGCCAATATTGATAGTTTCATTGGTATCTAATTGTACACGACCACTCCCTTGAATATGTAAAAAAAACAAATCAACTTTATTATCAACATAACAAATTGCTTCTAAATCCTCTCTTTTGTTTACCTCTTCCCTTGTATCATAAGGGATAAACTTATTGTTTACGATTTTTCCCATCAATCTTTTTTTTGGAAGTTCAGAGGAAAATTGTTCTAAATTGATAGTTACTAAATCTTTTGGCATTTTATAGATTGGGTATTTGTATATTTCAGATTGTGTACGGCTTCCATATAAAAGTGGTTCATAATAGCCTGTAATAAGCCCTTTATCATTGTTTGAATTATCATAAAGCTTGTAAGGTTCAAAATTGGAGATAAAAAAACTTTTAGAATCATTCGTATCTTGGGCTAGGGCACACATATTTTTTAAATTATTTTTAGAACTTTGACACCCTTTTTTAAAAACACTCAAAGCCTCATCTAAATTGTCAGAGGGAAACTCTTGTAACTCATTCCAGTCAGCTTTTTTAAGATTTCCTTGGGAGATACTTTTAAAGTTTTTGTATGGCTGTTGTGTTGCTGTACAACCATAAAAGAAAAAGGCACAAAAAATAAGAAAAAAAATAGTTTGTTTATGATGAAGTTGTATCTGCAAAAAATTGTCCAATTTTAGTTTTTGATTATTCTAACATTATCTATAAATCTATCCATCCCATAAGGGTCAGGGACTAAAAATGTGATTTTCCCGTTATTAATAATCGCAGTTGCAGTTGCAATCTCTAAGGTAGCTTCACCATTAAAATAATCTTTGTTGAAATATTCTATTTTATAAGTTTGGTTCTCTTTTATTCCAAACTCTTCTAATTCTTCTTGGGTATGAGGAATAAACTTTGTCATAAAATCACCTTATTTAATAGATTTTTTTAAATTCATAAACGATTATACACTTTTTCTTTTAAGATTTTCAATTCTACTCTCTAAAGTAGGATGGGTACTAAAAAGTTCTATTAAAGATTTTCCATTGATTCCAAATGCTTTGACTCCATCTGGAAGATGTGGTTCCTCTTTGACTCTTTTGAGTGCTTCAAGTGCTGCTATCATATTGTATCTGCTTGATAATCTTGCACCTGCTTCATCAGCTCTATACTCTCGGTATCTTGAAAAAGCAAACACTATCATAGATGCTAATATTCCTAAAACTATCTCAGCAACGATGCTAGCAATCGTATATCCAATCCCAACTTCATCACTTCGATTTTTTAATAGAACTCTATCGACAAAATATCCAATAATCCTTGCAAAAAATACAACAAAAGTATTAACTACCCCTTGAAGTAGGGTTAAGGTTACCATATCTCCATTTGCAATATGCCCAATCTCATGCCCAAGAACTGCTTCTATTTCATGCTCATTCATATGATTGATAAGTCCACGACTCACCGCTACCAAAGCATCATCTCTAAAAGCACCAGTAGCAAAAGCATTTGGAGAATAATCTTCAAATATAGCAACTTCAGGCATTTTTATCCCAGCTTTTCTTGAAAGTCGCTCCACAGTATCGATAAGCCAAGCCTCTTCACTATTGGTTGGATTTTCGATAACTCTAGCCCCAACAGAAAGTTTTGCCATCTGTTTTGACATCAAAAGGGAGATAATAGAACCTGAAAATCCAATAATGGCTGAAAATACTAAAAGTGTTCCATAATCAATCCCGTTGCTACTTAAATATTTATCAGCACCAAAAACACTGATAAAAAAACTCATAACCACCATAATAGCGACATTGGTCAATAAAAATAATAATATTCGTGTCATATAAATTCCTCCTATTTTTGTGTCATTATAAAATTGATTTCTTAATGAAAAATTGAATAGTAAATATTACATATAATTTCTAATCATTGCTATATTACAAAGATTAGGAATCTTGTGAGTTGCATTTTTACTCATTTGTGTTTCTAAAATTTATTTTAGAGAGTAAAGTAAGGAATCATTAAGTTAAGATTAAATAAAAATTTATAGAAGGTAATTTATAAGTTATTATTTTTAGATTGTTATTATACTTACTATTTTTTATTTTAGATAAGTTGGTCTATTTTGAAGATTGCAAGTGATTATAAAATGACCATTTTTTGCAGACTAAATGAAATTTAATTTGATTACAATATATATAATTGTCCAAAATTAAAAAAAGGGGATTGTATGTCAACTAAAAGTCAATATGCAACCAAACGAGATGAGATTCTTTCAATCTTACAAGATACGAAACTTTCTACAAAAGAGAAATTTGAAAAACTCAATGTTATTGAACTTATCCAAACAACAGATATCTACCAAGCAGAACTATTAGCTCAAAACCAAGAACTTTTAGATAAAGAAGAGGAAATTATCGAGTCAAGAACAGAGTTTGAAACACTTTTCAATCTAGCCCCAGTTGCATATTTAGAGTTAGATAACAAGTTTCATATCTTGCGATACAATAGTTTTGCACAAAAATTCTTTGCTGATCAAAATCTTTATTTTTTTAAAAATAAACCTTTTTCACTTCTTGTATCCTCTTGTGACCTTATGTTGTTTATCAAACTTCAAAATCAACTCAAAGATGAAAACTACGGAACTTCTGTGATGAGTTTTTTGTCAAAATGTGAGCTATATGGACGAGTTGATATCACAAAAAAGGATGATAAATATTTTCTCTCAATTGTAGATGTTAGTTTAGAAAAAAAACAAGAAGCACTCCTTTTAGCTCAAGCAAAAAATGCAGCAATGGGAGAGATGGTGAGTATGATTACCCATCAGTGGAAACAACCACTCTCTGTTATCTCTATTGTCAATTCTAGTATGGAATTTTATTTTGACTTAGGACAACTTGATAAAGAAAAATTCTTAGAATACAGCAAACAAATAGAAGAGCAAGTTCAGTATATGTCTGAGACTATAGATGATTTCAAAGAATATTTTAACCCGGATAAAGTGAAGCAATTATTCAATGTAAAAGATTGTGTTACTAGAGCTATAAAATTTACCCAAGCAGCTTTGAAAAAAAACGAGATTATAATGGAAGTAAGCTATTTAGATGATGGTGATTATACTATTTTGTCTTTTAGCCATGATGTTTGTCAAGTATTGATGAATATTATTAATAATGCAAAAGATGAGTTATCGAGGCTTCCAGAGGAAATGATGCGAAAAATATCCCTTCATATTTATCATGATAAAGAGGATATAATTTTTGAAATAAAAAATAATGGCGGTTTGATTCCTGAGGAAGTTCTGGAGTTTATTTTTCAATCAAACTTCACAACAAAAAAAGATATGGGTGGGAGCGGAATCGGACTTTATATCGTTGAAAAGATAGTCAAAGAGCATTTAGGTGGCTCTATTGAAGTAAAAAATATAAAAGAGGAAAATAGTGTACTTTTTACGATGAAAGTACCAGTCTATAAGGGAGAATAGATGTCGAAAGATTTGATTGTTGTTGGGATTGGTTCGAGTGCTGGTGGTTTAGAAGCTTTACAGGTTTTATTATCAAATTTACAAGATATAGACAATTGTTCGTATATCATCGCTCAACATTTAAGTCCAACTCATAAAAGTATGATGGTGGAGCTTTTAAATCGTGTCACAAATCTTCCTGTAATTGAAGCTTCCAACGGACTTAAAATAAAGCCAAAAACAGTCTATATGACCCCTGAAAATACAGATATTTTTGTAAAAGATGGAAAAATTTATCTCAAAAATATAGAACAAGCATTTGGACCAAAACCATCTGTGAACTATTTTTTTAGTTCACTCGCTTCTGAATTTAAACAAAAAGCGATTGGGATAATTTTAAGTGGAACAGGTAGTGATGGTGCTTATGGGATACGAGCCATTAAAGCAGAGGGTGGTATCACTATAGCTCAATCTCCTGATAGTTCAAAATATGATGGAATGCCTTTAAGTGCTATAAATACAGGGAAAGTTGATTTGGTTGTATCGATTGAAAATCTAGCAAGTGAGATTGAGCGAATTTCAAAAACACTTGATTTGGATATAGAATCTTCTATAAGTGAAAGGATTTTACAACAAATCTATAAGCTTCTTTTTGAAGAATATGGAGTTGATTTTTCTCAGTATAAAAAAACAACTATTATACGAAGAATTGAGAGACGAATGGCAACCCTAAAGATGCAAAATCTCAAAGATTACCTTGATCATATTTTACTTTCAAAAGAGGAGATTTCCAATCTTTATCACGATATTTTAATAGGTGTCACGGCATTTTTTAGAGATAAAGAGGCATTTGAATCACTTCAAACTTATATTGAAGCGATTGTTGAAAAAAAAGAGCAAGGGGAAGAGATACGATTTTGGAGTATAGGATGTTCTACTGGTGAAGAAGCATACTCTATAGCTATCTTACTCTATGAAGTTTTGGGTGATAAGATAAGCAAATACAAAATTAAAATTTTTGCAACAGATATAGATGATGAGTCACTTAAAATTGCAAGAATGGGTGTTTACTCTGAAACATCTTTGGATGGTGTTGATAAAAGGATTATTCAAAAATATTTTTCTATTCAAAAAAATCAATATGAGGTGAGAAAAAGTATTAGGGAGCTTGTCATCTTTTCAAGACACAATATTGTGAGTGATTCGCCATTTTTAAGACTTGATTTGATTTCATGTCGAAATATGCTTATCTATTTTAATCAAAATTTACAAAATAAATTTTTCCCTGTTGTACATTATGCTCTTAAAGAAAATGGTATTTTAATTTTGGGAAAATCTGAAAGTATTGGAAATTTTATTGATTTATTTAGTATTATTGATAAAAATGGAAAAATCTACAAAGCTCAATTTACAGGGATAAAAGAACCACCAAAACTTTTTAATTACTCTACAACACTCAAAGGTTATGATGAACCAAAAATAAAAAAATATAAAGATGATACAGAACTTTTAGAGGAAAAAATTATTCAAGCCCTAAGTTCAACAGTTTTAAATCAATGTGTTGTGATTAATAGCTCAAATGACCTTCTCTATACAAAAGGGAAAATCCCTTTTATAAATCATCCTCAAGGGAGAGTGACAAATAATATTTTTAAACTTGTATCAGATGAGTTATCTTTGGATTTAAGAAGTGCTATTAATGAAGCAAATAAAACAAAAAAATATGCTCTTACTGATTATAGGGCTATTAATATATATGATGATATTATAAAATTTGTACGAGTGATGGTTGTTCCTATTCAAGATGAAAAAAGTGATGATTGGCTCAATGTGCTCTTCTTTCAAACAGAAGATACACAAAATGCAAAAGCCAATAGACTTTTAGTAACTGATGACAATGAATTAATTGCAAGTTTAAATTTAGAACTTGAAAGTACAAAAACCCATCTACAAAATGTAATTGAGGAGCTTGAAACCTCTTATGAGGAGATGCAAAGTTTAAATGAAGAACTTCAAAGTAGTAACGAAGAGTTACAAAGTAGTAATGAAGAACTTGAAACTACAAATGAAGAGCTACAAAGTACAAACGAGGAGTTACAAACAGCATATAGTGAACTAAGAGTTTTATATGATGATAAAGATAAAAGAACAACTCAACTTGAAGCTTTGATGGAGAAATTTAATGAAAAAACAAAAGACCTTAGAAATCAAAAAGATTTAACAGAAGCGATTATCGATACAGCACCTATTGCTATCACTATGGTAGATAAAGAGGGGAAAATTAAATTTGCAAATAGCTTTGCTTTAACACTTTTTGGGATTACAAAAGATGAATCTCTCAAACTTCATTATGATTCAACTACTTTGAGAATAGCCTCTTTTGAAGGAAATGCTATGCCAAAAGAGGAGTTGCCTTTTTCTCTTATCAAAAAAACCTATGAGCCTGTTTACAATATTTTGCATACAGTAGAAATCAAAGAGAAAAAACTCTATCTTTCTGTAAGTGGAGCACCTATTTTTGACCCACTTGGTATGTTTGAAGGGGCAGTATTTTGTATAGAAAATCTTACAAGTCAACAAGCACAAAAAGATGATATTGATTTTTATAAAAAAACTTTAGAGGATAAGCGGTATGCTATAAACTCAAATAGAGATAAGTTTTTAGAATTGATTATTTATGATATTGTTGCAAATTTTAAAAATGATATCAATGAATTAGTTTTGATTTTAGAAAATAAAGAAAATCCAAATACTTTAGAAAAACTTCAAAATGTAATCACTCAAAGTGCTAAAAGTTTAGAAAGCACTATTGATTTTTACACTAAAAAAATCTATTTTGAAAGAAAAAGTATTATAGAAGAGTTATTATATAATTTTAGTTTATTTCAAACTATCTTTGTAGAAAATAATATTAGAGTAGAAAACAAACTTCATGAACAATTTGATAAAAGGGTTAATACTATTACCAGTAAAGAACTCTTTTATTCGATTATTGATTTAGCAATATTTATACAAAAAGAGTGTTTTAAAGATGGTTACAAACTTATAATTTCAAATGAAATGGTTGGGGAACGAATTCTAATAACACTTACGTTGGAAAGTTTTGAAACAGCATTTTCTCCAATTATTATTCCATATCTTGACCAAATGAATAAGAGTTTTGAGCTGATTTCATTTGAACTTATTCAAAATACGATTAGTATAAAGATATAGTATGAAAAATAATTTTCAACCGATACAAATTACAATAATTGCTTCAAAATTATCTACAATAGAACTTTATAAAGAACTTTTGCAATCGCTTGAAATTATGGTTATTGGAGAGTTGCTTTTTGATGATTTGAGTAATGAAAATTTTTCAAATAGTGATATATTGTTGTTTGATATTGGTTCAAAAAATGATATAAATAAGCTAGAAAATATCGACATAAATAGTGATAAAAAAATTATTTTTATCAGTTCTTATGATATGAAAAATACAAAATATCATCAGTATAAATATTTTTTTACTCTTGCAAAGCCTATCGATACAATTCATCTTAAAAGGATGTTTAATAGTTTTATAGTTGATATCCAAAAAGAAAACTATATCAAATCAAGAAGAGATATTTTAGCAAAAACTGTTCAAGATTCTCCATTTAGGATGGCAGTTTATGATTTGAAGGGGTGTTTAGTTTATGCAAATATCAAATATCTTTTGGCAAATAAAATCAATGATACAAAGAATGAACTCTATTTTAGAGATATGACAAATTGTAGCCTCTCTTTTGATGATATTTTGAATACTTTACAACGAAATGACTCTTTGGAGAGTCAAAGTAAGCAAGGAGACAAATGGTATCGTTCTTACTTTTATTTTATTTCCGATAAAAGTTATATTGCCCATATTTGTGTCGATATAACACATGAAAAAACAACAACGATTAATCTTCAAAGGGAAGCTTTATTTTTTGAAAATACAAGTGAGGGATTGGCAATTGTTGATAAAAAAGGGATTGTTGTCTCGATTAATGAAGCTTTTTCAAAAATCACTGGATACACATTTGAAGAGGCTTTAGGAAAACCTATTAGTATTTTAAACTCTGGATTGCATACTAAAGATTTTTATGAACATATGTGGGATATGCTCAAATATCACGGAAAATGGCAAGGGGAGATTTGGAATCGTAGAAAAAATTCAGAAGTGTATCCTGAATGGCTCTCTATAACTTCTTCAAAAGATCCAGTCACAGGAGATGTGAATTATTTAGCACTTTTTACAGATATCTCTTCTATCAAAGAAGCTGACCAAAAAATAAAATTTTATGCAAATCACGATGCACTTACTGGACTTTTAAATAAAAATCAATTTGAAAATATTTTAAATCATACGATTAATAGTGCTAAACGAAATAATAAAATGTTTGCATTATTGTTTGTAGATTTAGACCATTTTAAAGAGGTAAATGATACGTATGGACACAATATTGGGGATATGCTTCTTAAAACAGTAGCTAGTATCTTTCAAAAAAAACTCAGAAAAGAGGATATTATTGCAAGAATTGGTGGAGATGAATTTAATATCATCTTAGATAATACCAAAAGTGATGAAGATGTTTTAAAAGTAGCAAATAGTTTGGTAGAGGCTTTAAAAGAGCCTATTATTATAGAAAATCATAATTGTAATGTCTCTTTATCTGTTGGAATTGCTATCTATCCAAAAGATGGAGAGGATAAAATTGCTCTTATCAAAAATGCTGATAGTGCCATGTATGAAGTGAAGAAAAATGGTAGAGATGGTGCTATGATCTATCATACCAAAATGACAGAAAAACTTTTGGAAAAAATCTCACTTCAAACAGATTTAAAAAAAGCACTTTTAGATGATGATATAGAACCCTATTTCCAACCTGTGTATGATATGGCTACAAAAAAAATTACAAGTTGTGAAGTTCTTGCTAGATGGTTTCATAAAAGTAAAGGGTTTATCTCTCCTGACAGTTTTATTAAAATAGCAGAAAGTAATGGAACAATAGGGATTTTAGATAAAAATCTTATGAAAAAAGTATTTCAAGTTGTTCCAAATATCCTCCATACTCTTCAAAATGATGAGTTTGTTTTTGCAATCAATGTTTCATCAAAAGAATTTTTCAATGAAGATTATGTGGAAAATTTGATAGCTCTTCTTGAAGAATATCATATCAATCCATTAAATATTGAGTTGGAGATAACAGAAACCTATATTATGAAAAATCATGATTTAGCAATAAAGAAACTTGAACAACTCAAAAGTGCTGGATTTAAACTCGCTATTGATGATTTTGGAACGGGGTATTCTTCTTTAAATTATCTCAAGCTTTTCCCTATCAATAAACTTAAAATTGATAAATCTTTTGTGCTCAATTTAAACACAAATGAAAAAGATGAAGCTATTGTTAAATCAATTATCAACCTTTGTAACTTTTTTAAATTAGAAGTGCAAGCAGAAGGGGTTGAAAATCTTGAAGTGAAAAGAATTTTAGAGTTGTTACGATGTGATTTTCTTCAAGGATACTATTACTCAAAACCACTCGGATATAGTGATTTTTTAGAATATGTAAAAGAGTACAATGAAAACTAAATTTATAATACCTATTGTATGTTACAAATCATATATTCAATATGAGCATGAAATTTTACTTGAAGTAAATCAAGCGATTATTGATTCAAAAAATGAGGTTATTACTAAAAATGTATTAAATTTAAAACTTCCATTTGTATATCAAGATTTAAAATTTCATCAAGAGATGATAAAAAACTTTTTTTATTTTAATGAGATGAATCTACTAAAACAATATATTGAGTGGCGATATAGGGTTTATTTTTATCGTCAAATAGATTTAGAATATATTATTTGTGAGTATGAAATTTGGAAAATGATTAGCAAAAAGTTTTTAGATCCTGTTTGTTTTATCACAGTTAATAAAATTTATGATTGGCTCATAAATAATCATCATCAATTTATAAAACAAAGTTTAGAAGAGAGATTATTATTAGATAATGTTTTCGAAGAAGAATTGTATCAATATGCTATTTGTGGTGATTTTGATTCTTTTTTGACCCTCTCAAAGCAACATTGTCTTACGATATCTGCATTTTGTGATTTTTTTTCAACTCATATATCCAATATTACAAAATATGTTGGTTATCAATGGGAGATAAATAGTTTAAGTGTGGCTAAAGAGCATCTTAGTAGTAGTATTATTGAAAAAACTGCCTTTGCTCTTTTGGAACAATTTCCTACACAAAAGCAACAAAACAAAACAATTATAATAGCAGGTGCAAAAGATGAATATCATTTTTTAGGTGGGAAGATTGCTATTGCTATTTTAGAGAAGATGGGGTACAAAGTGATTAATTTAGGGGCAAATACTCCAAAAAAGGAGCTTGTTTCTATTTATAATGAATTTCATTGCGATTTTATGATTCTTGTTGCATCGCTAAGCACAAATCTTGAAAGTATGAGTGAAACAATTAAGGAGATAAAAAAGTATGATACTGATGAAACTACCCAGATTATCATAAGTGGTAATGCTTTTGAGTCTCTTAATAATCCGACAAAAACTTTAGGTGTTGAGGTATATCTAAAAGATTATACTCAGATGTATCAGTTTTTTATCTCTGATAGTTGATATTCTTTTGTGTTGCAATCAACATAATTTTATAATAAAGTCTTTTACATTTGATAGTAGAAAAAAGGCACAACGTAAGCCG
>RRZU011533583.1_pt1 | contig 27560 bp, 26 predicted proteins | sample 2165561 | NCBI WGS metagenome assembly RRZU01 (sample SAMN10456909, study PRJNA506462) | wastewater metagenome | isolation source: wastewater sludge | place: USA: Moscow, Idaho | reverse complement strand
GCGCGGGTGAGCGCTTCGCGCATGGGGGCGTTGGGGTTGGCAAAAGCGGTATTGGGCATGTGCACGCCCATCATTTCCATCATCATTTGGTTGGAGTTGGCGGTGCCGTAGAAGGTGCAGGTACCGGGGCTGTGGTAAGAAGCCATTTCGCTTTCGAGCAGCGCCTCGCGACCGACTTTGCCTTCGGCGAAAAGCTGGCGGGTTTTGGCTTTTTCATCGTTGGAGATGCCGCTGGTCATCGGGCCTGCGGGCACGAACACGGCCGGCAGGTGGCCGAAACTCAAGGCACCGATTAACAAGCCCGGCACGATTTTGTCGCACACACCCAGATAAAAGGCGGCATCGAACATTTGGTGAGACAACGCCACGGCGGTGCTCATGGCGATGACGTCGCGCGAAAACAGCGACAATTCCATGCCTGCGTAACCCTGGGTGATGCCGTCGCACATGGCGGGTGTGCCGCCGGCAAATTGCGCGGTGGCGCCGTGTTTGACGGCTTCTTCTTTAATCCAGGCAGGGAAATCGTTGAGCGGCTGATGGGCCGACACCATGTCGTTATAAGCAGATACGATGCCCAAGTTGGGTGTGTGTTCTTGTTTCAGCTCGATTTTGATGGCGGTGGGTGCGGCGGCAAAAGCGTGTGCCAAGTTGGTGCAGCCTAGCTGGCTGCGCTCGAGGCGGCCTTGATGATGGGCGGCGCGGATGCGTGCCAGATAAGCGCTGCGGGTAGGCTGGCTGCGTTTGATAATGCGTTCTGTGACAGCGGCAAGGGTGGGGTTCAGTGTCGTCATAGTATCCATTTCCGGAAACAGGGTTAGATAGGTAGTGGTATTTTATTGATAATTATCAGGTATGAGTCAATTTTATTGTAGTATAGTTACATTTATATTGTTTGGGCAGGGTTGTTTTTTGTTATATGTTTTATCTATATGGTAACACTGCTGTTTATTGAAGTCATTGCTTAAGTGTAATAAATTGCTAAAATGACGTAGACAAATTGTGTAGTGCCGTGTAGGATTGCTACGATTAAATGATATTTGATTGGCATCGTTGGCGGTGCCGTCGATGAAGGAAACCAGGGTAATGAATACACTAACAAATTTTGATTTGATTTTATTTGGTGCGACCGGCGATTTGGCAATGCGTAAATTGATTCCATCGCTGTATCAGGCTCATGCAGCGGGGCTGTTGCATCCTGCCGGCCGTATTTTAGGTGTGAGCCGCAGCCGCTTAGATGATGCGGCATTTTTGGCTAAAGTGGAAACTGATGCCAAAATTCATGTAAAAGAGCAGTTTAGCGACGAATTATGGGCATCTTTCATTGCGCGCATACGCTACCTGAAAGTGGATGTTACCGATGCCGCCGACTTTACCTTGCTGGCTGAAATGGTCAAAGCGCGCCGTGAAACCGAGCATGTGATTGTGTATTTGTCTACCGCGCCGAAGTTTTTTGCTGAAGCATGTGCGCAATTGGCGGCGGTTGGTTTGAATCACGAGCGTGTACGCGTGGTGCTGGAAAAGCCGCTGGGCACTGATTTGTTGTCATCGCAACAAATCAACGAAGCCGTGGGAGAATTTTTTCAGGAGCAGCAAATTTATCGCATCGACCATTATTTGGGCAAAGAATCGCTGCAAAATCTGTTGGCGTTACGTTTTGGCAATATTATGTTTGAGCCGTTGTGGAACAAGCATTATGTAAAGAGCGTGCAACTGAGCATTGTCGAGCAGCTTGGTGTAGAAGAGCGGGGCGAGTTTTACGATGGTGTGGGCGCGTTGCGCGATATGGTGCAAAACCATTTAATCCAGATGTTGTGTATGACAGCAATGGAAGCACCGGCAAGCCTAGATGCCGATGCGGTACGCGATGAAAAACTAAAAGTACTCAAGGCGCTGAAGCCGATGAGTGTGGCCGATGTTGATCAGTGTGTGGTGCGCGGCCAATATACAGCGGCAGATGGCGCCAAAGGCTATTTGCAAGAAAGCAACGTGCCTGCCGGCAGCCATACGGAAACTTATGTGGCGATTAAGGCTGAAATTGACAACGAGCGCTGGCAGGGCGTGCCGTTTTATTTGCGTACTGGCAAGCGCATGGCGGGTAAGGTGGCGGAAATTGTGTTGAATTTCCGTGAGTTGCCAAGCCATATTTTTGCGGGTAGTCAAAGCGCGCCGAATTGTTTGGTGATTGAATTACAGCCGAAAGAAGAAATCCGTTTGCGTTTGCAGGTGAAGCGCCCGGGCAATGTGATGGAAGTGGCGGCGGCGGAAATGAGTGTCAATTTGGCGCAAGCCGTGCCGGGTCGACGTGCCGAGGCATACGAGCGCTTGTTGCTGGATGTGATTAACGGCAAACTGGCCTTGTTTAACCGCCGTGACGAACTGGAAGCCGCATGGGAGTGGGTGATGCCGATTATGGATAATTGGGCGGTCAGCAACGTGCCGCCGCACGGTTACGCTGCAAAAAGCTGGGGGCCGGAAGCCGCCCGTGCTTTATTGGCGCAAGACGGTGTCGCTTGGCATGAAGAACAGTAAAACATCAAATATAAAAATAGCAAAGGGCTGAAGATTCAGGTAGCCAAAGCTGCATAGGCTACCTGAAAACATCAGACCGTTTCAGTTCGGAGCATCATGCTTCAGAGTAGATAGAAGGAATCGGACATGAGTATACAATGGCATATTCAGCCGGATGGCGTTGTTGGTGCAGAGGCTTTGGCCGATGCTGTTGCCGCCGCGCTGCAACAGGTGCTGGCACAGAAGGGCAGTGCCGTTTTGGCGGTTTCCGGCGGCCGTTCGCCGATTGCATTTTTTAAAGCCTTGTCGCAGAAAACGCTGGATTGGGACAAAATCAGTGTCACCTTGGTTGACGAACGTTTGGTGCCGGTAAACCATGCCGATAGCAACACCGGTTTGGTGCGCGAGTATTTGCTGCAAAACCGTGCGCAAGCGGCAAAATGGCTGCCGCTGGTGGGCGATGATGCCGATGAGGCGGCTTTGGCCGATACGGCGCAAACCGTTGTCGAAGCCTTGCAACATTTCCGCCAGCCGGATGTGTTGGTGTTGGGCATGGGTGGCGACGGGCATACGGCTTCACTGTTTCCGCAGGCACCGCAATTGGCGCAAGGCTTGGATAGCCATGCCGGTTTGCTGTTGCATACCACGCCGGTAACTGCGCCATACGAACGCATTTCGATGACGCTGGCAGCCATTGAAAATACCGCACATGTGTTTCTGGCCATTGCGGGCACTGAGAAAAAAGCAGTGTTGCAGCAGGCGCAGGCGGCGGTGAATCAAACCTATCCAATCAGTTATGTTATTCATTCAGAAAAGGTAGCCACTCATGTCTTCTACAACGAATAAAACCCCTGTCAAACAGCACGACGAAACGGCTGTTGAAGTAGCCTGCTGGCCGCGTTTGGTGGCGGATATCGGCGGTACTAACGCCCGTTTTGCGCTGGAAACCGCGCCGCAGAAAATCGGCCAAGTAGAAGTGTTGCCGTGTAACAGTTATGATACTTTGGTAGATGCGATGCGCGAATATATGTCGCGCGTGGGCAACCCTGTTGTCCACCATGCGGCTATTGCCATTGCCAACCCAATTACCGGTGATTGGGTGCAGATGACCAATCATCACTGGGCTTTTTCGATTGAAACCACCCGTCAGGCCATGCACTTTGCCACCCTGATTTTTCTGAACGATTTTACGGCGCAGGCTCTGGCGATTACCAAGGCGAACAAGCAGGATTTGGTGCAGATTGGCGGCAGTATGCCGATAGAAAATATGCCCAAAGCAGTATTGGGGCCGGGTACCGGCTTGGGTGTGAGCGGCCTGATTCCGAGTAAAACGGGTTATGTACCGCTGGCGGGCGAAGGCGGCCATGTAAGCTTTGCGCCGTTTGACGATGCCGAAGTGATGATTTGGCAGTATGCCAAGAAAAAATACGGTCATGTTTCTGCCGAGCGCTTTTTGAGCGGCGGCGGTTTGGGCTTGATTTATGAAGCGCTGGCCGAGCGTGAGGGTGTGAAACGGCAGAAGCTGACGCCGGCGGAAATCAGCGAACGCGCCTTGAGCGGTAGCTCGCCGTTGTGCCGCCTGACCTTGGATATTTTCTGTGCCATGTTGGGCACAGTGTCGTCGAATCTGGCGCTCACTTTGGGCGCGCGCGGCGGTGTGTATTTGTGCGGCGGCATCATTCCGCGTTTTATCGAATATTTTAAAAGTTCGCCGTTTCGCAACCGCTTTGAAAGCAAGGGTCGGTTTGATGCTTATCTGGCGGCCATTCCGGTATATATCGTGTTAAGCGAATATCCGGGTATCACCGGTGCCGCGGTAGCCTTGAGTAATCACTTGGGCAATGAGGAAGAGGCATCCGTATCTAATTGATTGTGCAGGCTACCTGAAAAATTTCAGGTAGCCTTTCGGATGGGCGGCAGATTTTAAAGAAGGTTATGTTCCGAATGTTTTTTGGGAAATTAAAATCGAAGAATGCCGGCTGGTTTGTTACGAATAAAAAAATAATCTATTGGCTGCTGTGTGCGGCAGTTGTTCTGTCTAGCAAGGGAAACTTAAGGGAATAATAATGTTAACTAAAATCAGTGAAGCTTTAACCAATTTGTCGGGCGCGGAGCGCAAAGTGGCCGAGTGTGTGTTGGCCGAACCAAAGTGGTTTGTGCATGCGGCTGTGGCTGAAATTGCAGAACGCGCTGCCGTGAGCCAGCCAACGGTTATCCGCTTTTGCCGTAGCCTGGGGTATAAAGGTTTGCCGGAATTCAAGCTGTCGCTGTCGGCCAATATCGGCCACGAAGGCATGCCTTATGTGCATGAGGAATTGAATGCAGACGATGACATGGGCGATGTGACTGAAAAAGTTATCGGCAATACTGCGGCTTCAATTTTGAGTGCACGCCGCCATCTCGACCAAACTGAACTTGAAAATGCTATTGCCATGCTGACGCACGCGCGTCGCGTTGAGTTTTACGGCGTGGGCAATTCGGGCATTGTGGCGCAAGATGCGCAACATAAGTTTTTCCGTTTTGGTATTTCCACTGTGGCGTATGTGGATACTCATATTCAGCTGATGGCCGCGGCCGTGTTGACCAGTCAGGATGTGTTGGTGGTTATTTCGAATTCCGGTTCGTCTATTGAAGTGTTGGATTCGGTGAGCATTGCTAAGGAAAACGGGGCGGCGGTTATTGCCATTACCCGTTTCGACAGCCCGTTGGCACGCATGGCAGATTGTGTATTGAGCGTGGCGGCGCAGGAAGACAGCGAACTGTATACGCCGATGATTTCGCGTCTGCTGCAACTGGTGGTGGTTGATATTTTGGCCATTGGCCTAGCGTTGCGCTTGGGCGAGACAGCCAGTTTGCAACTGGAAAAAGGCAAGCGCAGCATCCAACCGAAACATTTAAAAAACAAGCCGGAAGTTTGAGGCTGCCACAGCCTGTTCATCGTTTTGTCTTTAAGATGAATGCTGTGAATTAACATAAAATGGCCGGCTCTGTACAAGGGCAAGTGCTAAGGCTACCTGAAACGCAAATCAAGAGGATATTTTTCATGAGCAATCTACAAGATTTACCAGCATGGGAAACACTGTGGAAGCATTTCGATGCCGTTAAAACCCTGCACATGCGCAACTTGTTTGATGAAGACCCGGATCGCGCCGAGCGTTACTATCTTGAAGTGGGCGGCTTAAAGCTGGATTATTCGAAAAACCGCATCACCGACGAAACCTTGGCAAACCTGATGCAGCTTGCACGCGAGGCCGGCGTGCCCGAGCGCATAAAGCAAATGCAGCACGGCGATAAAATCAATACCACCGAAAACCGCTCCGTGCTCCATATTGCTTTGCGCAACCGCACGAATGCACCGATTGAAGTGGATGGTGAAGATGTGATGCCGCAGGTAAACCACGTATTGCACCGCATGGGTGAATTTGCGCATGAGGTGCGTTGCGGTGACTGGCTGGGCTATACCAATCAGGTGATTACCGATGTGGTTAACATTGGTATTGGCGGTTCGGATTTGGGGCCGTTGATGATGTGTTCCGCACTCAAACCATTTGGCCATCCGCGTTTGCGTATGCACTTCGTCTCCAATATCGACGGCGCACAATTGCGTGATGTGTTGGAAAAGGTTCATCCGGAAACCACTTTGTTTGTGATTGCCTCCAAAACGTTTACGACTCAGGAAACACTCACCAATGCGCTCACTGCACGCGAATGGTTTTTGAAATATGCCAACAGCGAAAGCGATGTGGCCAAGCACTTTGTGGCGGTATCCACCAATAAAAAAGCCGTGGCCGATTTTGGTATCGACCCGGCCAATATGTTTGAATTCTGGGACTGGGTGGGCGGACGTTACAGCCTGTGGTCGGCCATCGGCCTGCCGATTATGCTGTATCTGGGCGAAGAGAATTTTATTGAAATGCTCAACGGCGCCCATTTGATGGACCAGCATTTCTTCAATGCGCCGCTAGAGCAAAATATGCCGGTATTGCTGGCGATGATCGGCATTTGGTATATCAATTATTTCGGCGGCGGCAGCCACATTATCGCCCCGTATGACCAGCACCTGCACCGTTTGCCTAAATTTATCCAGCAGCTTGATATGGAAAGCAACGGCAAACAGGTGACGCTTGACGGCCAGCCGGTTAAACACGAAACCGCGCCGATTATTTGGGGCGAAACCGGCATCAACGGCCAGCATGCTTTCTTCCAACTTCTGCACCAGGGCACGCACATCACGCCGATTGATTTGATTGCTTCGCTGGAAAAACGCAGCAATCTACCCGGCCACCATGAAATCTTGTTGGCCAACGTATTTGCCCAAGCTGAAGCATTCATGCGCGGCAAAACGCCCGATGAAGTGCGGGTAGAGCTGGAAAAACAAGGTATGGACAGCGAGCGCATCGAAGCGCTGGTGCCACACAAAACCTTTTCCGGTAATCGACCGAGCAATTTATTGCTGTTGAATAAAATTAATCCACGCAATATGGGTAGTTTGATTGCTTTGTATGAGCATAAAGTGTTTGTGCAAGGTGTGGTGTGGGGTATTAACAGTTTCGACCAATGGGGCGTTGAGCTGGGCAAACAGTTGGCAAAAACGATTTTGAGCGAGCTGACCGGCGAATGCGGCGCACAACCGCACGACGCCTCTACCGAGCGTTTGATCAGCCTTTATCGCCGCACCAACAGCGATAAAAGCGCCGCCCGCTAAGGTTGGCGTGTTTGCTTTGGGATAAAGCCGTTTGCAAGATAGGAATTTATATTTTCAAATGGCTTTATTCAGGTAGCCTAAATAACAGGAAACCAGCAAAATGAGGCCTTTGCAAAAGTCGCAGTATGCAAAAGATATCAATTTAAAGTATGATGCGTTATCCTGATTTAACCCAAGTTAACTTCAGCACCCTCTCAACAATGCAGCAAAAGCGCAACAACATTAATTTACTACAGATGATAAGGACAACTTAAATGTCTACGCAATCACAACAAAACAATAATTCCGCCTTGTCGGTATTAACCGCCTTGTTCTTTATGATGGGTTTCATTACCTGTCTGAACGATATTCTGATTCCCCACCTGAAAAGTATTTTCGACTTAACTTATTTTCAGGCCATGTTGGTTCAGTTTTGCTTCTTCACCGCCTACGCAATCATGTCGATTCCGATGGGCAAAGTGGTGGGAAAATTCGGCTATAAAAATGGCGTAATCGGCGGCTTTCTACTCACCGCCGTAGGCTGTTTGCTGTTTTATCCGGCAGCAGGCAGCGCTTCCTATCCGGTTTTCCTGGGTGCACTGTTTATCCTTGCCTCCGGCGTTACCTTGCTGCAAGTAGCGGGTAACCCGTATGTGACCCTGCTGGCCAAACCGGGCAAAGAATCGTCTACCCTCACTTTGGTGCAGGCATTCAACTCTCTGGGCACCACCGTGGCACCCTTGCTCGGCTCGGCGCTGATTTTGTCGGATGCCACCCAAGTGGTCAGCAAGACCGAACAAGTGCAATCCGTGCAAATTCCTTATCTGGGCTTGGCCGGCTTGCTGATTCTGCTGGCCGTGTTTGTAAAAATGATCAAGCTGCCCGATGCACGTAAAATCGCCGAGGAGGAAACCGAACATAATCACGATGGCAAAACCAGCGTTTGGCAATACAAACATTTGGTATTGGGCGCATTCGGTATTTTCTGTTACGTAGGCGCTGAAGTGTCTATCGGCTCGCTGCTGGTGAGCGTGATGGGAGAAACCGCCCAGCTGGATCACGCCACCGGTGCGAAATATCTGGCACTGTATTGGGGTGGTGCCATGGTTGGCCGTTTTCTCGGTTCTGCCGTGATGAGCAAAATCGCGCCCAACAAATACTTGGCTTTTAATGCCATGATGGCGATCACGCTGATTATGGTGGCCATTATGGCTGGCGGCTCAGTGGCTATGTGGGCGCTTTTGGCCATCGGCTTCTTTAACTCTATTATGTTTCCGACCATTTTCTCCTTGTCTACCAAAGGTTTGGGTAAATTTACCAGCAATGCTTCCGGCGTGATTTGTACTGCTATTGTGGGCGGCGCGATTGTGCCGCTGATTCAAGGTTTTGCTGCCGACAATATCGGTTTGTTGCTGTCATTCTTAGTGTCTGCAGTGTGCTACCTCTACATTGTGTTTTTCGCCACCAAAGGCTACAAGGCCGATTCGGTTTAAGTATTTGCCGAACGCTGGTATATAGGCTGGTATGTAGATAGACTGCAAAAAGGCTACCTGAAAGTTTTCAGGTAGCCTTTTACTATGTTGAAAGGTTAAGCAGAGAACTATCAGATTCAACTATTCGATATCCTTGAAACATCTAAAGGCCTCAGCTTAGGTATTTTGAAATAGCAAGCAGGGTGAATGTTGAATTCAGAAGTCCGGGCTGCGAAGTGGGGTGGATGTGAGTCCACCGGTTGAAATATATTAGTGTGTATTACAAAAGGCTACCTGAAAATATTTCAGGTAGCCTTTTGTATTTATCGGGCAGGCATCAGTTAAATGCGGTTCCCGGTTGCCGGTTTAATCTTCCAGCGGTGTGACTTCTTTGCCGAACATGGCGCGGGCAGTGTTGAGCATTTGGCAGCTAAAGCCCCATTCGTTGTCGTACCAGGACAAAACCTTCACCATATTGCCGCCGGTCACTTTGGTGAGTGTGCTGTCAAAGGTGCTGGCTTGCACGGTGTGATTGAAATCGCTGGATACCAATGGCAGGGTGTTGTAACCCAGCACGTTTTTCATGGCGCCTTCTGATACGGCTTTCACAATGGCGTTTACTTCTTCCACGCTGGTGTTGCGGGCAGCTTCGAAGGTCAGGTCGACCAGCGAAACGTTAATGGTGGGCACACGCACGGCAAAACCGTCGAGTTTGCCTTGTAGTTGCGGCAATACCAGACCCACGGCTTTGGCGGCACCGGTTTTGGTGGGAATCATGTTTTCCACACCGCTGCGGGCGCGGCGCAAATCGCTGTGGCGCACATCAGTGAGTACCTGATCGTTGGTGAACGAGTGGATGGTGGTCATGAGGCCTTTGTTGATGCCCAAGCCGTCGTGCAGTGCTTTGGCTACCGGTGCAAGACAGTTAGTGGTGCAGGAGGCATTGGATACCACGGTCATGTTGTCGGTGAGGATGTCGTGGTTGACGCCGTAAACGATGGTGGCGTCGACATCACTGCCGCCGGGGGCGGAAATCAGCACTTTTTTGGCGCCGGCATCCAGATGAACCTGGCATTTGGCTTTGCTGGTGAAGGCACCGGTGCATTCCAGCACCAAATCAACGCCCAGCTCTTTCCACGGTAATTCGGCGGGGTTGCGGGTGGAGAAAAAGGGGATTTTGTTGCCGTTGAGGATGAGGTGGCGGGCATCGTGTTCTACTTTGGCATTGAAACGGCCGTGCACGGTGTCGAATTTGGTCAGATGAGCATTGGTTTCCAGGCCGCCGCTGGCATTGATGGCCACGACCTCGAGTTGGTTTTCTAGTTTGTAGTCGTAGATGGCGCGCAAAACCTGACGGCCAATGCGGCCATAGCCGTTAATCGCTACTTTGATGCTCATTACTGAATCCTTTTGTGTTTGGCAATGTATGGAAAACGCTGTGTTACCCGGCAGAGCAAGGTCACAGCAGGCAAGATTATAGCGTAGTGTAATATTAAGTAGTCAAGTGCGGCTACATTTGGTTACAGTAGATGATAAACGATATAACGTTTTGTATTAGATTGATTTTTTTAGATAAATCTACAAAGATTAAAAGGCTTTGTAAAGATGTAAATAAAATTAATTGCAAAGGTGAAAGTTTCAGTATGAAATTTTTAGGTAAAAAAAACCATCTATACTAAGGGGAAAAGTATAGATGGCCAAACACATTACGGGGAAAACGTCTTACTCACTTACTTACTTTGGGAAAGTAAGTGTTATTCAGACGGCGCCATTATAATATAGTTCCCCTTACCTAGTGTTAACTTTTGTAAAGCATTAAATTGGTTGTCTAATCTATTGATTTTTATATTTAAAATAGTAATAAACCAGTGTGACTTTATTAAAAAAAACTTTTACGTATTGATGAATTTCCACTCGCCTGAGCCGAGATTGTCGCAATTCCATTCGCCGAAACTAAGGCGGTGTAAGGCTTCTACACGGTTTCCGCCGGCAGCAACCATACGTTTCACCTGATGATACTTGCCTTCGGTGATGATGAGCAGCAGGGTGAGCGGATCAGCCAACGTGGCATCGGCGGCGGTAACGGTTACATTGTCGTCGTGCAGTAGCACACCGTTTTTCAGTTGTTGGCACAGGCTGTTGTCGGCAGGATGCTTGAGACGGACTTGATACAGTTTAGGCACCTTATGCTTGGGCGAAGTCATGCGGTGGTTAAACTGGCCGTCGTTGGTAACCAACAATACGCCGGTGGTGTCGGCATCGAGCCTGCCGATGGCCTGCATATCGATGTTGCGCATGTGGTCGGGAAACAGGCTGAATACACTCGGATAATGCTGCGGCTTGTGCGAGGTTTCATAATTGGCGGGTTTGTTGAGCAGGATGTAAAAATAGGGCTGTGGCACGATTACCGTGTCTTCGCCGTCTACTCTCAGGCTGCAAACATCATCGGGCGTGATTTCTGTTTTGGCTTGGTTGAAAATTTCACCGTTGATTTCGATGCAGTCGTGTTCAATCAGCCATTGGCATTGTTTGCGGCTGCCGATGCCTTGTGCTTGGAGGTATTTTAATAATTGCATAAATATTTTCAGGTAGCGTTGGAAAGCAGTGCTTATTATATAGTGAATCGCAACAGAAAGCGGTGCACAAAAAAAGTCGCCCCACAAGGGGGCGTAAAAGGAACACAAACCACTACCAAAAAAGTTATCCGGCCGGCTCAAGAGTGGGCTGACGGTTGGTCGGATAGAGCGCTTTCGCCAAATCGGCGGGCGAAAGTGCGATGTCTTGTTCGATGCCCTGGCTAAACCGCCCTTGCAGCGGTGTTAGCTCCAGCAGGCGGGTAGGGCGCATGTTGCGCCATTGTTGCCGGGTATAGCTCAGCTTGTGGCGCAATGCTGCCTGGGCGCGCTGGTATAAGCTGTCTTTTGTTTTCAGGCAGCGTATCTGGATAATCCAGCTTAAACGTTGCGGTGCGTTGTCGGTTTCAATCAGAAAAATGCCGGTTTGCATTTCCGGATTAGCGCTGCGGCTGTTTTCAGGTAGCCATACATAATAATAACCGGCCAAATGCACATAAGCAGCATGGTGAATTTGCGCTGAACCATTATCAGCCGAGGGAAGAGCCAATAAAAAATAAGCGGTTTGCCGGTGTAAGTTTAAAATATCTGGAGCGATAAGCTGGAAAATATTTTCTGGCATAAACTGCTCCTTTCGGTTTGACTGTTTCGTTTAACGTGTTTGCATCATAAAACAAATATTTTAATAATGCAAATAGGAATTATTATTATTCAATATAATAAAATTAAGCTTTTGTTTTTAAATTAAAGAAATTACCTACCTGATAGCATTTTGTCATATCCAAACGCTTCACTTGTGGGGCTGCACCGGCTTTAGTATGATAACGCCGGTTAACCCGAATATAGATAAGCACCATGAGCAGCCAACGTCAGATTATCCTCGATACTGAAACCACCGGACTTTACCCGCACAACGGCGACCGCCTGATTGAATTTGCCGGCTTGGAGCTGGTAAACCGGCAGATGAGCGGCAACAACCTGCATTTATATGTGCATCCTGAGCGCGATATTCCGGCAAAGGCGATGGCGGTGCACGGCATCAGCCTAGAAAAGCTAGACGGCGAGCCGGTGTTTGCCGGTGTGGGGCGGCGCATTGCCGATTTTTTGCAGGGTGCGGAGCTGATTATCCATAATGCTAAGTTTGACGTCGGCTTTTTGGATATGGAATTCAAGCGCATAGGCTTACCCTCGATAGACGGGCTGGGCTGTAAAGTTGTCGATACGCTGGCAATGGCACGAGAGCTTTATCCGGGCCAAAAAGTTAGCCTTGATGCCTTGTGCACACGCTTGGAAATCGACCGCAGCAAAAGGGTGTTGCACGGCGCGCTTATCGACTGCGAATTGCTGGCCGAAGTGTATCTGGCCATGACGCGCAAGCAGCATAGTTTGGTAGACAATCTGCCTGCCGCTGCGCAGGCGGATGAGGGCACCAAGTTGGCGCAACGGCCGCAGTATTTGAAAGTGTTGCAGGCCAGCGCAGAAGAACTGGACGAGCATAACCGCTATTCCGATGGTTTAAAGCAGCCGCGCTGGTTGTGATTGAATGGGGGCGCAACCCCATACCACAAGAGTAGAACAATAAATCATGAGCAAAAACATCGCCCTGATTCCCGCCGCCGGTATTGGCAGCCGCTTCGGTGCGGGCAAACCGAAACAATATGTGAACATTGGCGGCAAAACCGTGTTGCAGCATACGCTGGACGTGTTTTTAAACCATGCCGGCATTGATGCGGTGGCTGTGGTGCTGGCACCGGACGATACCGTTTTTCAGGTAGCCTCAGCCGCGTTGTCTGGCAAATTAAGCGTGTACCGTTGTGGTGGAGAAACACGCGCCGAAACCGTGCGCAACGGCGTGGCGGCTCTGTTGCAACAAGGCGCAGCGGCGGAAGATGACAATATTTTGGTGCACGATGCCGCACGGTGCTGCCTGCCGCCAGAGGCTCTGAGCCGCTTGTTGGCCGAAGCGGCCACGCAACCGCAAGGCGGTATATTGGCCGTGCCGGTGGCAGATACGCTCAAGCGCGCCGATGTGGGGCAACACATTGAAACCACCGTTTCCCGCCAGGCTTTATGGCAGGCGCAAACGCCGCAGCTTTTCCGTGCGGCCTTGTTGCAGCGCGCTCTGGCGGGCGATTTGAGCGGCATCACCGACGAAGCCAGCGCCGTAGAATCTTTAGGTATCAAGCCGCTGTTGGTGGAGGGCGATAGCCGCAACTTGAAAATGACGTTGCCGCAAGACGAATACATTGTGCGCTTGTTGCTGGCCGATTTGCCCGCCGCAAGCACACGGGCTACCTGAAAACGTTATCGCTGTTTTCATTCCGAAAAATAAAAGGAAAAATATGAATATCCGTATCGGACAAGGTTATGATGTGCACCAACTGGTCGAAAACCGCCCGCTGATTTTGGGCGGCATCACCATTCCTTTCGAAAAAGGGCTGCTCGGCCACTCCGATGCCGATGCTTTGTTACACGCCATTACTGATGCGCTGCTCGGTGCAGCGGCGTTGGGTGATATTGGCAGCCATTTTCCAGATACCGCACCCGAATTCAAAGGTGCAGACAGCCGCGAGTTATTGCGCAAAGCATATGAAGCGGTGCAGCAGCAGGGCTGGAGAGTGGTGAATGTAGACAGCACCATTATTGCGCAACAGCCCAAACTGGCGCCGCACATTCCGGCCATGCGCCTGAATATCGCTGCCGATTTGGGCATCTCGCCGGGCAATGTAAATATCAAAGGCAAAACCAACGAAAAGCTTGGTTATCTGGGCAGAATGGAAGGCATCGAAGCGCAAGCCGTTGTTTTGCTCGCGGCAGGCGGCTGAGGCTACCTGAAAAGCTTTTAAAAGCGTAGCGCTTAAGCTATGATGATATCAGAGTTATATCCGGTTACACTAACATGACCATTTGAGAGATAGAGAAAGGTAGGCAAACCATGGTAACGCAAGAAGAAATGAAACGTAATGCGGCGGTTAAGGCAGTGGAATTCGTGCCGGAAAACGAATACATCGGCATCGGCACCGGTTCTACCGTAAACCTGTTTATCGAAGCGCTGGCGGCAAGCGGCAAAAAATTGAAAGGCGTAGTGAGCAGCTCCAGCGCCACTTCTGCCGAATTGGCCAAATACGGCCTGCAAGAAGTGCCAATGAGCGAAGTGACCTCTTTGGCGTTGTATGTAGACGGTGCGGACGAAGTAAACCATACGCTGCAAATGATTAAAGGCGGCGGCGGTGCATTGCTGAAAGAAAAAATTATTGCCAGCGCGGCAGATAAGTTTATTTGCATTGCCGATGAAAGCAAATACGTTTCCCGTTTGGGCAAATTCCCGTTGCCGGTGGAAGTGATTCCGATGGCGCGTTCGCTGGTGTCGCGCCAATTGTTGGCGTTGGGCGGCGAGCCGGAGTTGCGCATTGGCTTTACCACCGACAGCGGCCATCAAATCGTTGACGTACACGGCATGGATTTGTCGCGCCCGCTTTCATCCGAAGACCAAATCAACCAAATTTCCGGTGTGGTCGACAACGGTTTGTTTGCCCGCAATGCCGCCAATATTCTGGTGCTGGGCAAGGCTGATGGCGTGGAAGTAATCAAGCCGCACGTATAAACTGGGTTTTGGTGATACTTATTTTAAAGGCTACCTGAAAATATTTTCAGGTAGCCTTTAATGTATGCGGGTATGTGGGGATGATGTAAAGGTTGGATAGGCAAAGAGGCATCATGCGCGGCAGGTGCAAAAGGTCATAGTGGGTTAGTTAAATTTCATATACACAATAGATGATTTAAAGCATCTTCTTCAAGCAGGAATCACAATGAAACAATAGGCATTGCTGTGGTTATTTTGTGACAATGGCATGCGTTTGTCTAAAAATATAACCGTTTGTTTTGATTTCGTGGTAGGATTCGTTGCCTTTCGTTAACGAAATTTCTCAAATCTTCTCATTGGCTTATATCATCTGATTATGAATAGAGTATTTGCACTTTTTATTGGTTTGGCCGTTGTGCCTGTTTGGGCGAATACGCCGCCGGTAGATACGCCCGTACCGGAGTTGCGCCTCAATACGGCGGAGCCGACAAAACCGGTTCAAGACCCGTTGAGCGATCAGGCCGTTACAGCTCAGCCTGCTGTTGAACAAAAAGTAGTGGAAGTAGACGAAGCTTCGTTGCTGGCAGATACGGAGTTGTTGGAGCGTGTGATGTATTCGGCAATTATCGGTCAAAACGTGCAGGGCATTCGCGCCGTGTTGCCGATTTATGCCAAATGGCCGGAACACGATAAAACGCTGCTGGCTTATGCCCGCGCCATTGTGGCGCGTGCCGATGGCCGTGCCGCCGAAGCGGTGGCGAATTACCGCGAAGTGATGGCCGCACAGCCCGAAGCCGTGGCCATTCGCATGCAGTTGGCACAATCGCTGTATGAAAACAACGAAAACGAAGCGGCCACCGACCAGTTTAACAAGCTGCAAAGCGAAGATTTGCCCGATAATGTGCGCGAAATCGTGACACGTTATCAAGATGCCTTGCGCCAGCGCGATTCCTGGAGCTTTTATGCCGGTGTAAACGTGGCGCGCGAACAAAACATCAACCAGGCGCCGAAAAACAGCCGTTTGGGCGCCTGGACATTTAATGAACCAATAGACGCCACCGCCATTAACTATCAATTCGGCGGCTCGAAAAAATGGTCTTGGCAGCGCGGTTATTATGGCAAGCTGGAGGCAGACGCTTACGGCAAGATTTATCCTAGCGAAAGCCAATACAACGATACCATTGTGCGTGTTGCCCCCGGTGTGGGCTATGCCGACCAACGCGACGAAGTGGGCGTGTCGCCGTTTCACGAACGACGCCTGTACGGTAACCGCGCCTACACCTACACCAACGGGGTGCGCCTCCACTGGAACCACTGGTGGCAGCCCAATCTGCAAAGTCTGACGGCGTTTGAATACGGCGACCTCAACAACACCCGCCGCGAACGTGCCGACAGCACCAGCCAGCTTGCTAGCGGCTCGATCTTGTATTACACCAGCGCACGTCAATACTGGATTGGCGGCCTCGATCTTTACCGCGAGCAGAACCCGGATGATGCCTCGGAAAGCTTCAATCGCTACAACGGCCGCATTGCTTGGGGGCAGGAGTGGCCGCAAGGTTTGTCCACGCGCTTGCAGCTTAACTATGCGCGCCGCTATTACAAAGGCCCGACGACCATGTTTAGTAATGGCAGCGACCGCCGCGACAAAGAATGGGGTACGTCTGTATCGGTGTGGCACCGCAATATCTACTTCGGCGGTATGACTCCGCGTCTGACTTTCAGCCGCAATAGCACCAGCAGCAACGATGTCTATTATGAATACAATAGAAACCGCGTATTTATTGAATTGAACAAAACGTTTTAAAAATATTGAAAGTGTTATCGGCGGGCGGGGCATTTGAGGCAGCCTGCTGGAGGAAACATCGCTGCTGGCAGTGGTGTTGAATATAAGTTATTGAGATAAGTCATAAAAGGCTACCTGAAAATATTTTCAGGTAGCCTTTTATGACTTTGAATCTGTATTTTAAAATAACGATTAAACTGGTTTTTTCGCCGTATGGCGATACAATAGCGCCTTTGCGGAAACAGCAGGTTTAGGCAGCGTATGGCGCGGAAAGCAATGGTATGGGTAGGGCTGCTGGCGGCAGCCTTATGGCTGTATCCAGCGGTAGGGGCGGATTCAGTGACTGCCGCCGTGCAGTATGGCCGGGCATGGCTGGGCGAGGCCAATCGGAACCAGTCGGCGAGCCGTGCCCACGCGCACTACCACGCGCTCATCACCACCGTGAGTGATGGTGACAGCATCCGCGCCACCGATACGGCAGGTGGCAAACATAAAATCCGTTTGGCCTATATCGACGCACCGGAAATAGAACAGGCGCACGGGCAGGCCAGCCGCGATGCCTTGCGCGCGTTGTTGCTTGGCCAAAAGGCTGATATTACTGTATTCGAGCATGATCAATATCGCCGCGAAGTGGCGCAAGTACGCGTGAGCGGGCAGGATGTGAACCTGAAGCAGCTTGAAGAAGGCCACGCCTGGCACTATATTTCCATTGCCAAAGGCAAGCAAAATAAGCTGGATTATGCCGAATATGCTTACGCTGAAGCGCAGGCAAAGCAAGCCAAAATAGGTTTGTGGCGCGGCAAAACGCCGTTGGCGCCGTGGACATTTCGCAAAGAGCAGCGCGCAACCCGTCAACATCATGCCCCAAAACCCTGAGCCCAAACCATGAATCCAAGCAAACGCCGGGAAATGTTTGAGCGTTGGCGTGCCGCCAACCCGCATCCCACCACCGAATTAAATTTTAGCAGCCCGTTTGAATTGCTGATTGCCGTCTTGTTGTCGGCACAGGCCACAGATATGGGGGTGAACAAAGCCACCGTCAAACTGTTTGCCGCCGCCCATACCCCGCAGGCAATGTTGGATTTGGGTTTGGAAGGGGTTATGGAATACACCAAAACCATTGGCTTGTATAAAACCAAATCCAAACACATTATTGAAACCTGTCGGATTTTGCTGGCACAATACGGCGGCGAAGTGCCGGCGGAGCGCGCCGCTTTGGAAGCTTTGCCCGGCGTGGGACGAAAAACCGCCAATGTGGTGCTAAATACTGCTTTCGGCCAGCCGGTTATGGCTGTGGATACGCATATTTTCCGTGTGGCCAACCGCACCGGCTTGGCACCGGGCAAAAATGTGCGCGAAGTGGAAGATCGGCTGATGAAGTTTATTCCGAAAGAATTTCTGCTTGATGCCCATCACTGGCTGATTCTGCATGGCCGCTATGTGTGTAAGGCGCAAAAACCTTTGTGCGGGCAGTGCAGGGTAAACGATTTGTGCGACTACAAGGCAAAAACAGTGCAAATGTAAGATGCAGCGGCGGAAAACTGAAAAAAGGTGTAGAATTTCCCGCATTGTCCGCTTACGGGCGGCAGGCGGTGTGCTTGTTAAAAATATTTTTGTTACAAGCATTTATCTGCCTCACTCCTACTCAGAAATAAAAAGGAAAATTTCGTGTACACAAGGCTCAAATATTTAGCATTGATGCTGACGGCGGTATTTGCTTTAAACGGTTGCGATAAAGCAGGCGGCCTGTTTGGTGGTTCGGACAGCAACGAATTGGTACAAACCATAGAAACCACAGGTAAAGACGGCAGCGTGAGCATGCTGCTGCCCGATTTTAGCAAACTGGTGGAGCAGGAAGGCTCTACCGTTGTCAATATTCAGGCCAACCAAATCGGTAATCAGTCAAGCTCCGCGCCCGACAGCGGCATGGATTTGAGCCAGTTTCCCGATAACGATCCGTTTTATGAATTTTTCAAGCGCTTGGTACCAAACATGCCCGATGCGCCTTCACAAGAAGACAACAACGAGCTGAATTTCGGCTCCGGCTTTATCATTAGCCCCGACGGCTATATCCTCACCAACACGCACGTGGTAAGCGGTGCCAACAACATTAAGGTTACCCTCAACGACAAGCGCGAATACATTGCCAAACTAGTGGGCTCTGATCCGCAGTCTGATGTGGCGCTGCTGAAAATCGACGCCGCTGATTTGCCGGTGGTGAAAATCGGTAATACGAAAGATTTAAAACCGGGCGAATGGGTAGCCGCTATTGGTGCGCCGTTTGGCTTTGATAACAGCGTTACCGCCGGTATTGTGTCGGCGAAAGGCCGCAGCCTGCCCAATGAAAACTACACGCCGTTTATTCAGACTGACGTGGCCATCAACCCCGGTAACTCCGGTGGCCCACTGTTTAACCTTAAAGGGCAAGTAATCGGCATTAATTCGCAGATATACAGCCGCAGCGGCGGCTTTATGGGCATTTCTTTTGCCATTCCGATTGATGTGGCGATGAACGTGGCCGACCAATTAAAAGCCACCGGCAAAGTGCAGCGCGGCCAATTGGGTGTGATTATTCAGGAAGTGTCTTATGATTTGGCCAAATCGTTCGGGCTCGATAAACCCACCGGCGCACTGATTGCGCGGGTGTTGCCGGGTAGTGCCGCCGCGCGCGCCGGCTTGCAGGTGGGCGACATTGTGCGCAGCGTCAATGGTGAAACTGTGCGTGCCTCCAGCGATCTGCCGGTGATGGTGGGTGCGATTGCGCCGGGCAAAGAAGTTGTATTAGGCATCTGGCGCAAAGGCAGCGAGCTGGAGCAAAAAGTATTGCTGGGTTCCGGCAGTGAGAGCGGTGAGGCGATGACTCAGCAACAAACACCGGGTGCAGAATCGGGTGTGCAGCCGCAAAGCTTTACCATCAGCGAAATTGGCCTGTCTTTGTCGGTGGAAAACGAAGGCAGCAACAAGGAATTGCTGGTGCGTCGCGTAGAAGGTGTGGCGGCACGCGCCGGCCTGCGCCGTGGTGACGTGATTTTAGCCGTGGGTCAGGCCGGGGTGAGCGATGAAGCTTCGTTCCGCAGCGCGCTGGAGGGCAGCGGCAAAAACGTACCTTTGTTGGTGCAGCGCGACGGCAGCACCCTGTTTCTGGCTTTAAACCTGCCGTAGGTTTTCAGGTAGCCTCAACCTTTGCCATACAGCCGGCAAAGGTTTTTCATTTGCTTCTTCCTTAATCAAGAGAACATATAACAAGAGAAATCACCATGACAGCAAAACTTCCGCGCGGCCCGGTGATGGCCGATGTGCACGCTTTTTCCCTTACCGACGAAGAAAAGCAACGCTTGCTTGATCCGGCTGTGGGCGGTGTGATTTTGTTTCGCCGCAATTTTGAAAACGTGGCGCAACTGAAAAAACTGGTGGCCGAAATCAAAGTTTTGCGCCAGCCCGAGTTGGTGGTGGCCGTAGACCACGAAGGCGGGCGCGTGCAGCGTTTTATTGAAGGGTTTACCCGTTTGCCGGCCATGAATGTGCTCGGCGAAATTTGGGACGGTGCCGGCGAAGCGGAAGCCAAATGCCAGGCCGAAGCTGTGGGCTGGGTGTTGGCCACGGAGTTGAGCGCCTGCGGCATTGATTTGTCGTTTACGCCGGTGTTGGATTTAAACTGGGGGCAATGTGCCGTTATCGGCAACCGCAGCTTCCACTGTCATGCAGATATTGTGGCCGAACTGGCGTTGGCGTTGCAAAAAGGCCTGAATAAAGGCGGTATGAAAACCTGTGGCAAACATTTTCCCGGCCACGGTTTTGTGGAAGGTGACAGCCACCATGTCTTGCCGCAAGACGACCGTAACCTGGCCGAGCTGGAAGCCGCCGATATTGTGCCGTTTCGCAAGCTTGCCGCCGCCGGCATGGCCGCCGTGATGCCAGCGCACGTGGTTTACCCGCAGGTAGATGCTTTGCCCGCCGGCTTTTCGCCCAAGTGGCTGCAAGAAATTTTACGCAACGATATCGGTTTTAACGGCGTGATTTTCTCCGACGACCTCACCATGGAAGGTGCATGCGGCGCGGGCGGCATTAAAGAGCGGGCAGACATTTCGTTTGCAGCCGGTTGCGATATTGTGCTGGTGTGCAACCGCCCCGATCTGGTAGACGAATTGCGCAACGGTTTCAGTGCTCCTGCCAACCCGCAATTGGCAGCGCGTTGGCAATATATGGTCAGCACCTTGCCCGCTGACGCAGCGCAAGCGGTGATGGCAAGTGAAGCGTTTCAAGCGGCGCAAGCCCTTACACGCAATCTGGCCACGCCGAAAGATACTGCCGGCGGCGTGAAAGTGGGGGAAGCGTTTTAACGCCGCTCCTATCGGCAAAACCGTGACAAACAGATAAAGGCTACCTGAAAAGCGGGCAAACGTTTTTCAGGTAGCCTTTTATGATGCCCAAGTTTAGAACGCAGAAGAACAACGCGCCTCGCGCATGATGGCTTCAATATCGGTCACAGTTTTCGGTGCAGCGGCGGTGTAGTTTTCATGGCCGTCGCCCGTAACCAGAATATTGTCTTCAATACGGATGCCGGTGTGGCGGAAAGCCGCGGGGATGTCGCTGTCGGCCGGGATATACAGGCCGGGTTCGATGGTGGTGCACATGCCTGCTTGCAGCAAAACGGCTTGGCCGTTGTGCCAGCGGCCGCCCACATCGTGCACATCCAAACCAATCCAGTGGCCGAGACCGTGCATGTAATAGCGCTGGTAGGCGAGCGATTCGATATTGCCGTCTACGCTGCCTTGCAAAAGTTTGAAATCAATCAGCCCGCGCACGAGGATACGCAGCGTGATTTGGTGTAAATCAGCCCAATCAGCACCCGGCTTGACAGCGGCAATACCGGCTTCGTTGGCGGCCAGCACCACTTCGTAGAGATCTTTCTGAGCGGGGCTGAATTGGCCGTTAACGGGAAAAGTGCGGGTGATGTCGCCGGCGTAAAACTGGTATTCGGCACCGGCATCGATTAACAGCAGCTCGCCGTTTTGCAGCATGTCTCGGTTGGCGGTGTAGTGCAGGCAGCAGGCATTTTTGCCGCCGGCGACAATGCTGGCATAAGCGGGAAAGCGCGCGCCGTGGCGCATGAATTCATGTGTGAGTTCGGCTTCAATTTGCAGCTCGTTCATGCCGGGGCGGGCGGCCTGCATGGCGCGGATGTGTGCTTGGGCGCTGATCTGGCCGGCCTGTTTTAGCAGCGCCTGTTCGTGTGAGTCTTTCAGTAGACGCATCGGATTGAGTATGGCGGCCAGATCGGCCAGCATGTCGGGCGCACAGTGGTTGCCGCCAAACAGGCGTTGGCCGGCTTTTTGCTGCACACCGTGCCAGCAGTGCAGCAAGGCTGTATCGTGTTCGGGGCATTGCCCCCACAGTGCATACAGCCGGCGTTTGTCTTGCAGCGCGGTTTCCAGATGGCTTTGCCATGTGTCGGTATCGTGGGCAGCATCGAAACCGAATGCAGCGCAGGCGGCTTCGGCGCCGTAGCGGAAGCCTTCCCAGATTTCGTACAATGGGTCTTTGCGGCGGCAATAGAGAGTGCTGGTTTGCGTGGCGCCATCGAGGACGAGCACAGCTTCGGGCTCGGGAAAACCACTTAGATAATGGAAATCGCTGTTTTGCCGGAACGGAAAGGTAGTGTCACCGCTGCGGGTGTGTTCGGTAGCGGCAAACAGCACGGCGATGCCGTCGACACCGATCTGCTGCAATACTTTTTGGCGGCGTAGGGAATAGGGCGTCATGAGTCGGATGGCGTTAACGTGGTGGGAATATTGCGCTGGATGCTCACACGGTGCGCCAGCCACAAGGCCAAACCTGCACCGGCCATATCGGCAGCCAGGTCGCCGAGGCTGCCCTGACGGGTGAGGGTGAACGTGGCTTGCGCCCATTCGCTGGCAGCGGCGTAAACGAGGGCAAATGCGAGCAGGCTGCGGTAGGGTACGGGGCGGCGCTCGTGCAGCCAGGCTTTGGCTAGCAGCCAAATTTGCGCAAAAAACAGCGCGCAATGGGCAACTTTGTCGAAATGGGCAAACGGTGGTGGCTCGTTGCCGCTTTCTTTGAATAGCAGCGCATAAATGCCGGCGGCCAGCCAAGCCAGTGCGAGCAGGGTGAATTTGTTGAAAGGCAGTTTCATGCTGATTCTTCGTTGAGCCAGGTTTGGCACAGATCGGCCAAACGGGTGAATTTGCCGCCGCGTTGCGCCAGAATATCGCGCCAGCGGGCCACTTCTTCTGCATCGGGCGCTTCGTCGAGGCTGCATTCATACAGCCAGAAATCGAGGGTTTCGGCAACAATGCCGGCGGATTCGTTTTGGAGCAGGTCGAGGAGTTCGGACATTTTCAGGTAGCCTGAATGAGGAAAATGAATAAGGCGGATTGTACCGTGTTTGCCGACATTGTGCTTGCCGTGTAATGCCGGAAAAGGCATGGCGGCGTTGGTGTGTCTGAATAAAGAATAAGGCTACCTGAAAATTTATTTTCAGGTAGCCTTATGGTGATTCGGGGGTTTAGACGTTGGGCTCATCGATTTGAAACACCTGGCGCAGATAGGCGAGGAAGGTGTCGTTGTCGGTCATGGTTTTTCCGGGGCTGTCGGAAATTTTCGCCACCGACTGGCCGTTGCATACCACCAGTTTCAACACGATGTTGAGCGTGGTGTGACCCAGATCGTTGGTGAGGTTGGTGCCGATGCCGAAGCTGGTTTTGAAGCGGCCTTTGAAATATTGGTGTAAGGCCCAAGCTTTTTCGAGGTTGAGGCCGTCGCTGAAGGTGAGCATTTTGGTGCGGCTGTCGATTTTCAGCTTTTGGTAGTGGCGGTAGGCTTTGTCGCCCCACTCGTAGGGGTCGCCGCTGTCGTGGCGCAGGCCGTCGAAGAGTTTGGCGAAGTAGAGGTCGAAATCGCGCAAAAAAGCGTCCATGCCCACCACGTCGGTTAGGGCGATGCCGAGGTCGCCGCGGTATTCGTGTACCCAGGCTTCGAGTGCCGCTTTCTGGAAATCGCGCAGGCGCACGTCGAGCGCTTGGAAGGCTTGCAGAAATTCGTGTGCCATGGTGCCGATGGGGGTAATACCGAGCTTTTTGGCCAGATAAACGTTGCTGGTGCCGCGGAAAATGTCGGGTGCGGCTTGGTTGAAGGTGCGGATAACGTGTTCTTGCCATTTGAGGTTGTAGCGGCGGCGGGTGCCGAAATCAGACACAAGAAACGGCGGTTCGTCGGGATTTTGCTCGGCGGCGTAGTGTTTGAGCAGCTCGACTTTGCTTTGTAGGCGGCGTTCGCCTTCTTCGAGTATGGCGGGGGTTTCGAGGCGGCGGAAATACAGTTCGTTTACAATCGCCAAGACGAAAATCTCGAAAAACATGGCTTGGATAATGGGGCCTTCCACTCTGATATTGAGGCGGTTTTTGTGGTCGGTGTAAACAGTGATGAAGCGGCGTTTTAGTTGAAACAGCTCAAGGTAGTCGACAAAGTCGCTTTTGATAAAGCGCAGGCTGCGCAGGTATTCCAGCTCGTCGGCCTGAAATTTAACGTCGCACAGGGCATCAAGTTCGCGCTCCAGCTCGGTTTGGATTTCTGCTAGCGGATACACGGTTTCTTCGTTGTTGCGGCAGCGGAATTCATACACGCCGTGTGCCTGTGGAAACTGATGCAGCACCACTTGCAGCATGGTGAATTTGTAGAGGTCGGTATCGAGCAGAGATTGAATGATGGGAGCGGGCTGCTTCATGTTTAAATCGGCCTGTGTGCGGGTGAAAGGCTTGATTAAATCATGTTTTTGCTTTTTTGGATAGTTTGGATAAGAATGGTTTTCAGGTAGCCTTGAACAGGCAGGGCGGAACCTGTACCGGCATGGTTATTCTGTGCTTTCGGCTGTTTCGAGCGTGTTGTCTTGGGGGTGGATGTCGATTTCGGCGAAGTTTTCCGGCTGCACGATGCGTACCAGCCCTTCTTTGGCCAGCTCGAGCAGGGCGATAAAGTTCACCACCAGATAAGCGGCGCTGCATTCGGCAGGGAATAAATCGGAAAAACGGCAATGGCCGTGGCTGTGCAGGAGGCGCAAAATCGCTGCCATTTGTGCGCGTACGGAAATGGCTTCGCGCACCACTTCATGGCTGCGGGTGTTTTTCACACGCGACAAAATGCGTAACCATGCCTGAGTGAGGTGGGCTACCTGAACTTCCGGTAAGCGGGCTTCCACGGCGATTTCTAACGGCAGATAGGCCCAAGCGAAATCACGGCCGGCGCGGGGCAGGGCATCGAGGCCGGCGGCGGCGAGCTTCATTTGCTCGTAGGCCAATAGGCGGCGCACCAGCTCGGCGCGAGGGTCGGCACTTTCTTCGTCTTCTATGTTCTCTGGTTGTGGCAGCAAGAGCCGCGATTTGATTTCGATGAGCACAGCGGCCATCAGCAGGTATTCGGCGGCTAAGTCAAACTGGTGCGCGTCCATCTGGGCGATGTAGCGCAGATATTGCTCGGTGATTTTCATCATCGGAATATCTAAAACATCAATATTTTGTTTGCGGATAAGATAGAGCAACAAGTCCAACGGCCCCTGAAAGCTATGCAATACCACTTTCAACGCATCGGGCGGGATAAACAGGTCTTGCGGCATATCGAGCACGGGCTGGCCGAATACCCAGGCCAAAGCGTTGTCTTCGCTTGCGGTTTCAGGTAGCGTGAGTGTGGCGGCATTCATTTTGTGCCGCCGATGTGGTCGATGGCGGCTTGGGCGCAATAAAGGCCGAATGAAGCGGTAACCAGCATGCTGGCGCCATAGCCGGCGCACGACAAACCTTGCGGTGCGGCATCGGTGGCACAGGCTTCACTGCTTTGCGGCGGGGTGATGCTTTCGGTGGAGTACACGCAGGGTACGCGCATTTTGGTTTGGGTATCACGCGGGAAGCCGTGACGCTTGCGCAGGGTGTAGCGCAGATTGGCCAATAAAGGATCATGGGTCACACGGCTTAAATCGGCAGTTTGGATTAAAGCCGGGTTTTTTTGCCCGCCTGCACCGCCGCTGATGATAAACGGCTGCTTATGTTGTACAAAATAGGTCGCCATGGCCGCTTTAACACGGATTTGATCGATGGCGTCGACCACAAAATCGAAAGGCTGGACAAACAGCGCGGGCAGGTTGTCTTCGCTAACGAAATCTTCGATTTCCGTAACCGTGCAATCGGGGTTGATTTGCAGGATGCGTTCGTGCAGCGATGTTACCTTAGCCTTACCGAATTCGCTGGTGAGCGCGGGCAATTGGCGGTTGACGTTGGATTCGGCCACATTGTCCAAATCAATCAAGGTTAAATGGCCAATACCTGAGCGCGCCAAGGCCTCCACTGCCCACGAGCCGACACCGCCGACGCCTACCACGCAAACATGGGCGCGGGAGAATCGTTGCAGGGCAGGCTCGCCGTAGAGGCGGGCGATGCCGCCGAATCGGCGGCTGGAAAAGGGTATGGAATCGGGCATGGCGGCTACTTGTGGCAAATCAAAATTAAATGAAAAAATCACACCGAAGCGGTGAAGCCGTATTATACTGCAAGCAGGGATTGAATCCTAATCTCGGCAACACCCGCAAACGTAAGAGGTTTTGCCGCAGCATGAAGTGGCAAACGTTTCACCATAAGGAGAATGAATATGTACAAACATTTGGTTGTGGCGGTAGACGGCAGCGCCACCTCATTGAATGCCTTGAAACATGCGGCAAGTTTGGCCGCCAGCGACAGCACGGCTCAACTGACTTTGGTTCACGTGGCCAATCCTGCCGAATACATGGCGTTGGCGCCCGAATTTTTGCAACACGAAAGCTACGAAGCGGCCGCTGTGTCGCAAGGCAATGAAGTGCTAGGGTTTGCCGAGCAAAATGCCCGTGATTTGGGCGTGGCCAATGTGGCCGGTCATCTGCTGATGGCCAGCAAAGGTGCGCGCGAAATGGCACAGGAATTGGTGGATTATGCCGACAAACAAGGCGCAGATTTGTTGGTGTTGGGCACACACGGCCGCACCGGCCTGATGCACCTGTTGATGGGCAGCTTTGCTGAAACCGTGATGCGCCAGAGCCATCTGCCGCTGTTGGTGATTCGCAGCGAAGGCGATGAAGACGAATAAGCCGTCTGCCTGACAGAGTGAAACTGCAAGCCGTCTGAAAATCTGTGGATTTCCCCAGTTTTGCAGACGGCTTCTGTTTTTGTGGAACCGATTATTTTGATAATGACGTATGGCAAAGTTGCCGTTAATGTTTGAAGGAGCCTCCATGTTGAAACTCTATTATTTGCCCGGAGCCTGCTCGATTGTGCCGCATGTGGCACTGGAATGGGCGAGAGCCGAATATGAAGCCGAAGCCGCCACTCGCGAATTAATTAAGTCTCCCGAATATTTGGCTTTGAACCCGCAGGGCGCGGTGCCGCTGCTGCAAGACGGTAGTTGGACGTTGAGCCAAAACGCGGCCATTATCGACTACATCAACGATGTTTACCCGGAAGCTAAACTGTTCGGCACAGGCGATGTGAAACACATTGCCAAATCGCGCCAATGGCTGGCGTTTGTGAATGCCGATGTGCATAAAGCCTTCGTCCCGCTGTTTTCGCCCGCCCGTTTTATTGAAGGTGAAGCAGAGCAGGCGCAGTTACGCGCCGTAGCCGCCGAGAGAATTATTACTCTTTTGGCACAGCCGAACGATGTGTTGGTGCAGCAAGATTACCTTAACGGCGGGCTGAGCATTGCCGATGTTTACTTGTATGTGATTCTGCGTTGGGCAAAAGGGTTCTCGCTGGATTTGAGCAACCTGCCTGCGTTGGAAGGTTTCTATACGCGTGTGGAAAGCAACACAGGTGTATAAAGTGTAAGAAAAGCTAGCGTTGTTTACAGTATTTGAAAGACAATACTGCATGAACATCCATAAAAACACCCGCCTTACCCCACATAACCGCCAAGCCATTTG
>RRZU012852428.1_pt1 | contig 27564 bp, 18 predicted proteins | sample 2165561 | NCBI WGS metagenome assembly RRZU01 (sample SAMN10456909, study PRJNA506462) | wastewater metagenome | isolation source: wastewater sludge | place: USA: Moscow, Idaho | reverse complement strand
TTTGCCGCGAATCGTTGGGGTTCGTGATTATTGGGTGGCCGTGGCGAACAGGGGTGTTGCGGGAAGTGTGTCTGGTGGCGCCAATGGAAGCCAATCAACGGTTCTGGCCAGTGTGTTTCGCGCACATTCTGCATGCCATCGCATACGTGACTCGTCGAACCCCACCGGGACGCAGCGCGCCAGGCTCGTATTCGGCGGGTTACGTATGCCGGAACATACACGGTTCGGTGTAATGACTCCCAGACAGGGCAGGACGACTTCCATCCGACGCGAAACGTATGCCGGGACATACGAAACCCAACATTTCAGCAACGAGTATCAGCCGACAACCCAGTCAACACGGCGAATTACCGCGCGACGGTGATTCAATGCGCGTCGGGGTATGTGGGGAAGGTCCAGCCTTCAGGGACAGACAAATCGGTGACCGTCACAATCTCCGTGCCAGGCACCCGCACACGGCGTACCACCACCGTGCCGCCAGTCGGGCGCGGGGCATCAGCGTGGCGTACGACATCATCGGGCTGCAGATCTGTGACATGCCCATCAACGCCGTCGGCGACATGGAGGTCACGGGCGTCGCGAACATCACGCGCATCACGGACATCATCATGCCTGCATTCCTCTTCACGGCAGCATGCATCCAAGGTGCGATGCAACCGCTCGATCAGACATTCCGGCGCCGCTTGCGGACGCAGATAGGCGCGCATCATCGCGATGAGCGCCCGCTCCTGCGCATCGCAACAGGATTCGGGATCGAAACACTCATGCCCACCGTCACGCACGGCTTCAACGCCTTCGGGATCGCCGTCCTCGCCCGAGAACGAACCAATCTGCGCGATATGCACATCGGTGCGCGTCACGCCTTCGCGGGTATGGCGGGTGATGGAGATATGGCTATGATGCTCATACTGATTCATGCCGACTCCTTCCTGCGATGCCCGCGGCATGCTGGCTTACATGTGTCGCTATTCATTATGGCCCGCCGTGACTGACTTGGTATGGCCGCGACGTGGTGAATTCGCGACCGGCGAAGAGGAATCAGCTTCGCTTGCACGAGTGCGTCCGTCACCATATCCGCGTTCTTTCGCATACGTGGCGAGTTCCTGCTTGAGTTGGGTACGTGCACGGTTGAGCCGGCTCATCACCGTACCGATTTTCACACCTTGCTCGTCCGCCACCTGCTGGTAGGACTTGCCGTCGATTGCAGCGTCGATGAACACCTGCCGACGCTCAGGGCTGAGTTTGTTGAGCGCCGCCATGATTTCCTCGGGCGCATACGCGTCGAGATACTGCTGTTCAGCCGACTCCAAGCCTTGCGAAGCATGTTCGGAGGCGGAGTAGATATCCCAGTCATCGTATTCCCCGGTCGAATCGTTCGCGCGCTGCGGGCGCCGCTTCGCTTTGGCGTACTGGTTGAAATACGAGTTGCGCTCGATTGTGGTCATCCACGCTTCGAAATTGCTGCCCGGTTTGAAGCTGTCAAACGCCTTGAATCCCCGTTCGAAGGTGTCCTGGACCAGATCCTGCGCATCATCGGGATTATTGGTCAGTTTCATTGCCTGACGGTACAACGTGTTCACCGCGGGCATGGCGAGCTTTTCGAAGCGATTGCGCTTCTCTTCTGTTGATTCGTTCAGCTCGTTGCTCACCCCACTATTCTATGACGCACCGCACTCGGCGTTTCGTATTCGGCGACGACGGCGAGCCGCGGTAGCGTTCTGCCGGTGATTGTCTGTTTCGCATCGCACAATGTTCCTTATGACCATGACTTATGACGCACTGATTGCGGCGTTGGAGGAAGCGCCGCAACAAAGCGATGACACGCAGCTTGGCTCTTCGTGGCTGCTTGGCTTCGACACCGAAACCACGGGTGTTGCGGCGGGACGTGACGCCATCGTGTCCGCGACCCTCGTATTGCGCGATCCGCAGCGCGGCCATGAAGGCGACGCCGAGGCCGAGTGGGTGATCAACCCGCATCGGCGGATGAATCCAAGGGCGAGCGCCGTCAACGGCTTCACCGATGACTATCTCGCCGAACACGGCATGGAGCCGACGGACGCAATCGACCAGATCGCCCGGGCGATTGCGGCGGCGCAGGATAAAAACATCCCACTGCTGGCTTATAATGCCCCCTTTGACGTCCATATGCTCGAAGGCGATCTGAATCGCTGGAAGCTGCCCCAAGTCAGCGAGCGCAAAAATCCCGCGGAACCGTCCAACGGCATGCTGGTGGTCGACCCGCTGGTCATCGACCGCGCGGTATCCAAGCGCCACGGCAAGCGTACCCTGACCTTGACCACGGAATATTACGGTGTCGTCCCCACCGGCGATTTCCACAACGCCACGGCGGACACGGTCGCCGCGGTGGACCTCATCAAGCCGATGAGCACCTTGTACCCCCAGGTCGGGCATCTGACCTTGGGTGAGCTGATGGATTGGCAGCGGCAAGCGCATGATGCCTGGCAGACATCGTTCAATCAGTGGCTGGAAAGCCGCGGCCGTACCCCGCTGCACGATCAGTGGCTGTGACCGCATCGGCAGATATCAGGCGAAAATCAGACGGCACCGCCGGACTCTCGGCATGCGCCTGCACGGAACCGACACAGCGCACCGTCTACAATGAGGGCGGCAGACGGGGAACGACAAGAAAGGTTCGATCATGGCTTTGACTCTGGTTTCGGCCGCACAGCTGCTGCAACAGCTTCATCTGTTGCACGAAATCGTCAGGGCTGACCGCTGGACGCTGGACGCCGGCGAATTCGAGGGTTCGGACACCCCGTTCTCTTCGGTCACCTATGACACGCGTAAGGTGGAAGCCGGTACGCTGCTGTTCTGCAAGGGCGCGTTCCGCCCGGAATATCTTGACGGGATCGATGCGCGCGGGCTGGCGGCATACGTGTCCGAAACCGAGTTCCACGAGCGCACCGCCGCCCCGGGGCTGATCGTGTCCGACGTGCGCAAGGCGATGAGCCTGCTATCCGCGGAATTCTACGGTCGTCCGCAGGAGAAGCTGACCGTGGTCGGTATCACCGGCACCAAAGGCAAGACCACGACCGCCTACTTCACCCACGCCGTGCTCAGCGCCCTCAGCGGCGGCAAGGCGGCGCTGTTCTCGTCGGTCGACAACTGCGTAGACGGCCACACGTATGTGGAATCCGATCTGACCACGCCGGAATCGCTCGATGCCTTCCGCATGATGGGCGAGGCTGTGAGTCACGGCATGCGCTATCTGGTCATGGAGGTCTCTTCGCAGGCGTACAAGGTCAATCGCGTGTACGGCCTGACCTTCGACGTGGGCGTGTTCCTGAACATCTCCCCCGACCATATCAGCCCTATCGAGCACCCGACATTCGAGGACTACCTGTGGTGCAAGCGGCAGATCGTCGACAACTGCCGCACGCTCGTGCTCGGCGCCGACGCGGATCATGCCGATCTGATCAGGCAGCAGGCGCAGCGCGACCGGCGGAGCATCGTCACCTTCGCGCTGCATGACGAGGCGAAACTCACCACGCCCGCCGATGTTGTGGCAAGCCCCGCGGACTCCGCCCATACGCAGTACCGGATCGAGGCCGATGGCGTCGATTTCGGCTTGTTCTCGCTCGCAATTGACGGTGATTTCAACTATGCGAACGCCGCCGCCGCGCTTGCGATCGTCCACGCTTTGGGGCTTGACGCGTCGCCGGAAGCCCTGCATGCGATGGAGCACGTGAAGATTGCCGGACGCATGGAACGCTTCGAAGACCCGTCCACGAATACCGTCGCCATCGTCGACTACGCGCATAACGGGATTTCCATGACGGCGTTGCTTGATTATGTCAATGAACGCTTCGGCACGCGTCACCCGAATATCACCGTGATTACAGGTTCCGCAGGCAACAAAGCGTACGACCGCCGCAAGGAGATCGTTGAAGCGGCCCAGCATCGAATCGGCCGGTTCATCTTCACCGAGGAGGACACCAATACGGAGCCCACAGAGGATATCTGCAAGCAGATGGCAGGCTATGTTACCGACCCGCAAGTCGAGTACGACATCATCCTCGATCGTGCACAGGCAGTTGAAAACGCCGCGACAGCCGCGAAAAGCCATCCGGAGCGTCTCGACGTCATCCTCGCCATCGGCAAGGGGAACGAACGCTGGATCAAGCGACTGAACCGGCATACACCGTATGAGGGCGATGACGCGATTTTTGCACGCTTGCTGAGTTGACGCGGCATACAGAGCGAACGCATTCGACATTCATGACAGGTAAGGAATAATTATGGATTTTGAGCCAATCGTCCTTGGCGGAGACACCCTCGGATATTCATACGCGCGAGAGCTTCACCGGTGTTATTCCAGCAAGACGACCATGCTGGCGGGCGCTGACATCAAGTACTCTTCAGCCAGTAGATTCACCGATTACCGCACGATCGAAGATATCGACAAAGAACAGCGCCTGATGGAGTGGCTCCACGCCCATGCGGGTCATTTCGACGCGCAGCCCGTGGTCATCGCAGGGGCAAGCGACTGGCATGTGCGCAACCTGTCGAAGCACAAGCAGGAGCTGGAAGAACTGGGATATGTGATTCCGTATATCGATTTCGATCTGATCGACGACATTACGCAAAAGGACCGCTTCTACGCCCGCTGCGACCGACTGGGCATGCCGTATCCGAAGACCATCGTCGTGCCGTTCTCCGATTCGTATGACGATTCTGTGCTTGCCGGCACGTCGATGCGTGTCGTGCGCGAGAAGCGGGAACTGTCTGGACTGAGCTATCCGCTCATCGCCAAGCCTTCGAACTCCGCCGACTGGCATTATGCCGATATCCCCGGGAAAAACAAAGTCTATATCGTCTCTTCCGAACATGAGCTGTTCTCTATCTACGATACCGTCGCCGCGTCAAACTATTCGCATGCTTTGCTGATTCAGGAGCGTCTGTCCGCTAGCGACGAGTCGCTGCATACGCTGACCACGTTCTCAGATGCCAACGGCACCGCCATCGTGGCAGTCAGCGGCGATGTGCTTGTGCAGGACCGCAGCGCCACCGGCATCGGCAATCCTCTGGCTATCATGTCCACGGGCAAGCATCATGATTTGCTCGAGGCAGCCGGGCGATTCCTTGCGGATACCGGTTACGAAGGCTATGCCAATTTCGATGTTATGGATGACGCGGACGGCAACCCCCATTTCCTAGAAGTCAACACGCGTCCCGGCAGGAACACCTACTATGTCAGTCTGGCCGGATGCCCGTTCGTCAAGCCGTTGATCGAGCATTTCGTCATGCATCATGATTTGCATGATGCTCTGTCCGCCAAGGAACTTGCCGCCGACGACGATTTCCTGTTCACTATGGTTCCGCGCAGCGTCATCGACCATGAGACACATGGGGCCAAGCATGATGACGCCATGCGTATGTTCGACTCAGGCCATTGGAGCAGCCCGCTGCTGTGCCGTGAGGATACCTTGAGGCAGCGGTTCTGGGGCCGGGTCAACTTCGAGCATATGCGCTTGAAGTTCTGACCGGCTGGCGTCATCAGCCGGCATGGCGGCGGCAGCTGGCGGAACCGCCGTCAGCCGTCAACCGTCAGCCGCGACGTTCCAACCGCTGGCTGATGGCGGCGCTCACGCCGTCGGCGCGCATGGTGATGCCGTAGAGCGCGTCGGCGATGGCCATCGTACGCTGCTGGTGCGTGATGATGATGAGCTGGGCATGCTCGCGCAGATCATCCAGCGCGTCCAGCAGCCTCGTCAGGTTCACGTCGTCGAGCGCGGCTTCCACCTCGTCCATCACGTAGAAGGGGCTGGGGCGGGCCGTGAAAATCGCGAACAACAAGGCCAGCGCGGTCAGCGAACGTTCGCCGCCCGACAACAGGCTCAGCTGCTTGACGCGCTTGCCGGCGGGGCTTGCCTCGACAATCACGCCCGTGCCCAGCATGTCGTCCGGGTCTTCAAGCCTGAGCCGGCCGGTACCACCCGGGAACAGGGTGGCGAACACATGCTGGAATGCGGCGGCCGTGTCTTCGAACGCGCTGGAGAACACACTGACCATGGTCTGGTCCAAATCCTGCACGAGTTTGAGCAGGTCCTGACGGCTTTTCGCAACATCGTCACGCTGGTCGTGCAGATACTGGTTGCGCGCGTTGAGCGCCTCATATTCCTCGGCGGCGAGCGGGTTGACCTTGCCCAAGGCCTTGAGGTCGCGCTGGGCGCGTTCCAACCGTTTGACCTGCTCCTGCCGCACGTACGGGACGGTCGCCGGGGCTGCCTGATCCTCGTTCTGTGCTTCCGACAGGTGTTCCCCCGGAGCAGTGGCATGCTCCGGCGATAACACCGGCACCGGGTGATCAGGGGAATACTGCTCGACCAGCTCGTCCATATCCATACCGAGCGTGTCCGCGACCTTCTGCGTGAGCTGTCCCCAAGCGGCAGCCTGCCGTTCACGCTCCACATCAAGCTCATGTTCGTCGCGCTGCAGACGCTGCACTTGGGGTTCCAACCGGTCGCGCTCCGCCCGCAATGCTTTCAGTTCCTCATCATGGGTGGACAGTTCCGCTTGCAAACGATCGCGGCGCTGTGCGGCGCGGACGACGCTTGCATGGGCGAGCCGTGCACAGGCGGCGGCATCATTCGAGACCTGGTCCGCCGCATCCGCCCGCCGGCGACGGGTGTCGTTCTGTTCTTGGATTCGTGCCTGACGTTGCCTCGCCTGTTCGGCGTTGTCGCGTAACAAGCCGATTTGCCGTTGCAAGGACTGGGCTTGCCGGTCGGCTTCCTTCCATGCGAGTTTCGCGGACACCTCCTGTTCGCGCGTCTGCCCGAGTTGCTGCTCGAGTTGATGTTCGCGGGCGGCGAGGTCGTCAAGGTCGGCGTTCGTATCCTGCGATTCCTGCGCGGTCGCCAACGCCTTGCGCACATCCTCAAGCTTGCCTTGATGGTCGTCCCGCCCTTGTGATGCGCTGCGTAACGTCTCCTCGACGCGTGCGAGCTGCCGTGCGGCGGTCTCGACCCGTTCCCGCGCCGCCTTCAGCGTTCGTTGCGTCTGTTGCGCCTTGACTCGCGCCTCGGTACGCAACTGCGCCTGACGGTCAACGTCGAGCCGGGCCTGGTCGCGTTTCTCAGTCAGCTCTGCCACCGACGCATCGATGTCGGCAAGCCGGGAGCGCAATCCCTGCATGTCGGCAAGCGCCTTGTCTCGCTTTGCGGCCAGCGACAAATCGCTTTGCGACAAGGATGATCCGCCTTGCGCCCCCACCGCGGTAAGCACCTCTCCCTGGCGGGTTACCGCTCGTTTCCACGGGCCCTGATTGACGGCCTTGAGGGCATCGTCACGGGTCTCCTTCGCGGCGGTGTCGGCGAGTAGTGCACGCACCGCAGCTGTGACACGACGGGCGGACTCAGGGTCTTGAGCATGCGGGTTCGCGTCGACCAGCGCGGCGGCGGATTCGTGCGGTATCGGCTGGTTTGCGGCAGCGGCGCCGGCGGTTACAGCGGTGCTGACGGCGGCAGCGTTGCCGCCAGCATCGTCAGTGCCAGCGTTATCAGTGCCGACAGCAGCATCGTCCGTTTGTCCGCCGAGCGGATACAGCAGCACCGCCTTGCCGAGCGCATGGTCCTGCGCACGTTCCAGAGCGGCGAGCATCTGCTCCTGCCCAGGGACGACAATCGCGCTCGCATAGTCGCCGAGGGCGTGTGCGACGGCTTCCTCCCATCCGTCTTCGATACGGATGAAATCCGCAAGCCGCCCCATCACGGCGATATCCCGGTCGGTTTCAAGCTCCCCGGCGGCATTGCGGCTGTCCAAAGTATCGGCGAGCGCATCCGCCTTGGCTTGCAGGGAGATGATTTTCCCGTTAAGCTCCCGCTGACGGGCAAGCGTCTCATCAAGCGCCTCCTGACTGTGCTGGAGGGCTGTTCTGGCTGCGTTGAGTGCCGCTCCCCCGTCGTCATCGGCGTCTTGGCGTTCCTGTTCCAGTTCAGCGACGCGCGTGTGCGCCTGCTCCGCTTGTGTCCGCATATCGGACAGTTGTGTGGACAGGTCGGCGATTCTGGTGTCCGCAGCATGCACCGCCGATTCCTCGCGAGCGACCAGTTCCCGCAGATTGGCGATATGCGCGTCACGCTGTTTCGCAGTTTTGCGCAGTTCGGTCAGGGTCTGGCGAATCGAGGCGAGCCGCCGTTCATGGTCGGCGCGTGTTTCGGTCGCCTGATCATAGGCGAGCCGCGCGTCATCGACCGCACCCCGCTGCTTGGCTACCTGCCGCTCAAGTTCGTCGGCACGTTTGGTGAGCATGTCGGGTTTTTCGCCGGTATCGGTCACAATCTGCGAGCGGATGGAAGCAGCACGTTCTGCGGCCACAGAAGCAAGAGAGCTGAATCGTTCCTCAAGCCGTGACAGGTCGTGCCACACTTGATTCGCTTGGGCGAGCTGCGGGTTAGATCCCGAGGTGATGGCCTCCACCTGTTCGATGCGCACTTTGGCTTTCGCTAAGTCCTGTTGCAACGCGGCGAGCTGGCGGCGGGTGTCGGCGAGATCGCCGCGCAGATGGTCACGCTTATCTCGCAACTGGCACGCGTCATCGGCGAACAGCCGGGCTTGGGCGTCCCTGATGGTCATCTGGATGGTGTCTGCACGCCGAGAAACACGCGCTTGACGCCCCAGAGGGCCGAGCTGGCGGTGGATTTCGCGCAGCAAATCGTCAAGCCGGGCGAGATTGTCTTCGGTGTTCGCCAGCTTGCGCAACGCCCGTTCCTTGCGTTTGCGGTGCTTGAGAATGCCGGCAGCCTCCTCGATGAACGCGCGGTGTCCGCTCGGGTCAGCGCGCAGAATGGCGTCAAGCCTGCCCTGCCCGACAATCACATGCATCTGCTGGCCGAGGCCCGAATCCGACAGGAGTTCCTGGATGTCCAGCAGCCGGCACGCCGACCCGTTGATTGCGTATTCCGAGCCGCCGTTGCGGTACAACGTACGGCTGATGGTCACTTCCGTGTAGTCGATGTCGAGCGCATGATCGGTGTTGTCGATGGTCAGAGAGACCTGCGCACGCCCCGCAGGCGGCCGGGTGGAAGTGCCCGCGAAAATCACGTCCTCCATCGACGTGCCACGAAGGTTTTTGGCGCCTTGTTCGCCCATCACCCAAGTCAGGGCGTCAACGATGTTGGATTTGCCTGACCCGTTCGGGCCGACGACGGCTGTGACGCCCGGCTCGAAGCGCAGCGTCGTCGGGTTCGCGAAGGATTTGAATCCGCGGAGGGTGAGTTCCTTGAGATACATGGGCGTGGCGGGGTTCTGGCCGGTCAGGCGTTACTGGTTCCGGAGGCGTTGCCGGCTGGGTTGTCCGTATTGCCTGACGTGCGTGCTTCGATGGTGAATTTCAGCCCTTCCTCGCCGGCGTTGAGGATCTCGTTGATCACATCGTCGGTTTCCGGCTTGCCGTCGGTGTCGTCGTCAATATCATTGGCAGCGTCGGATTGATTGCCGGTGTCGGCAGTGTCGGCGCTCTTGCCGGCATCGTTCGCGTCCTCAGGCGAGACAACGGGCGGATTGACGCGTTCGGCCTTCGGCTTGGCCAGATCGGCGGCTATATGTTCGGTCAGCAATGTCCTCGCGTCGCCCGCAGTTACGAATCTACCGCTAGTCAGAACGCCATGCCCATAGCCGACACCCAGGTCATCTTCAGCATCTACCTTGTCGACAGCGGCCTGGATGGCGTCCGGAAGATCCTTGATGACGGTCACACGGTCCGGGCCGAACACGCGTACCGCGATCTTCTCCAGCTCTTCGACTGGCATGACGCGGTCACGCCAAGAGTTCTCGGTGACGATGATCTCGCTCAGAATCGGCTCAAGCACGCCAAGATATTCCTCAACCTGCTTGTCACCCATCATGGCGACCACGCCGACCAGCTGCTGGAAGCTGTAATTCTCCTCGATTGCGGCGCGCAAGGACTGGGCGGCATTCACGTTGTGCCCGCCATCGACAATGATCGTCGGGGATGTGCGGACCTGTTCGATGCGGCCGGGCACCTTCACGCTGCCGAGCGCCTCATCGACCAGATCTTGGTCAAGCTGGCCGTTGACCGGAATCACGGTTTCCGCGGCGGCAAGCGCGGCTAGTGCGTTATGCGCCTGATGCTCGCCGAATTTCGCGATCGGCACATCACGGTATTCACCTTCCGGCGTGCGCAACGTCGCCATCTGGCCGCCGACTGCGGGGACGCGGGAGACGACTTCCATCTCCTCGCCATCGCGAACCAGCGTGGCGTTGTTGCGTTTCGCTGCGGCTTCAAGAATCGGCATGACCTGCTCGGCGTGCGGCTGACGGCCGATAATCGCCGTGCAACCGGGCTTGATGATGCCTGACTTCTCGGTGGCGATTTTCTCGACCGTATCGCCCAGCCACTGCATGTGATCCATGTCCACCGGGCCGATAATCGCGGCATCCGCATCCATCACGTTCGTCGCATCCCAGGCGCCACCCATGCCGACTTCGAAAATCGCGACATCGACCGGGGCGTCGGCGAACTTCCAGATCGCCATCGAGGTGAGCACCTCGAAGAAGCTCATCGGCGGCTTGTTCTCCTGCTCCATCTTGCGGTCCACTAGCGCAACCAGATCCTTGATCTGGTCCCACGAGTCAATGAAATCGTCATCAGACAGCTGCTGGCCGTCAATGGCGATACGCTCGTTGATCTTCTCCAGATGCGGGGACGTGTACAGGCCGGTACGCATGCCATACGAACGGCAGATCGCCTCCGCCATGCGCGCGGTGGACCCCTTGCCGTTCGTGCCAGTGATGTGGATGACGCGGAAGCTGTCCTGCGGGTTGCCGAGCAAATCGACCATCATGTTCATGCGGTCGAGGTCGAGATTCGTCTTGTTGTGTTCCGGTGGGCGCTTCATGATTTCGCGCTCAACGTCACGGATGTTCTCACCGCTGCGATTCGGATGTTCAAACGACATACCCGCTGGTCTCTTTCCTATGCCTATTGCTGTGCTGTGGGGACATGCGGCCGGCGCTGGCAGACCGCATTCGCGCGCCCGGATTGCCGACTGGAGGCCAATGCGGGCACTTTGTTCCTATTCTATGCGAATTGTATGCGAAATCCATGGGGAATCCGCAATCAGCGCCCACCGCGAAAAACCGCGGCACGGTCGCCATGCTCGCGGCGTTCAAGGTAATCGCGGAACAGGGCCATGCGCTCCACGGTGCTCGCCGCAAGCGGACTGGGCAGGTCGTCCACAGCAAACCAGCCGACTTGGAGGCTTTCCTCATCGCCCACGAAAGGCTTCGCGTTGCCGCCGGGGCGTAGTGAACACAGGAAGGAATGATCCATGTACTGCGCCTGGTCGCCGTTGCCGTAGGTGATGATGCGGTCGCTACTGGTGACCGCCACCAGATCGGTGACGACCGCGTCCACGCCGGTTTCCTCCTTGATTTCGCGCACCGCGGTATCCGCCGGCTCCTCCCCCGGCTCGACGATTCCGTAGACGAGCGCCCACTGTCCGGTGTCCGAACGCCGGCCGAGCAGCACGCGACCGGCATCGTCGCGCACATAGGCGGTGACGCCGGTCAGCCATAGGAGGCTGTGACCGATGGATTTACGCAATTCGATGATGAAATCAGGTGTCGGCATTGATGCTCCATGCTTGTTGTCGGCGGTGTTTGTCGGTGGTCTTGAGGGGCGGGGTATAGGAAGGTTGAGTGTAGGGAAGGATTGGGCGTGCGTGAGGCGGGATATGGGAATTGGGGTTTGGAACGTGTCGAAACGTGCGGAATGTGCGGAACGTACCGAAGCGTGTGGAACGCATCCGAACGTGTCGAAACGTGCGGAACGTACTGGAACGTGTCGAAACGTGCCCGAAAATACCGGAAGTACCGGAAGATACGTCAATCCGCCGCGATGGCTTGCTCCGGCATGGCCATCGCGACGGATTGATGCCTCAGGGGTGCAGAACTCAGTCCTCACGCGCCGCGGCACGCTCGGTAAGCCAAGCCTCGACCTCGTCGATCTGCTTGGGGATGCCGGCGGAAATCCATTCGGGGCCGTGCTCGGTCATGAGTACATCATCCTCGATACGAATGCCGATGCCACGCAGCTCAGGCGGCAGCAGCAAATCGTTCGCAGCGAAATACAGGCCAGGCTCAATTGTGAAGATCATGCCCGGCGTGATTTTCGCGCCCTGATACGACTCGTAGCGGGCCTGCGCGCAATCATGCACGTCAAGCCCCAGATGGTGCGCGACACCGCAAGCAAGCCAACGACGATGCTGCTGTCCTTGCGGGGACAGGGATTCCTCGACGGGGACCTTCAGAATGCCCCACTCGTGCAGACGCTCGGCGATCACGCGCATGCACGCATGATGGATATCCGAATACGTGGCACCCGGCTGCGCGGCTTCGAAACCGGCCTGCTGGGAGTCCAGCACCGCCTGATACAGCTTGCGCTGCAACGGTGTGAACTTGCCGTTGACCGGGAAAGTGCGCGTGATGTCGGCTGTGTACAGGCTATCGACCTCGACACCAGCATCGACGAGCAGCAGTTCGCCGTCGCCGACCACGCCGGTGTTGCGCATCCAGTGCAGAATCGGCGCATGCTTGCCCGAGGCGATAATCGTGTCATAGCCGACGGCGTTGCCCTCCTCGCGTGCCACCGAATTGAACGCGCCCTCCAGCATGCGCTCGGAACGCGGGCGTCCAATCACGCGCGGCAAGTGGGTGAGCATACGGTCGAAACCGTGCTTCGTGGCCTCGACAGCCTTGCGGATTTCGCCAATTTCATACTGGTCCTTGACCATGCGCTGCTCAGAACCGAACTCCGCCAATGCTTCATCGGCCTTCGTATTGGCATCCGGGTCGCCGAAACCGTTCGCCTCGCGCACCCGTTCGACCATCTGCGTAATCGACGGATCGGTGGTGCGCACCACGCGCAGCTGCACGGCACCCGCCTCGGCGCCGACATCCTTGCTGATTGCGTCCTCAAGCGTGGCAATGTCATGGGTCTCGATGCCCGTCATCGCCTTGAGCTCACGCAGGCCGGCACGCGGGCCGACCCAGTACTCGCCGTAATGGGTGTCACGGTAGTAATCAGCCGTGCTGTTATCGGCACGAGGGGCGACGAACAGTTCCGGCGTATGGGTTTTGCCGGCCTTCGCCTCCGCGCTGTTCGGATCGAGCGGGTTGAGCACGAGCACGGCACCCGCCTCGTAATCGCAGCCCAGGCCGGTATAGTACGCGAACGCGGTATCCGGGCGGAAGGCGTAATCGCAATCATTGTTGCGCACTTTCGGCTGACCCGCGGGAATGACAATGCGCTCGCCCGGGAACCGCTTGCCCAGCTTCTCGAGACGCTCGCCGATGTACTTGCTCGATTCCAACGGCTCGACCGCCGGCTCGGCATTGTCCCAGCCGGTGGTCATGAACTGGCGGAACGTCTCGCTGTTCGGGCGCAGCGAACGGTTGTTCACCCGGTCGGCCATCGGCTGGTCCGGCCCCGGCGCGTTCTTACGTTCTTCGGCCTCGTATGCCTTGTCTGCTTCGGTGATCACCGAATCCATGATTCCTCCAGACTCGTCCCATTCCCTGCGCGAACGGTTGTAGGTGATGGCACGCTCACGCACGTTGCGCGATGGCCCGGCCAGTCACGCGTGTCGGCGCACCGCTGCACAAGGGAATTTCCTGTCTTCCAATCACTGCCACTCTAGTCATACCCGCATACCCACTGATCGGGATGGTCACAATCGCCAAGGCAGGAAGGTTCTGGCGCGGGTATGCTGCTCTCTGCCATACGAGCGGCAGAACTGAACATCGAACGGTCGCGCGTGTATGCGAAAACATGCGCAAGCATCCGGTTCCGTCCACGCATCGTTTTGAAGCCAAGGGCATTGTGCGGCGGCCGTATGCCTCGACATACACAACGCGCCTAATCGCTTTTTCCTAGTACGATTTTCGGGCCACCCCTCCAGCCGCGCATGCGTCGACATACGTAACATGCCCGATCCCCATCTTGGCTGTACCATCATCGAGTCGTCCCACCCGCTCCGCATGTCTCGACATACGCAACTTACCTGACCGCTATTCTTCCCACACAATTTGCGCCCCATCCCGTCAGCTCCGCATGTCCCGCCATACATGTCTCGACATATCACCGCCATCACCATGACATTGCCGTCTTGGTGACAAGTTGCGTATATCCCGGCACACGCAACTTAACAGAAATACCCCCATTCCCCCGCCTTCCTCTTACTAAAGACACGCCACGTATGTCCGGACATACGAATGCAGACATAGGCCACCGGGAAACGTCTTCGCAGCAGATATCCATCGGCTGGCGCATGCCGACAGATACGTAATCCGACACCCTGTGCGGTTCAATGGGCAAGAGCACGACGCGGATCAGACAACTGGCGAAGCGTCAACGTCTTTCCCACCCGCACCCGGCGACCCAACTGGCGTTCCAACCGGTCAGCAACGCTTGCCACCAACGCCGCGCGCGACTGCTCACTGCACAAGTCAGCGTTGGTCGCTGCAACGTGTACCCAATGCGCGTCGCCAATCATCTTCAGCCGACGCTGATCACGATCCCACTGCCAAGCATGCTGGCGCCCGTCATACTCAATTGCCACACGGGCTTGCGGGTACGCCAAATCCAGAAACAACCGTTCGCCGCGACCACCGGTTCCGCCAGGAAGTTCCAGACAATAGTTGACCTGTGGACATGGCAATCCACGCTGCATGAGCGCTAGCCGCAGAAGAGTTTCAGGAAAGGAGTCGGTGTTCTCGCGTATCAGCTTCAGCCCTCGCGTACATGTTTGGAATCGATTGCGGCCCCGGAAGCTAGCAATCCGAAGAAAATCCGTGACAGCCGATTCCAGCTGCCCGATGGAACAGCACTTCTGCTCAGCATCACGGCGGATGAGCGCATCACCGAGCATGACCATCTCCCGCAACCCTACCTTGCCGGCATACATGATCCATGTCATGCCCGGCGTCACACACGTTATACCGTCGACAGTCAACGTCGGCAATTCGTATGGCCAGACGATTGACCGGACACCATGAAGCTGTGGTCTGCTGGGACAATCAGGAGCGACCGCGGTCAAGCGGTCATCGTCAATCTCCGTGGGGACTTCCACACACATCAGTTTCAGTGCAGTCTCCAAGCCGAATATCAGACGTTTACGACTTCGCGACTGGGCTTCACGGCGGCGTTGCAGCGTAACAGCACGGACGCGTATCAGTCTGGCACGCGTGGATTCAAAGAATTCCCCTGTACCAAGATTGCGGGAACGTTCAACGAGTTTCGGGCATTGCAATATCTCTGTCATGATTCGACCATATCCAAACAGATGCCGCCGTGCATCATGAACCAAGACATGTGGATAGAAGTTGGAAGAAGCATTCTGTTGTGCACAGGTCGGTACGCCCAACATCACGGAATCCGCCAAGAGAGTCTACAATCAGGCGGCGGCGCGGGGAGCCGCGAGGAAACGCGAGCCCCTGAAGACCAACTGAGGCAGTACGTATGCGACGACATGCATGATTCGCGAACAGCCAGACCTGCGCACAATAATTTCCAACAGCCCATCAGATGCGTATCCCGAGGTTGCGTACCGCAACAGATGCCCGCGCTCGCCCATGCAACCACAGCACAACCACAACATCACGCGTGTCCCCGCATACGTGACGTACCAGACACCATCATCTCCCCACGACTATCGCGATATCCAGCAGTCAGCGCATACCCGGACATGCATAGCGCAGCAAACGACCCAATCGACTCGGCCCGGCACGGCAACAATCAGCCATCGCGCATGTCCCGACATACGCAAGACAGCAGGTTGCCTGTCCTTCTGGATAATCGCAGCGCACCCCGACCTATTGTGCATATCAAGGCATACGCAACACGACAGAACCATCACGATCCATAGGCACCATCACGATATATAGCATCCAACGCATGCCGGTGCACACATGACACAGCACATACCCCCCTCCGCCACGAACAATCACAGCGTCAATAGGCCTCACGCATGTCATGGCATACACAACACAGCCAACGCTCCACACCAGCTCTGGCGATCACAGACAACGCAGGATTACACATGCCATCGCACACGGGAAGCGGCAGATGCCGCGGTGCCTAGTCGAAGTCGTCGCCAGGGTCATCTTTCAATGCGCACCCTGGCGGCCGACATGCGAAGCGAGGCGTGAGGCAAGCGGTTCGGGAACCAGCACACGACACGCCGACGACCCTGCTTGCCGGTTTGTGTTAACCGAGTTAAACTTTTAATCAAGTTCAGATTCAAAGACGAACCGTCCGCCCATCAGCGGAGCAGGGAGAACAGACGCAAGGAGGTGCCATGCACACAGAGTCCGCCGCCCCAGCAACCCGGTCCACCGTATCGGAGACCAACCGTTCGCGCGTGCTGCATTACCTGTACACGCACGGCATCAGCTCACGCGCCAGCATCGCCCACGCACTCGGCCTATCCGCGGCGGCAATCACGAAAATCACCGCACGTCTGATCGACGCCGGCATCATCCACGAAGTGGGCGGCATCGAAGGTCGCAAGAACCGCCGGTCCATCGGCCTGGAACTCGACCCCGAACAGTTCCATTTCATCGGCGTGAAATTCGCCCGCAGCCTCGTCGAAATCGGCGTATTCGACCTCAAGGGCGCGACATCAAGCCTCACAGACCTGCCGACCGTCAAGAACGACACGATTCCCGAGACAATCCACAGCATTCACGAGACCATCAGCACCCTGCTTGACAGCGACCCTTCCATCGTCGCCATCGGCATGGCGGTCCCCGGGCCCTACCTGCGCCACGAAGGCAGAACCGCCGTCGTCTCCTCAATGCAAGGTTGGCGCACATTCAATTTCCACGATGAGTTCTCCGATGCGTTCCGCGTACCGGTGTTCGTCGAGCAGGACGCCCGCGCCGGCGTGCTCGCGCAATATCTGTTCGATCCGGCAAGCAACAACTGCGACAGTCTCGCCTATTATCTGCTGGGCGAAGGCGTCGGTCTCGGCGTCATCGACGATGGCAGGCTCGTCAACGGAGCCCAGGGTGCCGCGGCCGAAATCGGCCATGTCAGCATCGACGTCAACGGCCTGCCGTGCGACTGCGGCAACCGCGGATGCCTCGAGCGCTACTGCTCTGCGGTCGCCATCCACGAGCGGCTCGCCGGAACCGGCATCGTCCCCGACACGGGCGACATGACCCACAAGCAGGCATGCCACGTGCTATTCGAGCAGGCCGCCCAGGGCAACCAGGCGGCGCAGGAGCTCGTCCATGACATCGGCCGGTACGTCGGCTACGGTTGCGTGACCATCTTCAACACGTTCAACCCCGAGCGCATCGTGCTGGGCGACATCATCGCCGAAGGCGGTCAACCTCTGCTCGAAGCCGCGCGCGAAGTGGTAGATGAACGCGTCATTCCCGAACTCAACAAGGCGACCACCATATGCCTGTCCAAACTTCCCGCGGATGCCGCCGTCATCGGCGCCGCCGCGGTCGCGGTGACCCAGTTCCTTGAACATCCGTCAAGATTCTTCGCCATCACATAGCCAACACCGTGCGATAGCCATCAACGGCCACCGCACAGCCGTCGCAGCACAACAGCACGGCCGCCCACCCCAAGATTTCCCAATCGGAAAACAGAACAAACCAACCAACAACCAACCACACCATCGAAAGGAATCATCATGGCAAAGCCAATCGTCCTCTCACTCGGCGAACTCCTGTGGGACATGCTCCCCGGCGGTAAGCGCGCAGGCGGCGCCCCGGTCAACTTCATCTACCACGCCATGCACAACGGCGCGGACGGCTACGCGATCAGCGCGGTCGGCGAAGACGATCTCGGCGACGAACTGGTCAAGGTCACCAAGGACGCCGGCATCAACGCAATCATCCAGCGCAACGCCTGGCCGACCGGCACGGTGGATGTCGCCCTGAAGAACGGCATCCCGGAGTACATGATTGTCCGCGGCGTGGCATGGGACCACATCCTGTACACCCGCGAGCTGATCGACCAGGTGGAGAAGGCCGACTGCGTGTGCTTCGGCACGCTCGGCCTGCGCTCCCCCGAATCGCATGACACCATCGTAGAGCTGCTCAAGCACACGAAGCCCGGCGCCATGAAGTTCTTCGACATCAACATCCGCGGCGACCACTACTCCAAGGAGCTGATCGAGGAGCTGCTCAGCTACGCGACCGTGTTCAAGCTCAACGATGCGGAACTCCTGCTGCTGCGCGATATGTTCGGCATTCGCGGCACTTCCGACGATGAAGCCTGCCGTTGGTTCCTCACCCAGTTCGGTCTGGATTACATCATCCTGACCGGCGGCGCGACCTTCAGCACGATCATTTCCAAGACCGGCGACAGCTCCACGCTGTCCACCCCGCACGTCCAGGTCGCGGACACGGTCGGCGCTGGCGACTCCTTCTCCGGCACTTTCGCGGCGAAGATCCTCACCGGCGCGAGCCTCGAGGAAGCCCATCGCACCGCCGTGAACACCGCCGCCTTCGTGTGCACGAACGATGGCGCATGGCCTGAGTATCCGGAGCAGGTTCCGGATTATCTCGCTGAAGCTGGTCTGTGAACCCAGACGCACCACTACTGATTCCCTGACCGCACAATAGCGTGCGGCTCCCCACGCCCCAACCGTTATCCGGCCTATCACCAGTGACGGCTGGGGTGTGTCTACTCCGTACTCTTGCGCAACAACGCACTGTCGGAAGCCCACACATCAACTGCATCAACCGTCACCAATCGCGTTGCATCAAAAGGGGAACATTATGAGCAACACTACTGCGGCGGCGAAGAACACCACAGTCAGGGCGCTTGTCCCTGTGATGGCCGCGTTCTTCGTCATGGGCTTCGTCGACCTTGTCGGAACCGCCACCAACTACGTCAAGCCGGAATTCAACCTGTCCGACTCCCAAGCGAACCTGTTCACCTCCATGGTGTTTTTCTGGTTCCTGATCTTCTCCGTACCCACCGGCGTGCTGATGAACAAAATCGGACGCCGCAGAACGGTCCTTATTTCGCTGATCGTCACCGCCGTGGCCATGCTGCTGCCGGTTGTCGCCTACACGGGCACCGCCGGCACGCCGCGACTGGTACTCATGATCATCTCGTTCTCGCTGCTGGGCATCGGCAACACCCTCATGCAAGTGTCGCTCAACCCGCTGCTCACCGTGTTCGTGAACGGCGACAAGCTCGCCTCCACCCTCACCACCGGTCAGTTCGTCAAGGCATTCACCTCGTTCTTCGCGCCGCTCATCGCCGGATGGGGAGCATCCAAGCTCGGTGCATAGTGGGTGCTGTACGTCATCTACCTGATTATCGGCGTAATCGTCGGCGTTGCCCTGGCACTTGACAAGATCGACGAACCAGCACCCGACGCCGGACAGACCAGCATCGTCAGCTGCTTCAAACTACTCGGCAACCCGATTGTGCTGCTGTGCTTCCTCGGCATCATCGCGCACGTGGGCATCGATGTCGGCATCAACGCGCAGGCGCCGCGCATCCTGATGGAGCACACCGCCGTCCCGCTCGTCACCGCGGCGGGAGCGACCTCCGTCTACTTCGCGTTCCGTACCATCGGCACGGGATTGGGCGGCATCGTGCTGCAGAAGATGGACAACAAGACCGCGTTGCGCATCTGCGGCGCGATCATGGTGCTGTCCGTCGCGTGCTTCGCCGTGTTCACCACCATCGCCTCGAACCCGCCGCAGTGGCTGTTCTATCTGGCGGTCGCGCTGATCGGCTTCGGTAACGCGAACGTGTTCTCGCTGTGCCTGTCGCACGCGCTGAACACCCTGCCGTCCCGCCAGAACGAGGTGTCTGGCCTGATGATGATGGGCCTGATCGGAGGCGCTATCTTCCCGCCGATCATGGGTGCCGCCGCTGACGCGATGGGGCAAGCCGGTTCGATTATCGTCGTGGCGGTGGGCGCGATTTACGTGCTCGCGATTGCGCTGGCGTATGACAAGGCGATGGAGCCGGCGAAGAAGTGAGTGATGACCACGAGTGATGACCGCGCGTGACGCCCGGACTGGAACCGCTTGAGGTTGTGCGGAGCGATTCGCTCTATTCGCTAGGTTGGCGAATGTTCCGCCCGGTCAGTGACTCGGCTGAGTCCGGGAATTTTCCGAGGTCCGAAGGCCCGCTGTGTGAGGATTGACTCGCACAGCGGGCCTTTTTGCATATGGACTGGCTGGATGACTGCCGGGCGGCTGAGGGCTGGGACGGGAGTATGTCATCGCGCGAGCCAATCCTCACAAAGTGACGCTTCCCGGCACAGAATCAATAGTCCTGGCGCTCTCAGACTGTCACTGTGTGAGCGAATCCTCACACGATGACGACCGCCGACCCAGAATCAACCACCCCGATGCTCCCTGGCCAGCGTTATGTGAGCGAATCCTCACACAGCTGACCCCAGCCCCGCCAAATCACATTTCCGGGCATCCCCAAGCAGTCATTGTGTGAGCCAATCCTCACAAAGTAACGATCATCTGCATGCGATGAGCACCTCGGACGCCCTCACGCTGTCACTGTGTGAGCGAATCCTCACACAATGACACCGCAAGAACGAGGTAGGACCAACCACGCAGATATCGACATACGCAACCCGCCAAATCGGCGACGGAGCAAGCCCGAGCGACATCCATTCGTCACGATACGCACGCGACAACATACGCAGCCCGCGTCCATTACCGTCACCGTTCAAGCCGGAACGACAGCATCCACACAGGCCACGACGACCATCGGCACTCCCCCGCAGCCAGACCGGTCAGAATGTCCGGTCTGAATCACCATCGCATTCAACGGCCGATCAGCCCACTGAGCATCCGGGAGAACTCGAGCGCATCGTCGGCACGTCGAAAGATGAACAGCGAGGACCGCCATCCGGACAGGGACAGCGTGACCTGCTTGCGCTGTACCTGCACACCGAGCACGTCCTTGAGGAATATGACATCCGTGCGTTTGTATCTGCGGAGCCAGTATGTGGGGATGTCAGCCTCCATGCGGTTGTCATACAAGCGCAATTCGAGCTGCCACTGCAGCTTGTCGCATCTAAACAGCCATCCCAGTGTCGGGTCAGGTTTTCTTGCCATGATTCGCCTTTCTTGTCGGTTCCTCTCTGCCCACTCTTCTCTAGCCTATGCCCAACGATTAGCTTGTTCGACCGGACCGGTCAGAGTGTCCGGTCTCGCAACGACGTAAGCGACATGGGCGGAGAAGACCGTCCACGACGGTCGCGCCGAAAAGTCAGCCCGGGGAACGCCCCATCACGCAGCGTTACCCCGGGCTGTCAGCAGTCCCAGGCAGACTTCACCGCGATTACGGGAATTCAGGGACGTCCCGGCATTCGATGACTTTTCCCGGCACCGCCACCGCAATCGCCACCATCATTGCTGCCGTCATCGCACCAATGGTTCCGTCAGGCCAGGAAATCGCCTATCGCACGGTCACGTTCGTCGGTTCAGCACTAGCGAACAGCGACTTTGACATCGTGAACCCGAATGTCGCGTTTTGTTTAGCCGCGATGGTGCCGTTCCACGAAGCGTTGGTAATGACGTAGTGATTACCTTTGTGGCTCGCGATGGTGCCGTTCCACAGGTTGGTGATGTCGCCGTCGAGATCGAATTCGATGGTCCAACCGCCTTCGTGTACGGCATCGGTCTTGTTGTTGACCACGACCTGGACCGTCGCACCGACAGCCCAGTTGCTGTTAACTTTGGCTTCAGCGGTCAGGGCGGAGGCGGCAGGCTTCGCGTCGGAAGACTGTCCATCGGATGGTTGCCCGTCGGACGGCTTGGTATCCGCAGGCTTGGTATCCGAGGAATCGGTCTTCTGATCATCGGAGGTCTTCTGATCGTTCGAATCCTTCGACGAATCCTTGGACGAATCCGCTGACGAATCAGTCGATCCCGACACCTTCGAGGAATCACCCGAAGCACCCGCGGCAACATCGTTCACCGTCAGATTCGTCGGCAGCGCGCTGCTTGTCGGCGTCTTCGACACACCGAATCCGAAGGAAGTGCTCTGCTTCGGGGCGATCGAGGCGTTCCACGAGGCATCGGAGACAACGTAATGATTGCCGGTATGGCTCACGACTTTGCCACACCACAGGTTGGTGATGGTGCCTGCCAGATCGAACTCGACCTTCCAGCCGCCCTTGTACGTGGCGTCGGATGGGTTGCTGACGGTCACGTTGACGTTCGCACCCATCTCCCAATCGCTGCTGACTTTCGCTTCGACGGTCAGCGCGGTGGTTGTGGTCTGCGGATCACTCGGTTCGGTGGGGTCGGTCGGGGTGGTTGGGTCGGTCGGTTCGCTCGGCGTGGGGTCAGGCATCGGATCGGGCGTGGGGTCAGGCATCGGATCGGGTGTCGGATCGGTTGGCGTCTCACCAGTGCCGCTGCCGCCTGATTGACTCACGCCATCGACCATGGCCTGGATGCGACGGCTGGTGTTGACCAGCCAGATGCCGCTGGTGGACAGCTCGCTGCCGGTCCACTTGCTGGTCTTGCTCGTGGATTCCTTGAGATAGGAGGACCCTTCGCCCTTGTTGCACAGCGACCAGGCGGCGTAGCTGATGTTGTTGCGCGTCAGCAGCGTCATCCAATCGTTCGCGTTGGCGATGTCGATCCCGCCCCAGCCGGACGCGTCGGTGATGCCGAATTCGGAGACAAACACCGGTGTACCGGCAGCCAAAGCCGTACGCAGCTTGTTCTTGATGTTGTCGTAATGCGTGCCCGCGTAGAAGTGCAGTGTGTACGCCACGTTACTAATCCCGTCGGCGGACAGCGGCTTGGCTGCGACCGCATCCACGTCCTGCGACCACGTGTTGGTTCCGCAGATGACCACGGACTGGTTGCCGGTGGCGCGAATCGCTTTGGTGATGCGCTTGCTGTACGTGTACAGGTCGTTGCCGGAGCCGTCATACCAGGAGGTGGATGTCGGTTCGTTGGCGATTTCGTAGAGGACGTTCTTCAGGTTCTTGTACTTGGTTGCGTACTTGATGAAGAACTCTTCGGCTTTGTCGGCATCCCCGTTGGGATTGTAGTTGAGCACATGCCAGTCGAGGATGACGTACATGCCCAGTTCGTTGGCCGCGTTGACGGCTTCCCCGATTTTCGCGTCCATCTTGGCCTGCGAACCCTGCAGGTAGCCGCCCTCGCGTGGGTAGAGCGCCAGACGCACCATGTTGATGCCCCACTCGTCACGCAGTGACTGGAACGCCTCCCGGTTGATGTACTGCGGGAACCATTGCACGCCGTGGGTGCTTGCGCCGCGCAGCTGGAACGGCTGGCCATGCTCGTCAAGCACGGTCGGCGCGCTGAATCCCGCCGCCTTGCCAATGGACAGCTTGCCGTGCCGGCCTACCGGAGTGTCTTGGTAAGCCACGTCCTTCAACTCGCCGTTGACCGCGTAGGCGAGCTGATCGCCGCTGGCGTCCGCGGTGAACGACTTCATCGCCTGCGTGTAGTCCACACTGCTCGCAGCAGCTGTCTGGGCTGCGACGGCGGACTGCGCGGACACGGCTGCAACGCCTGTCGCGCACCCTGTTGCCAGCATTGCACTAGCTGCGATCGCCGCGAGTATCCGCGACAATGGCTGACTGGTTGATGTCACATCAATCTCCTTCGACAACTGACTTTCCTTGGGATATTTCCTTGAATGAATTCCGTCGGGGCTTCTTGAAACTTCCTTGGAAGAATTCCTGGGCGCTTCCGCAGAAGCCCTCGCGTGAATTCCTGGACCGTCCGGTCAACGATTGACCGGACGCAGATTCACAGCTTATGCGCATCGGACAGTGCACAATCAACGAGCTGATTGTGACCTCCATCACATTTCACGTGAACCAAGCATCAAGAATAATCCATGCGCTGTCCAGCGGACAACCAATGGCCATCAAACGGACCATGACAATAGGCAAAGCGATTGTCACCGGCCAGACCACGATCGCCGCAATCAAGCACATGTCAGCTGAAGAGAGATATGCGGCCGGCATCACCCGGCAAATCATCACCCGGCAAATCATCACCCGGCAAATCATCACCCGACCATCAGCGAATTACCGTCCTCCCGTCTTACGCTCTCTTCACGGCGACAATCGCGTACGCGCACAGGTTCGCATCGTACTGGCGAAACACCTTGCGCATGGCAAGAACCCGCTTTCTCCCCGCCGAATTGCGTATCATATTGCCGGCGAACCGCACCGCACCGCCGAATCCCTCATCACTGACGATGCGGGCGGGTTCCAGCAGATGCATCGGACGTTCCAGCGTGGCGGCGATGTCGAATCCTTCACCCTCGAGCATGTCCACCCATTCGGGGAGCGTCAACGGCCTGGCCCCGACATGAATCGCCCGCGAGATTCCACGTTCCAGGTCATTTCGCAATTGCCGGTCGGCATCTTCCGGTCGCAATCCCATCTCATGGATTGCATAGCGGCACCCGGGTTTGAGGATTCTCGCAGCTTCACGCACTACGGCACGCTTGCGTTCAAGTGGGAGCATGGTCAGCATAGCCTCGCCGACGACAAGGCTCGCAGATGCGTTCGGCAGACCGGTACGCGCGGCATCCGCCTTGACCATTCTCGCTTGACGGTGTTCGCCGACAATCTCACCCATTGCCGTTTCACCTTCCGGATTCGGGTCGATACCCGTATAACTGCGGGGATTCGCCGCGAGCAGTAACGCTGCGGTCTTGCCTACTCCGGGGCCGAATTCAACAATGTCATCGTCAGCGTTCACGCCAACGGCATCAAGCATGGCACGAGTCAGCTCGATGCCACCGGGGCGCAGCACGCGTTTGCCCATCTTGGCGAGCAGCCAGTGCCCTTGCAGGCGCTGCTCCTCGGGGCCGGAGCGCTGGCCGTGGACACTTTGCGCAATCTGGGCATGCCGCGAGCCGATGACGCTCTGCTTGTTTGAAGGAGTGCCCGAAGCATGAGGATTGTTGGACATGTCCGAAGTGATCACCGATCACCGTCCTGCTGTTCGAGTCGTGAATCTCCTTGTTCTTGAAGATGTTCACCGTGATGGCCCTCATGCCCATGGCATCCGCAGCTTCCATGGTGGCCCCGGTGAGACGGGTCACACGAATCCGGTTGCGTATTGCGAGCATCGCCATCTTGCGTCTGACGCATCGATTCCACGTCAATCAGCGTTAACGACATACGGCTCGGCTCCAATGCGGTCAACGCATGCCTCTCCCCCGGCGCCAGATAAATCACGTCGCCCGCAGTGACGATATTCTTTGTCCCGCCGACCGTGAAATCAAACTTGCCTTCAAGAATATTGACGATCACCGCGCGCGCTGACGCGTGATCAGTGAGCACCTGCCCTTCACCGAACGTAAAGAACACGTGTCGCAACAACGGGTTGTTCACCACGACGCGGGAGGTGGTCGTGTCATCAAGAATAGGAAGATTCTTGTTGATTCCGGTACTCACGACAGATTCGGAAACAGTCGTCTTGGCCATAATGCCTCTCTTTCTGTATTCGGTATGAGACAAATCTTGCACGCGTCACGTCCCCGGCAATACGCAGAAACGCTGAATGCAGGTTCATTATCACAATGGCAGCGCAACACTTCAAGACTTTTCGACGGGAAATTGGAGCCAGCAGCGTGGGGTGTATCACACCGGCCAACGGTCCCATCCGTCTGTCCCGTGGGTAAAAGCGCCAGACATACGCTGTTGCGATAATCGTTTACCCAGGCCATGCCGAGATGACTGGACATGGCAGGCAACCGTGCAAGGACGCGGCAAACGCGGCTCACAGTGAGAACTGGCGCTGCGACCTTACCGCCGCGAGCATACCAAGATGCATTCAGTGACGCGGCTGAAAGTGAGAACTGGCGCTGCGACACCGGAACACTGTACGCCGATTTGCGGGTATCTGCGGTATCTGTAGTACCTGCCGGAGGCTATCTCGCTTATCAGGGTTCGCCGACCTGCGATACCGCGAGTATAGTCGTTGATATTCCGCGGGCCATACTCGCGGTATCGGGCACGCGCGAACACAGATAGCCGAGATACGGTTCGCGAGGTACTACAGATAGGCGAGATACCGGCTCTTCGATACCACGGATGGATGAAATACCGTCATCACTCGGTGCGGACAACTGAGAATGACGGGAAGCTCAGAATGACAGCTGCTGCCCGTGACCCTTACACCGGTACAATCAGCATCAGGGATATCATCCAACCAGATTTTCCGCGTTGATACAAGCCTGCTTTGCGCCATTTCATGGGATATATCCGGTACGTGGGAATCCCCGCTTCTTCTTCGGGCACCATGGGAGCCAAATCCCCGGCATGAAACAGTTGAATACGGGTAGCGTTCCCTGCCCGATGCGCTCGCCTACAATCTGGAGACGCTCGGCGTTAGATCCATGCAGGAGGGAGTTTCGCTGCAACCGTTTGCAACACTGCTCACACGCAGCCGTACGGTGACCTCGTTGTTCGCGGTGGATTCGAATATCGCCATGCTAGTCGCAAACGCATGGTCGTTTGCGCTCGACGGCACGCCTGCATACCGGATTGACACGAGTCGGGAGCGTCCCGATTCAAGCTCAGTAGTTACGGCAATCAACCGGTGCCCGTCCTCGATTGTCCTGATTGATGGAACGTTGGATATGGTCAACGAAACTCTGCTGTTCTCGCTGACAAGGCAAGACAGTAAGAAGACGCTTATCTTCCCGGTAGGCGCCTACGCGAATCTCTCGTTGATTGCCCCGGAAGCGTGGGACAGTATGCTGCTAGTTCCCTCGGAGCAACTGATCCCGCTACCGGCGGAGCATCGAGCTTTGCAACATTGCGCGAAGGTTCCTCCCGCTGAACCGCTCAACTCCGCGCAGGTTGTAGGCGAACTGAACGATCTGGGTTCCACGCTTGCGGATGCCGTTCCCTTGAAATCACTGGCGCATCTCGCCACATTCCGCGCCGCCACCAAGGGGCTCGGCGGTGCGAACGCCTGGCTGCAGTATCAGCTGGCGGTACGGGCCAATGCGGCGCAGGATGCGAAGCATGCGCAGGCGCTGAGCCGGAAGAATCGGGCCCCTTGATACGGTTCAGGCGTTGCTGACGGCGTTGGATGGGCATCATCATGTCCATTGATTTGCTGAGGGCAATTGCCGATGATTTGGGGATTGTTCCGCTTCCCCATGAGGATGAGCGATCACGTTGGAAGAGAACGCTGTACTCCTGCCTTCGGTTCCAGATTCAAGCGGCGTGCATTGACGTTGGGTATGGCGGAACGTATGGCGTGACGCCGCAACATGTGCGAGAACGCACCGAACATTGGTTGGCGGGCGTCGAGCGGTATGCACGTGGAATATCAACCGTGATATCTGGCACCTGTGTTGCGGATGCCGTGAACGTATTGCTGTGGTCCGGGGACCTTGTGGAAGAGAACGGACTGTACCGTTGCACGCGTGCCGGGTGGCGCGTTTTCAGTCCGCGACTGCGAGCGGTCACGGGTTTCTTGGATGCCACAGGCCTGCCCAGCGGCATGGTGGTCAGCGGCATGGGGATTCTTCCGGCTCATGCCGCC
>RRZU010576221.1_pt1 | contig 27568 bp, 22 predicted proteins | sample 2165561 | NCBI WGS metagenome assembly RRZU01 (sample SAMN10456909, study PRJNA506462) | wastewater metagenome | isolation source: wastewater sludge | place: USA: Moscow, Idaho | reverse complement strand
TCCTGAGACGACGTGGTGACGTTCGCCCATTTTGATCGGGGCTGGGACGTCTGCCTCAGTCGAAGAAGTGTCGACGACGGCGCCCTGGGCAGCATCGTCAGCCTCGGCACACCAAACAAGCCCGGTGTGCGCTCGGCTTTCCTCCTGAACACCGCTGCACGGTGGTAAACAGTTTCGTCAGCCTCGGCACACCAAACAAGCCCGGTGTGCGCTCGGCTTTCCTCACTGTAAGGTATTCGGTATGGTGCGATTCTCCCTTCCCTCACGCGAACAGACGTGGACCGCCATGAAGTGGGCCGGACTGGCCGCCATTACCGCACAAGTCGCAGCAGTCACCGCGGTGACTGCTGTAGATTCAACGCGTAAGCGCCGCCGCCCCCAATCCGGAATCTTCCCCCACCTGAAGCCGCAAGAGGTAACCGTGGGAGACAACGACTTCCACATCTTCACCTACGGTGAGAACCTTTACGACGTCATGCTCGCCGACATCCGAAAAGCCCGCGACACCATCTATTTTGAGTGCTTCATCGTCAAGGCGGACGAAACCGGCTACGAGTTCCGGAAAGCACTCATCGAGGCCGCACGTCGCGGGGTCGAGGTCTACATCATCCTCGACACCTGGGGAAACCTCAATTCAGATCCACGCTTCCGTCACTTCCCCAAGATGACGCACCTGCATTTCATCAACTTCCCACTGGTCCGTACTGGAATCTTCACCGGCCGCGAGCGCGACAAAGGCCGCGACCATCGCAAGATCATGACAGTGGACGGCAAAATCGGGTATGTGGGCGGATACAACGTAGGTACTCTCTATGCTCATCACTGGCGCGACACCCATCTGCGCATCAAGGGGGGAGCCGCACATCAACTGGAATTGTCCTTCATCACCATGTGGAACAGTTACCGCAAACACGACCAGCCACGCCTGGAGATGGCGCCCTCGCATGATTGGGACGCATCCATCCGTACAATAGAGAACGCCCCCTCACGCGCTATCTACCCAATCCGTGCGCTCTACATCGAAGTCCTCAACAGGGCATCGAAGCGCGCGTGGATCACCATGGGATACTTCATTCCCGATGAAACCATGATGTTTGCGCTCACCGCCGCCGCACAGCGTGGCGTGGATGTCCGGATCCTTATTCCGGAGTACTCGAATCACATTTACGCCGACTGGGTGGCGCGCTCACACTACGACGAGCTGCTACGCAGCGGCGTCAAGATCTTCCTCTATGAGGAAGCGATGGTTCACGCCAAAACCATGACCGTGGACGGCGAATGGTCTACCGTGGGAACCGCCAATATCGATCGCCTCTCGCTGGCCGGGAACTTCGAGATCAACATGGAGATCTACGCGAAATCCTTCGCCAAAGCCATGGAGCGGATCTTCGCCATGGATCTGGACAACTCGCACGAGCTAACCCGTGAGATGTGGGATCAGCGCAGCTACACGGCATGGATGATTGAGAAGGTGTTACGGCCGCTTGCGCCGCTGATGTAAACGGCCGTGCTTTGGACGTAAGAGATTGCGCCGCTGATGTAGGCAGCAATTCACGCGCTGATCAACGCCCACGCGCCACTGACGTGACAAGGAGACAAGTATGGGATTCCTGAGCGAGAAGCTCCTGGAGGCTATTCATGGGCGGGCCGCCCACTACGACGCGGAGAACACCTTCCCGTACGAGGATCTCAACGATCTCCGGGCGGCCGGTTATCTCGCCGCGTTCGTCCCGACCGAGTTTGGTGGCGCAGGCCTCACTCTCGAGGAGATCGCCGCCGAGCAAACGCGCCTTGCCAAAGCTGCCCCCGGCACCGCGCTCGGGATCAATATGCACCAGATCATCGTGGGTTTGGGGCGTCACCTCGTGCGCAACGGGAATCCGCGCGGCGAGCTGATTCTGCGCGAGGCCGCCGCGGGCGAACTCTTCGGCTTCGGCATTTCCGAGCCAGGCAACGACCTGGTCCTGTTCGGCTCCATTTCGCAGGCTGACCCCGATGGGAAGGGCGGCTACTCGTTCACCGGCGTCAAGATCTTCAACTCGCTCGCGCCAGCGTGGAGCCGCCTACTCACCTTCGGTCGTGACGATTCCGGCGATGACGGCCCACATTCCGTTTTCGCCATTCTCACGCGGGACGACGGCGGATTCGAGCTCAAGGACGATTGGGATACGTTGGGCATGCGCGCCACGCAGTCTCAGACGCTGGTGCTGCAGGGTGCCCATGCTCGTGAGGACCGGGTGCTGACGCGGTGTGAACCTGGACCGTCCGCGGATCCGGTAGTGTTTGGGATCTTTGCACACTTCGAGATCTTGCTATCCGCCACCTACGCTGGTGTGGGTGAGAGGGCTGTTGAGGTGGCTGCTGAGCATGTCAAGACTCGGACCTCGGTGAAGAACCAGACCGTCTATGCCAACGATCCGGACATCCGCTGGCGTATCGCCACGGCCGCTCTCGAGATGAATGCCGTGGGCCCGCAGATCCGTGAACTGGCGCGGGACGTGGAAAACGGTGTGGACCGCGGGCCGATCTGGATGCCGCAGCTGTCCGCGGTGAAGAATAGCGCGGCAGAGGCCTCGCTGCGGGCCGTTGAGCAGGCAGTTCGTGCCTGCGGCGGTTCCTCCTACTTCAATCGCTCGGAGCTCTCGCGGTTGTACCGCGACGTGGTGGCGGGGCTCTTCCAGCCCTCGGACCAGGAGTCGTTGCACAGCGCCTGGGCGAACGTGGTGCTCGGGCCGGTGACGACGTAGCGCGAACGCCGCGGTCTAACGCCGAGCTTGCTGCTCCCGGTATCTACTCACAAGCCATGCCAGCGCAAGACCAATCACGCCACCCGCCTAATAACCGAGGGAAGAGGGAATAACCGAGGGTTATCCCGCCGTATTTTCGCTCGACTACTTCGTAAAGGCTCGGCTATTCCACAAAGGCTCGGCTACTTCGTAAAGGCTCGGCTATTCCACAAAGGCTCGACTACTTCGTAAAGGCTCGGCTATTCCACAAAGGCTCGGTTGCTGCGACCTGTCTCAATGTGGCCGTCGGCGGCTCACAAGCCATGCCAGCGCAAGACCAATCGCGCCACCCGCCGAGTCGATGAGGACATCCTTGGGTGTTCCGATACGCCCGGGGATGAAGAGCTGATGGATCTCATCTGTTGCGGCATACGCCACCGTCATCGTGAAGGCAATGATCAGCGCCTGAGATCCACGCTCTTCTCTCCACTTCTGGAGTCGGTAAGATCCTCGAGGCCCCTGCGAGATTCGGGGTTCGACGAGTCGTTGGCTACGGCTCCCGCGCAACGCCACGAACAAGAGAATCGCGAGCACCGCGTACTCGGTCATATGGGCTGTCTTGCGCACCAGAAAAGATAGCGTTTCCGGGCAGATGCGAATCCCCAAGGAATGGAGCCAATCGACGATGGAATCGCTGAGGCCGCCCGATTCCTCCCCCGCCTGATGCGAGAAAAAGAAGATCACGCTCATCCAGGCGCTCACCGCCGCCCAGGGCAGCCACCGATTAAATCTTCCTAACATCCGATTCAGAGTTCCAACTCTCCCTGGATGGCAGTGTCGACGACGTCCGCATCGCCCTCTCCCGTGGGGTCACCTTCGGCGTCCGCACCGGGCAGAACCCCGGTGCGCAGCAGCTCGTTGAACTGCTCGACGTCAAGGATTGGCACACCTAAATCCGCGGCTTTCGTAGCCTTCGATCCGGCGTTTTCACCGGCCACCACAGCCGTGGTCTTCTTGGAGACCGAGCCCGCGGCCTTTCCTCCGCGAAGCACGATGGCTTCCTTGACACTGTCGCGGGTGTAGCCCTCGAGAGAGCCGGTGGCCACAATGGTCATACCTGCAAGAGTCTGCGGTAGCTCCTCGCCTGCCTCGTCCTCGAACATCACGCCAGCGGTTTCCCAGCGTTCAATGATCTCGCGATGCCAATCCACCTCGAACCACTCGGAGAAGGACTGGGCAATGATCGTGCCTACACCATCAATGTCCGCCAGTTCCTCCACGGAGGCAGACCGCAAAGTAGCAAGGGAAGGAATGCGAGCTGCTAGTGCACGCGCCGCCGTCGGCCCCACGTGACGAATGGACAGAGCAACCAGTTTGCGCCAGAGTTCTTTGGACTTGGCTTTCTCCAACTCGTCGACGATTTTGGTGATCGCCTTACCGGGCACCGAGGAGGTGACCAGTTCGGGCTCCCCGCCGCGTGGGTACTTCCACTTGGGTTTGGTCCACGCTGCGCGCACGCGGCGGTAGTCACCAGTGAGTTCACCCTTGACGCGAATTTCCTGCCAGATCCAGACGTCGCGCACATCATCGGGGGTTAACTCGAAGAGCCCTGCCTCAGTTTCCAGCAGTGGTTGCTGTAGCAGCGGGATGCCCAACTCGCGCTGTGTCTCGTCCGGAATGATCTCCTCATGGTGAAGGATCGCACCATCCTCATCAACAATCCCGAGCTCCGCTAGCTTCTCGTGGGTCAGTGAAATTTTACAATCACGGCCGGTGACCGGATCCTCGATGAGGAGCTGGTGCCCGGTGGCGAGCGCCATCAGCGCAGCACCGCGGGCGGCCTCTGGGTCGGTGAGCCACTGGGCCGTTACCTCTCCCAGCGACTCCACGTCCAGCGCCCCACGGGAGCCGATATGGCTGACGCGCTCGGTGAGCTGGGCCGGGCAGGAACGGGTGTTGGGGCAGCGCAGATCCACATCCCCCTCCTTGGCGGGGGCAATCGGGGTACCGCAGGAGGGACAGTACTCGGGCATGTGCCACTCGTGCTCGGAACCGTCGCGCAACGCCTCCACGGGGCCAAGCACCTCAGGAATGACATCACCGGCCTTGCGCAGGATAACAATATCCCCAATCTTCACGCCCTTGCGCGCCACCTCGGTGGGATTGTGGAGTGTTGCCTGGGCCACCGTCGATCCGGCCACGAGCACCGGCTCCATCACCGCAAACGGCGTGACGCGCCCGGTGCGCCCCACCTGGGTGCGGATGTCAAGAAGGCGGGTCTGTACCTCTTCCGGCGGGTACTTGTACGCAACAGCCCAACGTGGCACACGCGAGGTAAATCCGAGCCGCGCCTGTAGCGCGCGGTCATTGACTTTAAAGACGGCTCCGTCAATGCCGTGGATGAGGGAGTAACGATCGTCCGCGTGGCGAGCAATGAAGGCTTCAATACCTTCCCACGAGTCCAGCTGTTCAGCATAAGGAGAGATTGGCAGCCCCCACGCGTGGAATGCTCCATAGACGCCCTCCTGCGACGAAAGTAGCGCAGCTGTTTCCTCTGGCACACCCTGCAGGGCACCGATGCCGTGCGCAATGAATGAGAGCGGGCGGGCCGCGGTGTTACGCGCATCCTTCTGTCGCAGTGATCCCGCTGCGGCGTTGCGCGGATTGGCGTATTCCTTCTGGCCCGCCGCTCGGAGCTTGTCATTGAACTCGTCGAACTCTTTGAGGGGGAAGAACACCTCGCCGCGCACTTCGAGCACCGCGGGCCAACCTTTGCCGCCGAGCCTCTCCGGAATCGCGCCAATCGTACGGGCGTTGGCAGTGACGTTCTCCCCCGTGACGCCGTCGCCGCGGGTAGCCGCAACCGTCAGCACACCGTTCTCGTAACGAAGATTAAGGGCCAGGCCGTCAATCTTTGTCTCAGCCGTCACGAGAAACCCGTCCGGCAGCTCGGCGCGCCGGCTGTGATACCACTCCCGCAGTTCCTCCAACGAGAACACATCCTGCAAGGAGTAGAGCTGCTCCAGGTGCGTCACCGTGGCAAAACCGGTGGTCTCTGCGGGTGCGCCGACCACCCGGGTGGGCGAATCCTCCACCGCGAGATCTGGGAAGGCAGCTTCGATGGCACGCAGCTGGTGGATGAGCTTGTCATAGAACTCGTCGGTAATCGCGGGAGTATCCCCAGAATGATAGGCGGCCTGGGCTTCCACCAGCAACGGCGCAATTTCATGCCACCGCTCGGTAGCTCCTTCGAGGCTCTCCGGCAGCTCGGCCTGACCTGGGACGTGGGCCACGGATTCGGTTTCCGACAGTTCGCTGTTCACGCCTCCCATTCTCCCCTAGCGCACGACCAGATTTCCAATGGTTGGGATGAACGCCGTGCTTGATCGCCCATATGGTTCGCTCACCCACCCGGACCATCCCACAAACCCTTCCCACCTACCCCGCAATGGACCACCCCGGCAACTCCACATAGGCTTGGCTCATGTGCGGACGCTATGCCTCTTTTTCGACCCTCACGGATATCCAACTGACCTTCGACCTTGACATACTCGGCCCCGAGTGCGAGTCCCTCACTCCCTCCTGGAACGTTGCTCCAACTCAGGACGTTGGCATTGTTGTCGAGCGTATTGACAGCGGCCCGGAAATCCTTCGTGGGCGTGTGGCGTCGGTCGCTGCCAATAAAGGCACGGACCGACGCCACACGCCCACAAACGATGGAGAACCATGTGTCACCCGCGAACTCCACGTGGCCCGCTGGGGCCTCGTCCCGCCGTGGTCCAAGGATCCGTCCACGGGGCCACAAATGATCAACGCCCGCATCGAGACCCTCGCCGAGAAGCGCACCTTTGCCCCTTCTCTCAGCAAACGCCGCTGCATCGTTCCCGCGGACGGCTACTTTGAATGGCAGGCCACCTCGGGCGGAAAGATCCCGCATTACCTCCACTCGGTGGACGGCACTCCCCTCGCCTTCGCAGGCCTCTACGGATGGTGGAAGAAGCCGGATGGGTCCTGGTTACTGACCGTCACCATCATCACCCGCGCCGCGGAGGGTGAACTGGCCGCCATCCACGACCGCACGCCCGTCATTCTCACTCCCGACGAGTTCGCCGCGTGGCTCGACCCCCACCAGGAGGATAAGTACGCGGCCCTCCAGCTCATCGACCGCCCGGGCCAGCCCCTCCAGACCGACGTCGTCGGAAAAGCCGTCGGAAATATCCGCAACAACTCGCCCGAGAACATTCAGCCCGTCAGCTAATCCGCCGCCAACTAACCATCGTGCGGCGCGGGTTGGGGCGAGTATCCACCCGCGGGCCTACCCGCCTCTCCCCAGGACTGGGCGCCGCCGCTTACCCTAGAACCATGGCAACACGGTGGCGAAAATTCTACACCTTCAAGGGGATCAGCCCCTTCGATGTGGCGCTCTCCGCGGGGATCTCCTACCTCTATTTCGGCCCCAATTACTGGCACAACCTCCCGTTTCACGAACTCACATTTGCCCGGAGCACCACCCTTTCCCTGCCGGAAGGCGTGCTGACCACCCTCGCAATCCTTGCCGGTATCCTCTACTCGGTCCCCACAATTTTTCGGCGAACCAAACCTGAAATCAGCGCCTCACTTATTTTCGTGGGCGCACTGCTGCGCTACACGGTTGCCCCTTGGGACACGATTCCACCGGATCTCGCGGTTCTCATCTCGCTATACGCGGTCACCGTTTACGGAGCAAAATGGGCGCACCGGACGGCGCTCATCGCCACTTTCCTCGGAGTCCTTCTCATCTGGCAGACGCTCTACCGCAGCTTCGATCAAGCGTTCCGTTTCGGTTTACCCGACTGGCGAGCAGGGCTGGACGGTAAATGGTGGGGTGAGAATTTCACCCAGTTCGTTTTCCTCATGCTTGTCGTCATCATCGTCTATACCGTGGCTCTGCTACGCCGCAACCAGCTCCAGCAGGTCACCCGCCTCGTCGAAGAAGCCGAAGAAGCACGCCTGCGTGCCGAACAAGAAATGGAACTCGCCATCCTGGAGGAACGAAGCAGGATAGCCCGGGAGATGCACGACGTCGTCGCCCACACGCTCTCGGTCGTCATCGCCCAGGCCGACGGCGGCAGGTACGCCGCAGCCAAGAACCCCGAAGCCGCCGTCACGGCGCTGGAAACGATTGCCGACATGAGCCGCGGCGCACTCAAGGACATCCGTTCCATCATTGGCGTTCTTCGCTCCTCCACGTCTGAGCCGGCACCGCTGCTCCCACAACCTGTCGCTGAGGATCTCGACGCCCTCATAGAAAAAGTGCGCTCGTCTGGCACTCACATCACCCTCGCCCGCATCGGCACTCCGCATCCGCTGCCCACCGGCGTCGGAACCGCGATCTACCGCATCTGTCAAGAATCCATCACCAACACCCTCAAGCACGCCGGACCAGAGGCACGCATCTGTGTCATCCTGCAATGGATGGACAACAAACTTGTTATCCAGATCGACGACGACGGCGCCGGCCCCAGTCCACACGACGGCAAGGGGCATGGAATCATCGGCATGAAAGAACGGGCCAGCACATTCGGGGGTTCGGTTGACACTGGCCCGATAGAAGGCGGTGGATTCCGTGTGATTGCAGCGATTCCACTGGAGAAACGGGCCTCGATGGCATGGTCCGCAGCACTTTAACAGACAAGAAGAAAGAACTCTATGAACACCAACGACACAAACGAGCAGGTCATCAGGGTAGGCCTGGTGGATGATCAGAACCTCGTGCGCACCGGGTTTTCTATGGTGATCGATTCTCAGCCTGACATGCAGGTGGTGGTCGAGGCCGCTAATGGCAAGCTTGCCACCGAGCGTCTCCAGGTGGTTCCCACCGACGTTGTGCTCATGGACATCCGCATGCCAGTGATGGACGGGCTGGAAGCCACCCGCCTCATTGCCGAACAGAGGTATGCGCACGGTGTGAATCCCAAGATCATTATTCTCACGACATTCGAGGAGGACCAGTACATCCTGGGTGCGGTGCAGGCCGGAGCCTCCGGTTTTCTTGTCAAAGATGCACCTCCCGAGCACATGCTTGATGCCATCCGTACTGTCTATCGGGGCGACGCCGTCATTGCTCCCTCCTCAACACGACGTTTGGTTGAGCACCTCGCACGCGAAGCAGCACAGATGCGAGCCACCGACCCCAGCATCATCGCTCATCTCACCGACCGCGAGCGCGAGGTTCTTGAACATATCGCGCAAGGTGAATCCAACCAGGAGATCGCGGCGGCGCTGTTCGTCGCTGAAGCCACCATCAAGACCCACATCGGGAGAATCTTCGCCAAGCTTGGAGCACGTGACCGGGTACAAGCGGTAGTGCTTGCGTATGAGAGTGGTCTGGTTCGCCCAGGAAAGTACTGACGAACGTAGAGGCGAGCGGACCTATCATAACTTGGCTGATTGTGCACGGGATGTGGTCTTTCATGCACCACTGCTCACACGCTAGGCACTTACGGACACGGCCTAGGACTCCTCGCCGCGTAGATTCTCACAGCGCAGCACCACTACCTGCAAGAATGCTGAACGGCACGATCGAGAGGCGCATTTTCGCCCCACTGTGAAGGGCCTCTTAGCAGGGAAAAGATCACGTTTTTTTCTCTTTACCCACTACTCAAAACCTGCGAATCTTAAATACGGTTTAAGTAACACCAAGCAGCCATGGCATGAACAAATGAGTATGGTTGCCGGTAAAAGGAGTACATCACATGGATTGGCGCCACCGGGCAGCGTGTCTCACCGAAGATCCCGAGCTGTTCTTCCCCATCGGGAATTCCGGTCCGGCCATTGCCCAGATCGAGCAGGCAAAGCGGGTTTGTAACCGCTGCGAAGTTTCTGACGTCTGCTTGAAGTGGGCACTGGAAACCGGCCAAGATGCTGGCGTGTGGGGTGGACGCTCCGAGGACGAGCGCCGCTCGCTCAAGCGGCGTACGGCGATGGCTCGCCGCTCCAACGTCGGCTAATAGTCGAATCGGTCGATAGGCCGAAGTGCACGTGGGTGGGCAGTAACCTTTCGGTTACTGCCCACCCACGTTACTGTGCTCGTCGCTTGCGTCCTGCTGCTCGCGGATTTCCTAAAGATTGCACCCCTGGATTTAGCCCAAAGATCCCGCCCGCCGCTCGTGGCCTACTGCGCAATCTCCTAGTAGGGATCAATCTCCATCTCCAGCAGCACGCACGTTCCGCCCATATCGGCGGGGCGCCACTCGATTGTTCCGTGCAGCTCCCCCATCACCATGGTCTGCACGATCTTGGTTCCCAACCCGGTGCCCGGTCCTTTACTTCCCAGCCCGACTCCATCATCCTTGACCTCGACAGTCAGATGGTTGCCGTCGCGAGTGGCCGTCACGTCGATGTGGCCGCCTTCGGCAACCCCATGCTCGACGGCATTTGTCACCAGTTCGTTGAGCACCACCGCTAGGGCCGTGGTCTGGTTAGCCCCAATCTCGCCAAACTCGCCGGAGATATCGGTGGTCACGGTGGCGCCCATGGTAGCGATGTCCGAGGACATGCGCAGCAGCGGAACGAACACCTCGTTGAAGTTCACCCGTTCGTTGATCGTCTGCGAGAGGGTCTGGTGGACCAGGGCGATGGTCGCCACACGGCGCTGCGCCGTCTCCAGCGATAGCCGAGTCACCTCATCCTGAGCTCGGCGGGCCTGCATCCGCAGCAACGCGGACACAGTCTGAAGATTGTTCTTCACGCGGTGGTTGATTTCGCGAATCGTCGCATCTTTGGTGAGAAGCTCCTGCTCACGGCGGCGCAGCTCTGTGATGTCACGGCACAGGATAATCGCACCAAGGCGTTCTCCATGATCGCGCAGCGGCACCGCCCGCATCGATAGGATGACTCCGTGGGTCTCCAACTCGGTGAGCCACGGGGCTCTGCCCATGACCACCACAGCCAACGATTCTTCCACCCGCGAATGATCCTCGATCGCATCAGTCACCAACTCGGCGAGAATCTGTCCCCTAAGCGAACCCTGAATTCCTAGTCGATGGAAGTTTGAGACAGCATTGGGACTTGCATAGACCACCACACCATCTTCATCGATCTGAACAAAACCATCGGTCAATCGCGGCGTTCCATGGCGTACACCCGTCGGAATGTTCTCAAAGGGAAACTCTCCCGTGGTCACCATGTGGAGCAGAGTCCCCGCTACCTGCTCGTAGTTCTCGTGCATCTGAGAAGGCACCACATCCGGCTCATAAGCCGTCACTACGCTCAACACCGCAATGATCCTACCCAAATGGCGCACCGGTCGTAGCGTTGAGAAACGCCCTTCAAAGTCCACCTCGCGCTGTATCCCATCCTCCATGACAAGAGTAGCCACCTTGTTGATCGAGGCAACAACAGGGCGACCAACGACGTCGTCGTCAAAAAGTGTGGCGGCGGTCGCTGGCCGGCAATGGGCTGCGTTGGTAAATCCACCGTCGTTGCGCCCAGCAATGAGGAGAAGATCTGCGAAAGCGACGTCAGCAATAATTTGCCAATCACCTACCAATTGATGCAACCATTCCCGGTCCACCAAGGAGAGCATCGAGGAGCGAGAAAGAATATTCGTCAGTGTTGGCATCTCACTAGCGTAAAACAATCAGGCACAATGAGCCCATGCGTATTAAACAAAGCATCACCCTGGATGCCACCACAGAACAGATTATTGCGGCCCTTCTCTCCGAGGAGCTTGCCGCCAAGCGAATGAAGATTCTCGGAATCAACGACTTCCATCACACACTCGAAGGAAACGTTGCTCTCACCGAAGCGAGCATTCCCGCCGATCAGCTCCCCTCCAAGGCGCGCAGCTTAGCAAGAAATGGTGTCAAGGCAACCATCACAGCGCAGGCCAGCGGCAACACAGTAGAACACACTCTTGACGCACACGGATTCCCTGTATCGCTTAACTGGACAATTGCCCTGACCGAAGGAACCCCCACCGTGGCCAACGTCGAAGGTGAGCTGAAGGTCAAGATTCCTATGATCGGGTCACGTATCGAGCGCGCCGCCGGAGATCACGTGGATCGGCTGATTGCCAAGGAAGCCAAGCTCATCGCGGACGTCATCGCCGAGCAGGGATAGACCCTTCTGCGGTATTCGCAGAAGGCCATGGCCTAGTGGCATGGCCGCTACATCGCGGCCTCGAACAAGCGCGTGGGCCCGCGCCATCCGGTGCGGGCCCACAACCATTAGACTGACACGCATGGGAATCAACCACGCCTATGAAGATCTTCTCTCCGACGTTCTAGAAAACGGCACTCGCAAAACCGACCGCACCGGCACCGGCACCCTCTCGGTATTCGGCCGCCAGATTCGCTACGATCTCGCCGAAGGCTTCCCGCGCGTCACCACAAAGTTCGTGGCCATGAAGGCCGTCAAAGGGGAACTGTTGTGGTTCCTCAACGGCTCCACCAACATCGGCTGGCTTAACGAGCACGGTATCTCCATCTGGGATGAGTGGGCAGACGAGGCCGGAGAACTCGGCCCGGTCTATGGCTACCAGTGGCGCAGCTGGCCCACCCCAGATGGCTCCCACATCGACCAAATCTCCCAGATCATCGACCAGCTCCGCACCACCCCGGATTCGCGGCGCATCATCGTCTCCGCCTGGAACGTGGCCGAGCTTGACAAGATGGCGCTCCAGCCCTGCCACGCACTCTTTCAGTTCTACGTCGCGGACGGAAAGCTCTCCTGCCAGCTCTACCAGCGCAGCGCGGACATGTTTCTCGGCGTCCCCTTCAACATCTCCTCCTACGCACTCCTCACCCACATGGTGGCTCAACAGGTGGGTCTGGGCGTGGGTGAGTTCGTGTGGACTGGCGGCGACTGCCACATTTACCTCAACCACGTAGATCAGGTCCGCGAACAACTCTCGCGTGAGCCGTATCCTTTCCCCACCCTCCGCCTCAACAAAGCGCCCTCGATTTTCGAGTACCGCATGGAGGACATCGACGCCTCCGAAGGCTACCGTCACCACCCCACCATCCACGCGCCCATCTCCGTCTAGCGCGCCACACGATCCGACGACGACGTACCAGCTCAATCATTCCGCGCCGCCTCGGAGGTGACCGGACGGCAATCGGAGCCGCGGGCGTCGTCGTCGCCACAGTACACAGCGGGGGTGCAGGTCCGCACCGGACTTGCACCCCCGACAATTATTTCGCAGACGAAACCCGGCGGCTCAGCGCACCGGCCGAGATTTCAGAGTCTCCACCTTATTCGAGTTGATCTCAACCCAGCTGGCGATGGAATCGCTTTGGAAAGCCTTGGACACATCGGCCAATATCGCATCGTCCAGCAAAACAATCGACTGGCCGTCCTCCGATTCACCCGTCCCAGTGTAGGGAGCCGTCAGCAGGGTGATATTGGCCGAACGTAGCCCACGCATCGAGTTGCCCAGCGAGACAACATCCGTCACACCCAACTTGCTATCAACAGCAACATAGTCCTTCATACTCGTGAAGATGGAGACGAGGTTGGACGGGGACCCAAGGATCTCCGGTGTCGCGATCTTGGTGAGAACAGCAGCCATCCATGCCTGCTGGCGACGGACACGATCAAAATCCCCACCCGGGAGATTCTTCCTCTCGCGCACAAACTCCAGAGCCTGTTCACCATTGAGATGAACCGTTCCATCACTCGTCTTGATCTCCACCCCACCAACAAGATCCGTGAGCTTAGTGAAGGAGGTGAAATCGACAATCGCAAAGTGATCGATGTAGACACCGGTGAGTTTCTCCACCGTCTGGATCGTCAGCGCCGGACCACCAAAAGAAAACGCCGCATTGATCTTGGCTTGCCCGTATCCCGGGATATCAACCCAAGAATCGCGCGGAATAGACATGACGGTAACAGATTGACGATCGCCAGAAATCTGGGCGAGCATCAATGCATCAGTACGCTGCCCACCGGCTTCCCACGCTGTGGGATCACCTGCAGAAACACGAGAATCGGAACCCATGATAAGGAAGTTCACGGGCTGTTCGCCCTTCTTCCCGTCACTCTCCGCAGACTGGGAGCGTGTGGGCCTATCCGAGATCTCCGAGAATGGATCGCCAAAGCTCTTCATAGAACTAAACATGTTGTTGACAATGAGCCCGACAACAAGTCCCGCAACGAGGAGCAACCCTAGAAGCGAGGAGAGAATAATGAGAGCGACCTTGGCCGGGCCGCGCTTCTTTTTAGGCTTAGCTTCATCCGTCATCTCGGCCGCAGCCCCACTGGGCTGCTCAATATCATGATCCACTCTGTCTCCTTGTACATTCCGCATGCTGCGTGGGTCTCGATTGTATGCCAGTCGCCCCGACTGGTTCAGTGGGAGGTAATAAGCCCGTTACCCCTCCGGGGGTAACACCACGGGTTCCGTGATCGGCTCAGGCTCCGGGCCAGTCCGAGGGTCCGGATCTACCGGTTCCTCAGGGTCTCCGGTATTTTCACCCCCGGGAGAAGGTGTCGGTGATGGCGGGGTCGAAACCGGTGGCGTCGTGGGTGACGGTGACGAGGTTGGTTGCTCGGTTGGAAGGACCGGTTCCTCCTCCACAGTCGGAACCGGCTCGGGTTCCGGCTCAATGATGACAGGGCGGTTATCAATCTCCACCATTTCCGCGTACAGAGCATCCGCAGCGTCACTCATTTTCTGCACGGCTGCCTCAAACGAGGTGATCTGCTTGTGAGCATCAGCGAAAACAATCGGCCTCGCTTTCGCCCCATCCAAAAGGGCCTGCGCACGTTGAACGGCTTCCTCCAGGCTCTCTCTGTTCTGCTCGCTATCAAGAATATAGAGAGAAGCAAGGTTCAACACCTCGTGCGATTCGGTGACGCCCTGCTTAAGCAGATTCCGAGCATCATTCCACCCGGTATCCAGACTCTTTCTTTCATCGGAGAACTCCACCAGGAGTCCGTTCACCTGCTCCACGAGAGCGTCTGATTTTGCCTCAAGTTGTGTTCGTATGCCGCGCAATTTCTCGTGCTGAGCCTTAAAATCAGCGGGGATCTCAATCTTGATCGTCGCTGACTTATCTCCGGTGGCTACAAGAATGTCCATATCGTCGCCATCGTTGTTGTCGATTTTCGTCACGAAATCTAGCACCGGACTCAACTTGCGTGTCAGTACCTCGACCTCATCCGTGTTCTCTTTGAGCTGTTTGATGACCTCGGGCTTGAATCCCGCTACCGTGGCATCCTTCATGAAACTAGTAGCGGTCTCAACCCGCGCACTAGCGTTCACAATAAGAGCCGGCGAACTCTCAACAAACTCGCTCCACCTACCCTTGGCACCAAAATTATCGACACGCCAGAAGGTAAGGAAAGCCAAAAGCCCACATAACACAAGGACAAGCACCGGAACAAAAACTCGCTCTAACCTCACGAGATCCACCCTACCTCGGAGACAAATCAAGGACATCCCCTTACTGCGAATTAGGACTGACAATCTCCGTGATCTCCAGCGCTACAATGCACTTGCACTCAGCCATGGAGTGCCATATAACGGGATTTGTCATATTGTTGAGGGGATTCCCACACGTCCCGGTTGGAACGAACCGGTACACTATTTTTCTGAATATATTCGAGGGATGTTGCGAGAGGTATCCAACCGCACAGGCCGCCTCGTGACGTTTCTTGACCACACCGAGGTTTCGAACCACCAACCAATAACGATGCACTTCTCGAAGATCAAAGAATCTACTCGCGTGGTACATCGTTCCAAGAATTCGAGGACTGGCATGCACGAGAACCCTAAGCCACTCCCCTCCCCCTCAGCGGACTTGAGCCAAGGGGTGGCCCCGCCGTCTGCCACCGTATCGAATTCACACCGAATCCCTGTTTCTACGTCACATCTCACGCCGGTTTCACACCGACCACCTCTCGTTGATTACACTCATCGCCTGTGGCAGCGCCGCTACTTCATCATGAGCGATGCCCGTGGCAGATCAAAGAGGTCCATGCGCTCCTCCAGTTGGAGCCTTGTCTGGCTGGTTCTCAGCCCTTTTCTCAACGCGATGGTTTATTACCTCGTCTTTGGAATGCTGCTGCAAACCAGTCGCGGTATCGAGAACTTCCCCGCCTACCTCGTGATCGGCGTGAACTTCTTCGGGGTCCTTCGCACCTCCTTGACCCACGGTAGTGGCATCATGAACACACGAGCATCACAGAACCTCATCCGCTCGTTTGCTTTCCCCCGCGCGTCCATCGTTCTCTCGTGGACGATCCGGCAGTTCCTTGATTTTCTCCCCGTGTTCGCCGCGACGATCGTCTTCCTGATACTCGTTCCGCCTCACGTGATTCCCACGTGGCACTGGCTCCTCGCACCCATCGTAATTTTCTTCGGCTTTATGCTGGTTTTCGGCGTGGTCCTATTCACCAGTTTCGTCACCTCTGTGATGCCGCACATGAAGTTCATCTGGCCACTACTCGGACGCTTTTGGTTTTACGTCTCAGGGATTTTCTTCAGCATCGAGCGGTTCGACCCGCTGCCAGCGGTTAAAACGGTGATGGAAGTCAACCCCGCCTACGTGTACCTGAGCATGAGCCGCGATCTACTCATTTATCAGACAGTGCCCTCATGGGATACCTGGATTTATATGGCCGGCTGGGCACTCCTTTTCACGGCTCTCGGCTTCATTCTTTTCTGGTCACGGGAGGATAAATACGGTGAATCAAACTGAACCTCCGGCAGATGTGCCAGCTAGCAACGTGGACCCAACCCGCCACCCACTGTTGAATGCTACCCGTGTGACTGAGCCAACATGGCCTTCCATGCCTCCTCAGTCCCCTGAGCCCCCCGCTCCTTCTCACGTGGATCCGGGGCTAGCTCCAACCCCCTCCACCCGCAGTTCGGAGGGGGAAAACCAAGCCAAGAGTACGAGGAACGGCAAGCACCGCGCGGCATCACAGGCCACTGACCACCAGGTGAAGGCCAAGAGCGCACCGCGAAGCAGCACGCGCCCCATCCAAGCTCCCAAGCTGGGTGAACCGGCCGTGGTACTCGACCGTGTCAGCGTGACCTACACCAGCAAGATCGATCGTGGTGTGAAACCACATCGCAATCAGCTCACTCGCACACTTGATCGGATGGTTCCTGGCGGTAGGAAGCAGCGGGTTCACGCTGTGAAGGACGTGAGTCTCGTTGTCTACAGTGGCGAATCTGTGGGTCTCATTGGAGTGAATGGAGCCGGCAAGTCCACCGTGCTACGAACGGTCGCCGGGGTCGAATCACCCACCTCCGGGACGGTCCTCACCCGTTCCCAACCACAGCTTCAGGCAGTAGCCGCCGCCGTGATCCCCACTATTTCCGGCCTCCAAAATATCCGTATTGGTGGGCTAGCAATGGGAATGTCGCCGCAAGAACTCGCCGAAGCCGAACCTCAGATCATCGAGTTGGCCGGCATCGGCAAAGCCATCCACCGCCCGATGAATACCTACTCCGCCGGAATGCGTACCCGCCTTCTCTTCGCAATTAACACCGCCTGCAGGCCAGAGATCCTCCTTATCGACGAAGCCCTCGGCACCGGCGATCGGACTTTCGCAGCCCGCGCCAACAAGATGATGGAAGAGATGCTCGAAGCCTCTGGGACCATCTTCCTGGTCTCTCATTCGCAACGTTCTATTCGCAAGATCTGTACGCGTGTTGTGTGGATGCACAATGGTCAAGTGATCGCCGATGGCCCCACGCGCGAGGTAACGAATATTTACGATGAGTGGGCAAAGGTACACTCACAGGGCAAGAATGAACTAGCTTCACGTATGCTCGATGACATTATTTCTAGCTATCGTCCCGTAACTATTGAGTTCATCAAGGGTCACTAAATGGCCACTCCAGGCACGAACCAGCCGGGTTCAAGCTCCCTTCAGGCGTTTGTCCTGCGCCTCAAGATGTTCCAGTTGCGTGCCCGCGGGTTCTCCGGGAAAGGTGCCCGGTGGTGGGTTGAACATAGTGGGGCAGTTACGAACTATTCACCACGCGAACGGCGGCGAGCCCGGCGCTGGGGGTTTCTTCCGGAAACGGTCGAGCGCTTCCAGATCACCGAGGAGAACCGCTCATCGTTCGTCTCAGCATACGACTATGCCTTCGTTCAACCTCTCAACGGTAAGTATGGCAAGTGGGTGAGGGACCGTATCTCGGCGCTCACCGTTTTCTCCCCTTTTGCTGAGATCTTCGAACCGGTTCATTACCATTTTCTGCTGCGCGACGGCGATATCCTGATCATCCCGATGTCTTCCCACGCGCAAAAGGAAGAGCCATCACTTCCTGGCGTAATGGAGTTTGTTCGATCTCTCCAGGACTCTCCCGAGTCTTCTTCGCCCACCAGTGCCCACGAAACTCCGCCTAAGAAGCCCAGGGCCCGACAACTGCGGCTTCGACAATCAACATTCGAATCTGCTCTCGATCTTGATATCTCCCTTGCTGGAGATTCGCTCTTGGTTGACGGACAGGCCCTTTCACCAGTCAAATTCCGTGACTTCCTGCTCGAACATCTCGCCCATCATTCTCTTGTTCTTCTCGAACCCGCGAAACCTGACGTCCAGCTCTCTCACCAGTTTCCCCGCGCTACCAGTGAGATTCGCGTGACCATGGTGAACTCGTCCGGGGCAATGCCAGAAGTGGGTGAGGCGTTCGTCGTCGTCGACGAAAAGCACAATGACGCAACCTTTCATTTTCTCAGCCGCATCGATCCTCTCACCGGCCATTTTGAAGGTGGACGAGCACTCGAAGGAGCCCGCCTCTTACATCTTTCCCATTCCGCACTCGGCGGGCTGCCAATATCAGGCACCGTTGACGCATGGCCTCTCATCACTAAGACTCTGACGTCACTGTGCCGTTTCGCCCCGCAACTAGAGTTCCTTGAGTTTCGGCTCGTCGTGGATGAGGGCGGTCTGCGAGTGACGTCTATCTCGCCTCATCCCGAGTATCTCGACTACTGCAGCTACTACCCCTTTTCAAGAACGACGACGGGTTTCATCCACGATCGGTTCGCGCTCAAGGATCGCCACTCACGCGATATCCCCACCCGTGTCCGCACCTGGTTTCATAATGCCAAACTATGGGTACGCCGGAAATTCGCCCAGGCGATGTATCCTCGGGGGCTCGTTCGTTACCAGTCGGTTCGCTGGATTGTTGATATGGCACGCGACTTTCGCGAACCTAACGGGATCGCGGTGCGAACGAAAATCTGGGCCTACCGGCACGGCATGCTGTCCTACCGGATTCCGCAGTACGGGATCACCTCGGAGAACTGGGAGAACTACATCTCCGATCTCGAATACCGCTGGTTGCGCCACATCAACAACAAGTACAAGTACTGGTTGGAAGATAAAATCTCCATCAAGTACGTCGGGGCCGAGTTTGCCGAATGTTTTCCCGCCTACTACTACATGAGTGCACGCGGAAATCACAATGGTCTGATCACCCTGATGGATTGCCCAGCCGACTTGGGAGCTTCCGCAGAAGATATTCTCACCCTGGCACGGAGGCGGGGAACACTCGCCTTAAAACCCGAAGAAGGCTCCCATGGCGATGGATTCTTCCGGTTAGATTTCCGTGAGGGATCCTATTTCCTCAACGACGTACTCACATCCGAGCAGGATATCTTCACAATTTTGAAGAACCCCAAGAACCGTTACCTTGTTACCGAGTTCATCACACCTCATCCTGACATCGCGCGCATTTACCCCCACTCGGTGAACACTTTACGAATCATCGTCTTCAAACGAGATGGGATGACTCCCCGCATCGGGAATGCCTACCTACGCATCGGCACCTCTGCCTCGGGATTTGTTGATAACACATCCTCGGGAGGGATGTTTGCGGATGTCGACCTCGCAACCGGACGCTTTGGCAACGCCCGCGTTCTCTCCAAGGGTCTCGTTCGGGATCAGCCCTGCCATCCCGATACCGGGGTGCTCATCGAAGGCGTGCTCCCGCACTGGGAATACGCCAAAGAACAGGTTCTGAGAATTTCACAGTCAATCAAGCAGCTGGAATACTTTGGGTTTGATGTAGCTATCACCGAAGATGGCATCAAAATTCCTGAAATCAACCGTTTTCCCGACTACCCGAGAATTGAACGACTCACCCCCGAGACAACGGAGTACCTTCTTTATAAACTGGCTCAGAAGAAGATACGGACAAAGTACCAGTTATCACCTCGCAAGCCACTAGACTTGCCACGCCGTCGAAGGGAGGGTCCATACCAATGAAACGTCTCGCGCTGTTATTCCAAATCTTGGCGCGTCTCATCCATTTCATGTTCAAAACGACCTTCTCTACTAATCCCAACAAGATCGTCTTTCTCAGCCGCCAATCCAACTCTCCCTCTATCGACTTCCAGTTGGTTGTCCACGAGCTTCAAAGCCGCCACCCCGATATTGAGGTGGTGTTCGTCTGCCGACGAATGGAGAAAGGTTACCGCTCGAAGATCCGCTTTGCTCTGGCCCAAATCACAAGTCTCTATCATCTGGCGACGTCAAGGGTGGCCATCCTTGAGTCCTATTGGCCGGCAGTTTCTGCCGTCCAGCACAAGTCCGAACTGACGGTGTTTCAGATGTGGCACTCGATGGGCAAGATCAAATCATCCGGCAAACAGACGGTGGGCAAACCACAAGGGTGGAACAAAGACGTTGCTCGTATCATGCACATGCACGAGGGATACGACTACGTGATTGCTGGCGGCAAGGCTTGGAATACCGCCTATCAGGCATCCTTTGGTATCGACGAAAGCAAGATCCTCAATCTTGGTCTCCCACGCGCCGATTATCTCATTCATCAGCGTCAACAGATCAGAAAACGGATCTTAGAAAAGTACCCCCAGCTCACCGAGAAACCTGTTGTCTTGTACGCCCCGACGTTCCGACGCGGCGGAGGTGTGGGCCTGCGCGCCAAGAGTCTTGTTTCGGCACTCGACCTAGGCAGATACGAGCTCATTGTCAAGGGACACTCGAATTCCCCTCTACTGTCTGATCGCGTAGGCGTGCTCAATTGTCAGGGATTCTCCGGAATGGAACTGCTGGCGGTTGCGGACTTTGTTATTACAGACTATTCCGCAATCGCGGTTGAAGCAGCGGTAGCGGGCGTAAAAACGTTCTACTACCTGTATGACTATGACGTGTATCAGGAACAGAACGGCCTCAATCTTGATATCCCCGCAGAGTTTCCGGAACTCGTCTTCTTCGAGGCACGGAGCCTCGCACGAGCATTGAACAAGGAGTATCCCGCAGAGGCATTCCAGCATTACCAAGACAAATACCTGTTTGAGAATCTCGGTCGTTCAACCCAAGCGATTGTCGATGCGATCGATGAGAAAGGAAAGCTGTGCCTTCCCTTGTGAAGACTTTAGTTATGAAGCTGAAGTTCATCTATCTTTTTGTCATGCGCATTCTCATCGCTCCCAATCACTTCGGCATTCCGGCATGGCGGCGTTTGCAGCTTGCTCTTACGCGTGGATTCGTTCCCGATCAGTACATCATCTATGACTTTCAACACAACTCGCCGTCGGACTATCTCTCCGAATTCGATTGGTATCGTTCACGCTGGATCAATGCGCCCTTTGACCCCATGCTCAACAATAAAGTGGTGTGCGCCGAAATGCTCCAGGATCGCGCGCGCGTTCCCGCGACCCTGTTCATCAAGAACAAGGGCCGCTTCATCTCCTACGCTGATTCGCGCAGGCTAGCACACGTCTCCGATGCCATCACCATGGTAGAGGAGCATGGTTCGGTTTTTATGAAACCGATCGGAGCGGGCAAGGGTATTGGCGTCCATCGAATTGAGTTCGACGAGGGGCAGTATCGCGTCGATGGTGTCGTCACCGAACGTGATGCCCTCGCCCAACTCCTCACAGGTCAGGACGGCTGGTTCTTCTCCGAATTTATCGAGCAACACCCCGCCCTCGCAGAGATCTATCCCAAGACGAGTAACACCATCAGACTTATTACCCTTCGAGAACCACAGACGGGTCTGTGGAAGGCTTTCTTCGCCGTCCTGCGGATTGGCACCGAGGCCACAATCCCCGTGGACAACGGGAGCCAAGGCGGCTTAGTGGCGCAGATCGACATGCGCTCAGGTATTCTCAGTGAAGCACGTTCCCTACGCTCACTAGATTCGCACCGTGTGCACCCGAATTCTGGAACGCCAATTGCCGGGGCAACAATCCCTGACTGGCAGGACGTGGTCTCCCACACTCTCAATCTGGCTGAGTCCTTCCCCTACATGCATTTCATTGCGTGGGACATCCTGCTAACCAGCGAGGATCCCTGCATTATCGAAGCCAACACGTCATCAGGAATCAATATCATTCAACTATGGGGCCCGCAACGCAACGGGGAACTTGGCGACTTCTATCGGGCACACAAAGTGATCCGATGAGCACGGGTGAACACTCGATGGCCACTCATCGTTACGTCATTATGGCCAACGGTCAGGGCATCCGCTGGAATGAATACCTGGGAATTCCTAAGCACCTCATTTCAGTGGGAGGTGAGACTCTGCTTGAGCGGATTGTTCGCCAGGTAACGGAACGCAATGCCACGGCGGAAATCATTATCTCCTCGTCAGATCCACGGTGCGAGAGTCCAGGTGCCATCCGTTACTCACCGCGCCGTAATGAGATCGAGCTGGATCGGTTCGTTCCTGAATTACTGTGTGACGGCGTCTGCTTCCTTTACGGCGACACCTACTACACGGATGAAGCTATGGACATCATCTTCACCACGGAACGTGGTGCGCTGACCTTCTTCGGTACAAATACATCACTCGTTGCCATCAAGTCCTGGAGCCATACGGAGTTCACCCACCACCTGGATGTCGTACGTACCGCATACCAAACCGGGCAGATCAGCACATGCAAGGGGTGGCAGGTGTACCGCTCATATGCGGGACATCCTCTGGAGGGCGGGCCCGTCGACGATGTACAGGAACCGCTCAAGCCGTCACGCTCTCAGGAAATCTCCGACAGCATTTCCGGAATCCATCACCGTGATCTCGTTCGGCTCTCCGACGAAACCTACGATTTCAATCGCCCACGTGATCTCACTGATTTCAGTCGGCGGATGAAGAACCATCAAACAGTTATATTAGGCAAAGACTTCGGGAGTTCCGACATAACAGGCTCCGGATCCAGCCGGGTAAGTCAACCTTGTTAGACATCCTCCCGAGAAAAGACGAATGAAGATGGAAAAGCTATGGTGAGAATCTCTCAAACAAAGCGCAGGCAGAGCCTCGCCTGCTCACCCGCCGGCCAGGAGAAGTCCATGCCCGCAGATGTTCTCAACCATCTGCCAGATATCAACGTATTTGAGGATAAAGAGGCACAACGAATCCTCGAGGAACATCGAACAGACGGGCGAAGCCCCGGCGTATTGATGCTCGCCCAGGCGGCCGAAGCAAAAGGCGCCTCCACGGAGTGGTTTGGCACATATGCCGCTATATCACATATTGACGGTCATCGATTCCTCTTCTTCGGTCACAAAGGCACAGAATCACATGTGAGCGCCCGCATCATCTTCGACAAAATGCTGACGAAGACATTGCTGCAAGAAGCTGGAGTTCCCACTCCTCACGGAATCATCGTCGCTAATCCGCAGGAGGCTCTGCGATTCCGTGACGAAGTAGGTGGGCCAATCGTTCTCAAACCACGCTTCGGGATGAAGGGGCGGGGGGTCACGGTTGACCTACGTGGCCCCAAAGAAATCATCGCCGCTTTTAAGCACGCTGCCCAATTCGGTGAAGTTCTCGCCGAAAAGTATGTACCCGCAGCCATCGACTATCGTTGTTTTGCCACAGATAGGGAATGCGTCAGTGTTGTCCGGCGCCTCCTTCCCTGGATCGCTGGTGATGGTACATCGACCATTGCCCAACTCATCGACGTTAAGAACGTGAAAAGACAGCTCTATCCGTGCACCGTGGGTACGGACATTCCTATGGATTTACGAACCCGGCGGTACCTCAAGAGGTCCGATCTCACGTTGGAGAGCGTTCTACCCGATCGCAAGACCGTCGTCGTGCGAGATGTTGGTGGGCTAAGCAGTGGTGGTGAACCATACGAGTGTTCCGACTTCGTCACAGACGAATTCAAGGACACCGTCGCTCGGGCTGTGGCAGCCATTCCAGGGCTCTCGTGGGCCGGATGCGATGTTCTCATCGGAAAGGACGGAGTTGCTCAAGTTATCGAAGTCAACTCCGATGCCGGTATCGGTGGCGCACGCTACCCCTACTACGGGACTCCTCAACCTATCGACACTTTCTTGGTTAACGAGCGTGTGCGCACCGCACCCGACGTTGCCACCAACTCGATCACGCCACTCCCGCCTCTTCCTTCACCCATCCGGTTGTCTTCTCTACATCCAGATGAAACACAGGCTGGAGTGCACTTACCCACTCTCTTCCATTCATATCTGCGCTCTCAAGGCTGGCAATTAGAAGAGTTCGCCAAGGGAACGGCTCGGGCAGTCTCGCCGTGGGGACAGGTAGAATGGCTGCGTGGCTGCGCCACAATGCGAGATCTAGACATCGTCCACCGTTGCGTTCAGCGTCATGCAATTGTTCGCGGCCTGCTACACAGTGCTGGAATCATGCGCCCCCGTGGACGCATGGTGACGAACCGCGACGATCTCCGCGAATTCTTTGACACTGTGAGCGATCAGATCAAACTGGTTCGTTTTCGGCGCCCTTGGGAAGCTGGAGTCACACGTACCGTCACATCCTATGAGGATATAGATAACTGGCCGCGCAAATTCCGCCACCGTTGGATTGCTCAAGATGTGCCTCGCGGTATACACTGCTGGGTTATCGCTTCGGATCGTGAGCCCTTGACCATTCTGGCAGGAGATGACTTCCCACCAGAACTTTGCGCTGCTGCCAGCAAGGTGGGAGTGGAAGCGGTTCGAGCTATTCCGGAACTGCGGTGGGGTGCGGTAGCAATTGTCTTCCGTAAAGCTCTCATCGGTGGTCGAACAGCTCTCGTTGAGGGAGTTTCTATCGATCCAATGATCAGTACGGATCATTCAGTGGTTGCAGGTTCTCTCGACAACGTGTGGGCAAGGGTGCTGGCAGAGTAAAAAAGGTCCCTTCTCTTTTCGGATATCTCACTACGGGGATTCTAGGGAGTAAGGCGAGGTCTGCTCCAACGGTACGCGGAGCAGACCTCGCCGCTGAGTCAGCAACTCTAGCCAGTCCCATGAAGTTCAAGCATATTTCTCGCCAAGAAATCCTGACGGTACAACTCCAGTCCATTTGCGTTCATCTCTCAATCGCAAATGAAACTCCGAGCTAAGGGCATGCGCAAAAGTGGCCACCGCATTGCTTGAACCCGCGACAATCAGTTCTTTCATGTCGTCACGGGTGCGCACAAATCCAACGATCTGTTCCTCTCCCGCCAGACGTGCAATCTTGGAAAGCTGTGACTTAGTTAGAGATTCCCAACCGTCAACCTCGTATTTTATGCGAGTCCGATAACGGCTCTTGGGCACAGGTGCCATCGTCACTTCGCTAGCAAACCCTGAAGAAATCAGCTTCTGCGCTGGCTTAACCGTTAGGCTCAGTTGCGCATCAGACTGGAATCCCGAACGCGACGAATGTGGGAAGTAAAGATCGATGACCTTCTCCGGTACATCGACTCCTTTGCCAACACTTGGATACATGTTGACAGCAATTTGAGGGAGACCGTTCAGTTCAATGATGTAATACTCGCCAGTAGTGCTGTCAAAAAGTACATCTACACCTGAACACAATAGTCCAGGAATACACTGAACAGCCCGAACAGCGGACTCCTGAATATGAAGAGGAAGCTCATCAGTTACATCCACGACGTCTCCTCCAGCACTCGCGTTAGCTGCGGCTCGGAGCTGAATATACTCACCGGCATACGGAACCGAGTCATAGGTATATCCATGCCGAGACAGATACTCGGTCACCTCAAAGTCTTTCTTTATTAGACCAGTGGATAAATGAGGATTCTTGTGACGAATCGCGTTCTTAGCATCAATCAACTCAGCTGCGGTGGATACACTATCGCCCGTGATGTTCGCTGGGATCCTTTTACATGCTGCAATATACTTATCTTCGTACACAAGAACTCGATAGTCCTCGCCAATCACATGCTCTTCCAAAACCAGCATTGCGTACGGAAGAAGTTGAACTAACTCATTGAAGCATCTTTCAAGTTCTGCGGCGTCGCGGATGTTTGCAAACACGCCCCTTCCTAGGGAACTGTCACGTGGTTTGAGAACCACCGGATACCCAACTTGCTCGGCGAGCGCCTTGAGAGTAGCAAGAGTGATCTCACTCTGATCAATCTCGAAGGATTGTGGAACAGGAACCCCAGCATCTGTCAGATATTGATTTGTCAGATATTTGTTCCGGACAATCCCGTTCTTCGAATGCGCTGGACGGGGACCCAGGAATAAGATGTCATTTCCAGCGCCATCCGACAAACGAAACTTACGCATACGGTGATCTAGAAGAGTAACAGAGATCCCTCGCCGCCACGCCTCAAGCGCGATAACATACCCTGAGACCCTGTATCCAAAACCTTCGCGCACCGCATTAGGTCGAAAGAAGGGAGGTCCAATTAAACTCATGTGTCTCGCCTTGGTCTGATTTCCAGATAGTTCTGGTTCGGTTCGAACAGGACAACTCTATCTAGATTATACCGAGCCGGGGACCTGCAGTCACAAGTCTGCCGAATTGTCCTCAAGTCGCGGTATAAGAAAGATCAAGTCCGGACCGCATCGGGTAGTTTTCGTATTACCCCACTTTTCTCATCAACACAGAAGAAACCACAAACCCAATTGACAATGTCCCTTTCCACTTCCGTTCAAATTCGATCGGAAGCTGAAGGCGCTCGCCTACAGCCTCAATCATTCTCCGTGTCGAGGTTTTGTTTGCTCCAGCGATCAACAACTCAACATTGCCGTTGCGGACTCTAAGCTCTCCTGCCAGGCCGTCCTTCGTAACAATCCTTCTCAGCGCTACCACTTGCGCCGACGAGAAGGATCTGCCTCTGCCCACCGGACCGAACGAGACGATGCTGCGGTGAGGATAATGGTGCCCTTCCATCGGCCTCAGTGAAACCGAATTGGAGATTCCGGTCTGAAGGAAGTCATAAATACGTACCGGATCAAATCTCAGCATACTGTCATCAGTATCTTCCTTACGTGGGTGATCTGGGAAGAGATAGTCAATATATGCCTTCGGAATATCCGGCCCGACGCCAACGCTTGGATAGATATTGACGCCGATCTGTGGCCGAGAGTTCATCTCTATAATAGTGAAGTTATTTGGATCGTCACCTAGCTTATAAAGAACGTCAACTCCAGCAACGACAGCATCTGGAATGGTCGACACCGCCCTAACTGCGGCATCCTTAACGGGCTGCGGTAGCTCCTCAGTCACGTCAATGACATCGCCACCAGCCGATGCATTGGCAACACGTTTAACATACAATAACTGACCATCGGGAATCACCGTGTCCATCGAGCTGACGCCTTGTTCCTCAAGATAGCGTCCAGCCTCGGCATCAACTTGTATCAGTCCTGTCGAGAGGAAAGGATTCTTGCGCCGAATACTGTTCTTCATATCAATCAGTTGTTCAATAGTGTGGACTCCATCGCCAACAATATGGGCTGGTACTCGCCGACAAGCTGCCAGGACATGACTCCCAAGCACCAGTACCCGGTAATCATCACCTTCGTGGTACGTCTCCATCTGCAGCATGCCGATATTCTCTTCACCCACCAGATAATCGTATCCAGCTTTGAGTTCATCCCAATTGCGAAGGTTAACCAGCACTCCGTCGCCTTTGGAGCCAATGTTCGGCTTAAGAACCAGG
>RRZU011451538.1_pt1 | contig 27571 bp, 23 predicted proteins | sample 2165561 | NCBI WGS metagenome assembly RRZU01 (sample SAMN10456909, study PRJNA506462) | wastewater metagenome | isolation source: wastewater sludge | place: USA: Moscow, Idaho | reverse complement strand
CCAAAAGGCAGATTCCCATGCATTACTCACCCGTGCGCCACTAAGGTATTGCTACCTCCGTTCGACTTGCATGTGTTAGGCACGCCGCCAGCGTTCGTTCTGAGCCAGGATCAAACTCTTAGCTCTAATTTACTTACAGATTGGCATTTCTACCCATCCGCTTTTTTTACTATCTTGACGGTTCTTTTTACGGAACCTGATTTCTTTCCATTTCCTCTCGCGAGAAAATCTACTTAAAACCATGGAACCGCACTCTGTTTTTGCTTTCTTCTCTTGTCAAATAACTCCTCTTTGCTGGGCGTTTCACTTTCTCGTTTGAGTCGGTGGTTCGCTAGCAGCGAGAACACCTAGCTACACAACCCAGTTTGAGTTGTCAAATCTTTCTTAAAAAAAAATTACATATTTCATTTTTTTAGTATAACATATTGTAATTATAAGACTTAAATTTTCTTTGGTTTTTTCTTAAATCCTTGGAGCTAAAGCCTCTCAAATTATATTTGAAACAAACAAATACAATAACTTATCTATTAATTTTCGTTTTTCATAATCCTTATTATATTGTAATTATTACTATAATGTTTTTTCGAGTTTAGAGAAGAAAAGAAGAAACCTCTTTTTATAAATTTTTACTTATTTTTTATTACCTATTTTATTTAGTAGATTAGCAAAATTTTATTTGATAAAGCATCGGCACTAGTTTTGATACCCGTTTACACTTTCAAAAATAATGGAGTACAAGATGGTCAATGAATTTAGTAAGGAAAACACTTTATTTACACGCAAGGTTGTCTCTGACGCCTTAACTTTTGATGATGTTTTATTACTTCCTAACTATTCCGAAACATTGCCACATGAAGTTGATGTTTGTTCCTATTTATCTAAATCTATTAAACTTCATAGCCCAATCATCTCTGCAGCTATGGATAGCGTTACAGAGCACGAGCTTGCTGCTTGTATGGCAAGACTAGGTGGTCTTGGAATCATACATAAAAATCTTTCTCCAGAAGCTCAGGCAGAAGAAGTAAGACTCGTTAAACGCTCTGAAAGCGGTGTAGTAGCAAATCCTTTAACAATTTCCCCTAATGATACTATAAAGCAAGCTAAAGCAATCATGGAAAGCAGAAAAATATCTGGCCTACCTGTTGTACATAATGAAAAGCTTGTTGGACTTGTTACGGGACGTGATATTAGATTTGAAGCAAACGAATCTATACAAATAAAAGATATTATGACAGAAAGAAGCAAATTAATCGTTATGTCTAAAAAACATAGAGATACTCCTTTTGATAATAATTTATTTGAAAATGTTAAAAATTTACTTCAAAAACATAGAATAAAGAAACTTCCCATTGTTGATGAAAATGATCATTTAATCGGTCTTATAACAAGAAGAGACATTGAGAATGCAATTAAACATCCCAATGCAAGTAAGGATGCCTCTGGAAGACTTTTAGTCGGAGCTGCAGTTGGAGTGACTCCATTCGATATTGAGCAAAGAATCCCTGCACTTGTTGAAGCAGGAATAGACGTTCTAGTTATAGACACGGCTCATGGCCATAGCAAGGGCGTTATTTCAACAGTAGCGGCAGTTAAAAAACAATATGGGAACAGGTTTTCCATTGTTGCTGGAAATATTGCTACAGGCGCTGCTGCAAAAGCTTTAGCTGAAGCAGGCGCTGATTGTGTAAAAGTTGGAATTGGCCCGGGATCAATTTGTACAACAAGAATCGTTGCTGGAATTGGAGTGCCGCAAATTAGTGCTATCATGAGTGTAGCAGAAGCTCTTGCGGGCACAAATGTAAAAATTATTGCTGACGGTGGAATTAAATTTAGCGGTGATATTGTTAAAGCACTTGCTGCTGGAGCGCACACCGTTATGCTAGGCGGATTGCTAGCCGGGACAGAAGAATCACCAGGCGAAAGAATTAGCTTTCAAGGAAAAGTATTTAAAAAATACAGAGGTATGGGCTCATTAGGAGCTATGAAACAAGGATCAAAAGATCGCTATTTTCAAGGAACACAAAGCGACAATAATAAATTAGTTCCTGAAGGCATTGAAGGACAAGTTCCATATAAAGGCCCTCTAATCGAAGTGCTTCACCAACTCGTTGGCGGAATTCGAGCTGGTATGGGATATACTGGCGCAATAGATATTTCCGATCTTCAAACCAAAGCAGAGTTCGTTAAAATAACAGCTGCCGGTTTAAGAGAAAGCCATGTTCATGACGTAAATATTACGGAAGAAGCTCCAAACTACAGCATAAGTAGAGGATAAATTCTTTAAAAGGCTTGCTAAAAACAAGCTTTTTTTGTTTCCATTCATAAGGAAAAAACAATGATTTTAGTAATTGATTTTGGATCACAATTTACGCAGTTAGTTGCAAGAAGAATTAGAGAATTATCTGTTTACTCTGAAATCGTTCCTTTTACATCCGCAAAAGAAAGAATTTCTGAATTAAAAAAACAAAAATTACTTTCTGGAGTTATATTTTCTGGTGGTCCACATAGTGTTTATGAAAATAATTCTCCTAAAATAGATTTGAATATTGAAACACTTGAAGTTCCAGTACTTGGAATTTGTTACGGTTTACAATTAATTAATTTTATGCTTGGCGGAACAGTAGCTCCTTCTAAAAATAGAGAATATGGTTTTGAAAAAATTATAGTTGAAAAAAATATTCAACCTGAAAACCCTTTATATAAAATTAAAGATATTGAAGAAAATATAGTTTGGATGAGTCATGGTGATGAAATAAAAGAACTATCTTCTAAGTTAACAGTTGATTCTGTTACAAGAAATAATGTAATTTCATCTTTTCATCATAAAAACTTACCTATTTTTGGCGTACAATTCCATCCCGAAGTCGAACATTCTAAATATGGAAGAGATCTTATAAAAAGCTTTGTTCAGGATATTTGTAAAGATAAAAAGGAATGGGATAGTTCATTACAAATTGAAAGAGCTGTTGAGCTGATAAAAGAAAAGGTAACAGCAGAAGGCCCTGACACACAAGTTATTTGTGCTCTAAGTGGTGGCGTTGATTCTTGCGTTGCAGCAGTATTAACCCAAAAAGCAATTGGTGATAAGTTACTTTGTTTATTTATTAATAATGGTTTATTAAGAAAAAATGAGTACGATGAAGTTCTTGCAAGATTTAAAAAAGATTTAAATTTAAATGTAAAAGGCGTAGATGCCTCTGAACTTTTCTTATCTCGTTTAGCTGGAGTTACCGATCCAGAGAAAAAAAGAAAAATCATTGGAAATACTTTTATTGATGTATTTGAATCTGAAACCAAAGAAATTCCAAATGCTAAATTTTTAGTACAAGGAACTTTATATCCTGACGTGATAGAATCTATTTCTCTTCATGGAACAAGCGTAACAATTAAAACACATCATAATGTTGGTGGCCTTCCTGAAAAAATGAAATTTAAACTCATTGAACCACTTAGAGAACTTTTTAAAGACGAAGTCAGAAGACTTGGTGCGGAAATGAACATTCCAAGCGATATGCTTGCAAGACATCCTTTCCCAGGACCTGGTTTAGGTATACGAGTTTTAGGAGAAGTAACTAAAGAAAGATTAAATATCGCTCGTGAGGCAGATGCTATTTTTATAGAAGAGTTAAAAAAACAAAATCTATATAATTCAACCTGGCAAGCATTTGTGGTATTGTTACCTGTAAGTTCTGTAGGAGTCATGGGTGATGGTCGCACTTATGAAAGTGTTGCCGCAATACGATGTGTTAGCGCTACTGACGGCATGACAGCGGATTGGAGTAAACTTCCATACGAATTTTTAGCTCATGTTTCTTCTAGAATTATAAATGAAGTTAAAGGTATTAACAGAGTTGTTTATGATATAAGCACAAAACCACCAGCGACAATTGAATGGGAATAACAGAAATTTACCAAGAATATAAAAAAATGCAGAGCTATCATATTTCAAATTTTGTTCCTGAAATTGAAAAGCTTACTGCAGTTGTTATTACAAAAAATGAAGAAAAAAACATTGCAAAATGCCTAAACTCTTTATCGTTTGTAGATGAAATTATTGTTGTTGATTCTGGAAGTACGGATAAAACGCTAGAAATTGTGAAAACATATAAAGATATTGTTCTCATAAAAACGGAATGGTTTGGATTTGTTGAAAATAAAAGAATTGGTATCAATCGAGCCACCCATGATTGGATTCTTTGGATCGATGCAGATGAAGAGGTTCCAAAAGAACTTGCAAATGAGTGGATTACAAGAATTCATCAGGGAACTTTTCATGAAACTGGTGCCATTGATTTTCCAAGAAAAACCTTTTTTCTTGGACACTGGGTTAAACATTCCGGATGGTATCCAGGAAAAGTGATTCGTTTTTTCCATAAAAAACGAGCTTATTTAAGTGATAATATTCTTCATGAAGGCGTTATTCCAAAAACCGGATATGTCGTCGAGCATTTTCAAACTGATTTATTACATTATTCATATACATCAATGTACCAATATTTTGATAAAATGAATAAATATGGATATGCTGGAGCAAAAGAAATTGCCAGAAAAAAGAAAATAGCTTTTTTTCCCCAAATTCTTTTACAACCTATTTGGACTTTTTTTAAATTTTATATTCTTAAAAAAGGTTTTTTAGATGGTAGAATTGGAATAATCATTTGTATGGGAGCTGCTTTTTCTAATTTTATCAAATATGCAAATTACTTTTTTCTAAAAAAATATCAGTATGTAGACCTAAACGAAAAAAAATAACAAACTAAACTTTTATGTTTAGGAAGAAATTCATGGAAGAAAATTTATATCAAAGAATTTTAATCAGCCGAACAGATAATATTGGTGATGTCATATTAACATTACCAATGGCAGCTTTAATTAAAGAAAAATATCCTAATTCTAAAATCATTTTTTTAGGGAAAAAATACACCAAACCCATAATAGACATTTGCACAAACATTGATGAGTTTTATGATTGGGATGAAATAAAAAAAAAATCAGACATAGAAAACGAGTTTAATAAAATAAACTGCGATACAATTATTCATGTTTTTCCTAATAAAGAAATTGCAAAATATGCAAAAAAATCGGGGATAAAAAACAGAATAGGAACAAATAGAAGATTATTTCATTGGATCTATTGTAATAAAAATATTACTTTAAGTAGAAAAAAATCAAATTTACATGAATCTCAATTAAATTTAAAACTATTGACTCCACTAAATATAAATACCGAATTAAATATAAATCAAATTTCTAAATTATTTGGATTAAAAATAAAAAACAAATTACCTGAAAAATTTAATTATTTAATAGATCCTTCAAAATTTAATTTAATTTTACACCCTAAATCAAAAGGAAGCGCAAGAGAGTGGGGAATTGATAATTTTGTTACTTTGGCAAATTCTTTACCAGAAAAATCTTTCAAAGTATTTTTCTCAGGTAGCACAGAAGAATCTAATTTTATAAAAAGTAATATTATAAGCAGATGTCCTTCTGCTATAGATGTTTCAGGATTATTTAATTTAAACGAATTTATTTCTTTTATAGATTTATGTGATGGCTTAATTGCAAATAGTACTGGACCTCTACATATTGCATCAGCACTAGGAAAAAATACCATTGGCCTTTATCCACCAATTGAAGCAATGGCACCTAAAAGATGGGCTCCCATTGGAATTCATGCTCAATATTTAATAGGAAATAATATAAGCAAAAATGAATACTGTGATATAAAATGCACAATTCAAAAAAAATGCCTATGCATGGAAAATATTTCACCTAATATTTTATTAAACATAATTACAACCTGGAAAAAAATTTCTAATGGTTGATTAACTCAATTTATTTTCGTAATATTTATATGTTATCTTTTTGTGCGTTTCCTTTGCTGATAAATATTTTTAAATCAAGCAATGAATTCATAAAATAGAATGAGTAGTGTAAAATTATATCAAATTTATGGAGAAAAATATGGACTATAAAGTTAAGGATATTTCCCTATCTGAACTTGGCAGAAGACAAATTGAACTTGCAGAAAAAGAAATGCCAGGTTTAATGACTTTAAGAGAAAGATACGGAAAAACAAAACCACTTAAAGGAGCTCGTATTGCAGGCAGTTTACATATGACTGTAGAAACCGCAGTTCTTATCGAAACTCTTACAATTCTAGGCGCTGATGTCCGTTGGTCTAGTTGCAATATCTTTTCCACTGTTGACGCTGCGGCATCTGCTATTGCATCAACCGGTGTTCCTGTTTTTGCTTGGAAAGGCGAAACAGAAGAAGAGTATGTTTGGTGCATTGAGCAAACTCTTAAATTTTCAAATGGACAAGGCCCAAATATGCTGCTTGACGATGGTGGCGATTTGACAACTTTAGTTCACAAAAAATTTCCTCAATTATTAAAAGAAATTAAAGGCGTTTCAGAAGAAACAACAACAGGCGTTCACCATTTACATCAAATGCTAAAAAAAGGTGAATTAAAAATTCCTGCAATAAATGTGAATGATAGCGTAACAAAAAGTAAATTTGATAATTTATACGGATGCAGAGAATCTTTACCAGACGGAATTAAAAGAGCGACAGACATCATGATCGCAGGTAAAACTGTTTTAATTGCAGGATACGGTGATGTTGGAAAAGGCTGTGCTCATTCCATGAAATCACATGGAGCAAGAGTATTGATAACCGAAATTGACCCTATTAATGCTCTACAAGCTGCTATGGAAGGCTATCAAGTTGTTCGAGTGGAAGATGTTATTCATGAAGCACACATCTTTGTTACTACAACAGGATGCTGCGATATTATATCAGCTGATCACATGACAAAAATGAGAGATCAGGCTTTGGTTTGCAACATTGGACATTTTGACGTTGAGATTGATGTTGCCGGATTAAAAGCAATTAAAGGCATTAAACATATTAATATTAAACCTCAAGTCGATAAATATCATTTTCCTGATGGGCATGAAATCATTTTATTAGCCGAAGGAAGACTTGTTAACTTAGGCTGCGCGACAGGTCACCCTGCTTTTGTAATGAGTACAAGTTTTACAAATCAAGTGTTAGCTCAAATTGAATTATGGCAAAATAACAGCCAATATAAAATTGATGTATATACGCTACCTAAAAAACTTGATGAAGAAGTTGCACGTCTTCACCTTGAAAAACTTGGAGTTAAGTTAACAAAGCTAACAAATAAACAATCTGAATATTTAAATATAAATATTGATGGGCCTTACAAACCAGAAGCTTATAGATATTAATTTAAATTAGTTAATTATATTTTGTAAAATAATGAATATGAGTTTATTTAATCTTTTAATGTATCTAATGTATATCCTAAACTTAAAATAAGCTCATTCATCCATAAAACCTGATCCGCTACACCTTGATAAACAGGAATATTAACCAGACTTGCATAAGCCTCTTTATCAGTAAATTCTATATAAATTGGATTCCAAACAACAAATCTAAATCCAGCCTCAACTCCAACAGTCCAACCATTTAATTGCCACCAACCATTCTTCACTCCAAATAAATTACCCCATTCTTTAGAACCCACATAATTTGTATTTCCGAATACTCTATTTTCTGAATGAGGTAACATAACACCTGCCCCAGCTTTAATAATACCCGCTATACTAAAGTTTTCATTTGTTTCAAATAATATTGGAATTCTTTTTACAAGATTAATCATCACATGATTAGCACCATTATGTAAATTATAATGAAAATAATCATAAGTTAATAGTTGAATAGAATCGGTGTAATTGCCATTAATTGTTCCCGAAACCCTTGCGTATTGATCAATAAATGTTGAATATTTTGTGTGATCATAATTTAATTCTAAACCCCAAGTTCTTTCTTTATCAAAAAAGTGACCAATTCGAACATTAAATTGAGGTTCAGTTAATTCTTTATTAAAAACTCCACTATTCCATTGAGGAAAGTCTTCTGCACGAACATTATAAATTGTAAAATCATTACCTAATGACTTTTGGGAAATATGAATATCGCTTGGGCGCCAATAATCACGATTGTATCCCCAAGAAAAATACCATTCCCCATCCCAGAATCCCGGCGATTCACTTTGTATAGGGGAGTTTGATTTATTCGCTAAGTCTTTTTCATTTTCAGTATTTGCATAAATAAATATAGACTTAGTTAATATTAACAAAAAAACAAGGTATTTCATATTTTATAATCCGCAAATAATGTTTATAACCGATAACAATATTTAGTCTTTAATTAATAAACCCTTAAAAGTGCTTAAAGTATAAAGAAATTATAATTTATAAAATTTAAATATCAACTAAAATTATATTTTTAAAAATTATCTATTTTTTTTTGAGACAAGAAATATAGCAGAAATTATAAATAAGATCGAAAACCACTCAAAAGGTTTAATATTTTCGCCAAATATAATATAACCCCAAAATAAACCAGCTAAAGCAACAATACAACCCACTAAACTATAAAAAACAGCACCAGCTACTCTTAATAATTCAAAAAATAAAACATAACCAATACTAGATAATATGATTTCAATAAGAATAAAAAAATCTGGTTTATTTAAAGGAAAAACAATTGGATGAAAACTATTATTTAAGTAAACTAATGGCATAATTATAAAAGTGGCAGCAACCAACATACCACATGAAAGCGCTAAAGAAGATGTATTATTTGGTCTTAATTTAACCATAAAAACAGTGCATGAAGCTAATAATAATGGAGTCAATAAAGCAAATAACATCCATTTGTATTCTAAATAATTTGATAATTTAGGAAGAAATAAAATAAATAAACCTAAAAATCCCAAAATAATACCGATAAATCTTGTCCATGAAAATTTTTCAATGACAAAAACAATCGATAATATATATGTTAAAATTGGAGAAGTATTTATAATGAGTCCTAAAATTCCCGAAGGAACATGCGATGCTGAAAAATACATTGTTAAATTAGGTAATGCAATTCCAAGTAATCCGCATATAAAATAAAAAAAGATATGCTGTAAATTATAAGGAGGAACTGATTTTTTTTGAATATAAGAAAGAATAAAAACTAAAATAGCAGGTCCTAAACTTTGCCAAAATGCATAGCCAAGTGGAGTAATTCCACTTTCCATTGCAAATTTAGCAATGGAAAAGCTTGTTCCCCAGGTAAAACCCAATGATATTAACAAAAAAATAGGATAAACAGAATTTTTTATATATAAAGAATTCATCCATAATCCTTTAGCTTATTAAGAAAAACTTTCTGAGCGAAAATCCTTCAGTAGAAATACTTGGAACAACAAGGGCAATATTAACCCCTTCTTTCTTAGCTTCTTCTAACAATAAAGAATATGTAGGATCAATTTCATGTGCTGCTCGAAAACCATTTTTTAATATTTCTTCAGAAATATTATTCCCTCTCATAAGTACAAAAAACAACCAAGATTCATCACCTGATTTTTTTGCATGAATTAATTCTTTTAAATGTTTTTGCCCTCTTTCTGTAACAGCGTCAGGAAAAGCCCAAACATTATCTTCTAATTTTAAACTTACACTTTTTACTTCAATCCAACATTTTTTTGCTGAGGTAGAAGAATTTAAACAGAAGTCAAATCTTGTTTCTTTAGTAAAAACAGCTTCTCTTTTAAATTGATTCCAAAATTGGAATTTCTCATATGGAAAATCAGCTTCTATAAAGTTTTTTTGTTCTTTTTGCCCAATTGTATGAAATAATAATTTTTCAATAAATTGATTCGCTCTTGAGGTATTTAAACAAGCCAAGCCATCTTCTAATTTTAATAATTCTAAAGAATATCTCAATTTTCGGGAAGGATTTTTAGAGTCCAATATATAAGCTTGCGCGCCTTCGACTAAACAGCTTTTCATACTACCGCTATTCGCACAATGAACAGTTAAAATGTCATTTTCTTTTGTTTTTACATCTACAAAAAATCGTTTGTATCTTTTTACAAAGTTACATTCGTCCAACATGATATTATATATTAATAAATTCATATTAATTCATTTCAGAAGATTCAGAATTTACATTACTTCTACTGGCATATATTTGTGATATTTTATTCATACCTACTATATAATTACGGTTACAATAATGACATTTCATCTCTAAGTCTTCCGATTTTTTTATGATATCAGAAAGATCTTCCATTGGTAATGTAACAAGAACACTTTCTACTCTTTCTTGAGAGCAGCTACAAACAAATTTCGGGTTTAAACTTTTTACAGCTTTTGTTTCATCAGGGATTAATTTTTTTGATAAAATATCAGCATCACTATTTAATAAATATAAATCTTTCATTGATGGCAAAGAAGCAATATGATTTTTTAATTTTTCAGAAACACTTTCTGGAATGTCAGGCAATTCCTGATAAATCACTCCAAATGCATTCAGTTTTCCATCATTCTCATTCACCCAACTACTTATTTTTAGATAAGTATTCATTTGGTAACTAGAAGACAGATGATCATTTAAAGCTTGTTCTATTGAATTTAATTTTGAAACCGTATGCCCTTCAGATAAAGTTGATTTTTTTCTTTGGGAACGCATAGATCTAATTTGAAGTTCAGGAATGATATTATTTCCTAAATCAATTTGTTTTACAATTTCAGACTCCTCATTGCATTCAATATAGCCGCGAGTTTCTGCTAAAAATGAAGTTTCTGTGCCTATTGTAAAGTCACTTCCACAATGAATTCTTAAATTAATTCTCTCTTCATAATCTAATATCGATGATAATAATACACTTCCAAGTAAGGTATCAGATAAAAGAAGGGCTCGATTATTATTTAAAATATGAAGATTTTTAGCTTCTTCAACCAAATGACTTAAATGGAGCATTCGATAGCTATAATAAACTTTTGTATCTACCCCAAAAAAAAGATAGTCTTGAAACATGAAAACCCCCAATTTATGAATACAATAAGAGTATAAAAAAACTCTTTCAATTTAATCTCCATATACCAAAATGAAGATGATTTCGACAAATTATTGAAAAATAAGGCGTTTCAATTAAACTTAATTCTATGGCATTCCTTAATTGAGGAATCTGAATCATTTTATAAAGATAAAGAGGAAATCATGAAAGTATTGGTCACGGGTGGGGCTGGTTATATAGGAAGCACAATTTGCTCTGCGCTAGAGGATTCAGGTCATATCCCTATTGTTCTTGATTCACTTGTCACAGGAAAAGCCGAATTTGTTAAAAATCGTTCTTTTTACCAAGCTGATATAGCTGACAAAGAAGCCTTAAAAAAAATATTTCAAGAGCATCCAGAAATAAAACATGCAATTCATTGCGCAGCTCTAATTATTGTACCTGAAAGTGTTGAAAAACCTTATGAATATTACAGAGAAAATGTGTCTAAATCAAATGAATTATTTAGAAATTTAATTGATTTAGGATGTCATCAAATTGTTTTTAGCAGTTCTGCTTCTATTTATGATATTGCTCCCAACTTTATGGTAACAGAAGAATCTTCGTTAAAACCAGGGAGTCCTTACGCTAAAACAAAACTTATGATGGAAATGATATTAGAAGATTACTGCCATGCTTATTCAAATATAAAAGCAATATCTCTAAGATATTTCAATCCAATTGGTGCCGACCCTAAAATGCGTTCAGGAAGCCATGCTAAAAATGCGAGCCATGTTGTGGCAAAAATGGTTGAAACAGCTCAAGGAAAAATACCTGAATTTTGTATTACGGGAGTGAACTGGCCCACTCGTGATGGCAGCGGAATAAGAGATTACATTCATGTCTGGGACTTAGCTTTAGCCCATGTAAAAGCTGTAGAAAACTTTGGCTCCATCTTCTCTAATAAAAAAGAAGGATATTTGGTGATTAACCTTGGAACAGGAAATGGTGTTACTGTAAAAGAACTTTTAAAAGCATTTGAAAATGTTTATGGAAAAAAACTACCTCAAAAAGAAACAGAACCTAGACTTGGAGATGTTGCAGGAGCATATGCAAATGCAGATAAAGCATTGAAATATTTAAAATGGAAAGCAAATTTTAGTATTGAAGAGGCCATAAGAGATGCTTTAAAATGGTCTGAATTTCAAGCTGCTTTATTTAAATAATTTATATTCATTTTTTTAATTGTCAAAAACTTAATATATTGTTAGAAATTAATCACATATTTATGTTCAATTTATATAGTAAATTGAACATTTTGTTTAATTATTTTCAGAAAAAAGGATTTTTTCATGATAATACGTTTATGGCGATATATTTTATCATTTTCTCTTTTATTATTTGCATTTAAAAATATTGATAGCTATTCATCAACTATAAATAACAATATGTTAGAAGAAAATAAAAATACAATAAATCAAGCAAAAATCTTTATACCAAATGAAGGTTTATTATATTTATATAAAAATTCAGAAATAAACACAATTCAAGCATTAACACCCAAAAAAAACATAATAATGAAAGGGTTTAGTAATAAAGAAGAAGATTATGAATCTTTTTATATAAAGATTACAGATGAATTTGGGAAAAATTTAGAAAATGCTTTTGATTCAAAAGTGATAAGTATTGAACCCGATAAAAGATGGAGTAGTTTAAATTATGTTTCCCGTCTTTGCGATAATATAAAATTTAAAACAGAAGATTTAAATAATATTACAATTTCTGGACTACCAGAAAATATTAACTCACTTTTAACTTGCCAATTTGTAATTAAATCTTTAGATACAAATAAAATTATATTAAATAAAAATCTAAAAAATTTCCAATTAAAAATAAATTATCCATTTGAATCATGGGTACAAATTGCAGAAACCTATATATCTGAAAAAGAAAAAGCAAAAGATTATGGTAGATATATTCCAAGTTCTTATAACACGGCTATATCTATTAAAAATATGCTAAATAAAATTGAAGCAAATAATAAACTTCCTGATAATATCAAAGATATAAATTTAACCAAAAATATAGAAATCCGAGTCCCACCGGCTTCAGTTGTAAAGACTGTTTATTTAGATTTTAGCTCAATTTATAAAATAAATGTTTTTCCTGATGTAGAAAATTTAAAGATTACGGGTTTTCGTTTAGAGAGTCCCCAATCCATTCGTTTATTTCCAAATAATACAAATGTTAAAAATCTTGTTTTTAGTGGTAACGTATTCCCAAAAATACCTGAATTTGCATTTAATCAATTTAAAAAACTAGAATACATCGATCTAACAGGAAATCATATCCGCGAGATAGATAATAAAGCTTTTCAAGGTTTATCTAATTTAAAGGAAGTTATCACAAGACATAACTTAGAATTAACTTATACAGAATCTTCAAAAGTTAAAAAATACCAATATTTTTGTGGAATTGAATCTTTAACAGATTATGAGACTAAATATAAACCGTTCTGCCAAAATGATTTTATACCATCTAATAAATTTATTTTTAATTCAAATACAAAAGAAATGATAATTAAAAATAATGATAAATATTTAAATTTAGATCTTAGTTTTTTAAATAATCTAGAAGAAACTAAATATATTGAAAAAATGACTATTATTGGTTTTAGGGTTTCATTAAAAGATAACGTAAATTATATTAAAAAAGCATTTAATCTAAAAGAATTGAATTTTGAAAATAATAACATTTATGATATTCCAAAGTACTCCTTTAAGGGTATGAAAAAAATTGAAAAATTATCTTTTAATAATTCAAATATTCAGTTCATAGAAAAAAATGCTTTTAGTGGATTAGAAAATTTAACTGAATTGACTATTAAAAATAATGCGATGAGGATTGGTATTCCAGATCGAACATTTGGTGGAATTTATAAATTAAAAAAACTCACTATTATAAATTCAAAGTTAGAAAATATAGGTAAATATTTTCTATGGGATTTATTAGATTTAAGCGAATTAAATTTAAGTAATAATAACATAAACAATATTCATGTGGAATTATTTTATAATGTTCCTTTTTTAGAAATTTTAAATTTAAGCAATAACAATATTAAATATTTACCTCATGCCGTTTTTTCTTATAAACGCCTACTTAAATTAAAAAAATTATTTTTATCCAATAATAGTTTAATTGAAGGCTCTAATTTAAAAGATTCATTTTCAAATAAATGTCCTTCGATAGATGTTTATGAAAAAGATAATTTTATTTGCATGTAAATAAAATTTTTATCTAACGCTCCCAAAGCCTTCATAAATAGAAACACCATCAATTTTCCAATTGCCATCTTTCATAATTTTATTTATTTGAGCGTTTTGGGAGCCATTAGCTAAATATTGTAAATTTCTCAATAAAATAAATGCATCAAATATTTTTGATTCTACCCCTAACGTTTTTAAATCGGAGTTTAATAATTCCTCAAATGAATTTTTAAATCTTCCATTTTCTGATATTATTTTTAAATAATTTAAATCTTTTTTACTTGATAATATCATTTCATTATTTTTTTCTGGAAATATAGTTGGAATAGAAAACATATCTACTAAATAATTTAAATCCTTTAATCCCTTAAATCCTTCAGCAACAATTAATGTATGAATGTGTTTATCAAATATTAAATTTAAAGCAGCAGTTGATAAACTGCCCTCATCTGAATTAGCTTCTTCAATTTCAATTTTATAATGAACACCCTGAACAGCAGTAGATGAAAAAAACGCAGAAATAGCTCTTAAAACATTTTGATTGTATTTTTGTCTATCTTCTCTATTAGATAAAATAAGTCCTATTCTCATTTCTTGTGGATCATCATGGTTTAAATGAACCAATCGAGATCTTAGTTTTGAGTTTTCAATTAAAAAACCAGACTCTAGTAAAATACTTTCTGGATTTTTGACGATATTTTTTTCTAATATATCTAGAGATAATTGAAACTCTCCTTCTTTCATTTTTAATAAAAAAACATTTTCAATAAAATTATTTTGAAAATTTGAATCTAGATTATTCTCAAAATTTAAAATATTTAATCTAGATTCAATATCAGATAATAATATTATTTTATTCGTATTTTTATTTAAATCTACAGACTGAATATTATTTTTTTTCATTATATTTAATAAATAAACTAATTGAGATCTTTCAAAATCTTTATTTTGTATATTTCTCCCAGATTCAGCAGATAAAGCATAAAATCTAGCTAAATATAAAGGTTGTAAATTTGGATTCCCCATTTTTTTTGATAAAATAACTGCATTTTTATAGTCATATAATAAATAATAAATTTGCAATAATGCATAAGAACATATTGAAGAAATAGATAAAGGCAAAACATTATCACTTAATGATTCTTCCAAATACTTTTGGTACTGTTTAATATCATTGTAATTATTATTTATAAGTGAAAGTCTACATTTTGAAAAAGCGACTTCTTTTTTCGATGAATATTCATTTTGAATTACGTTTTTATAAAATAAAGAAGCTTTATCAAACTCTTTATTATAAAAAAAACTCTCTGCTTTATCAAAAGCGGAGAGCTGGGCTTGAATAGGAAATACATAAAAAATAACTGATATATAAACAATTATTTTGTTAGTCCGGAGAACCAACTCGAACCATTGCCGTCCTAAGGATGCGATCCCCAATTTTATATCCAGCCATAAATTCATCGATTACAGTTTCCTGCGTGTAAATAGGATCTACTATTTTCGCTATTGCATTGTGAAAAGCAGGATTAAAAGGAGCATCTTTCCCAGGAAGTCTTTCAATTCCATGTTTTTTAACGGTGTCTTGGAAAACCTTAGAAACAAGCTGAACACCTTCAACAATTCCTGCAACTTTTATACCTTCTTCAGTTTCAAAGTTTATATGGGATTGTTCAATGGCAGACATTGCCTTATCAAAGGCATCAATGACAGGAAGAAGATCTTTTGCAAACTCTTGAATAGAATAAATTCGAGAATCTTGTTTTTCTTTTTCCATTCTTTTGCGAGTATTTTCAAAGTCAGCAGCTATTCTTAACATACGATCATGAGTTTCAGCCAATTTTGCTTGGGTTGTTGCACATTCAGCCTCTAACGCTGCAATTTTTGCAGCTTCTTCACTTAGAACATGAGAAGCGCCGTTTACATTATTTTCATTATTTGCTGAATTATCTTTTTTATCAGAAGAGGACTCGCTTGTTGGCTCTTCCGCAGAAAATTTAACTTTATTGTTCAAAATCATATTTATAACCCTCTCGTTTCATTTCGATCAGAATCTTGATCTCTAAGAGTTTAAACACCGAAAGGCACTGGTCAACAATAAAAATTTTGAATATGTGCATTTGGTACTTGAAAAGTCTTCTCCTCTTTATAAGAATGACCTGCGTTTAAGCTAATTTTCAGGAAAGGCGTAACTACATCATGCTTGATCCCAAATTTATCCGAGATAATTTAGAAGCTATTGCAATTGCTGCAAAAAATAAAAAATTCGATTTTAATCCAACCCTTTTTACAGAACTTTACGAAAAACGTTCTAAATGTATCAAGGAAACGGAAGAATTAAGAAATAAACGAAACGAAGGATCCGATGCCGTAAAAAAGGCAAAAAGCAAAGAAGATCGTGAACATCTCGTTTCTCAAATGAGAAAAATGGGCCCCTTACTTGAAGAAGCAGAAAAACATCTTCGTGAAGTGGAGTCTGAGTTTGATAAACTTTTGTTGACCATTCCAAGCATTCCATCCGAAGATACCCCCGTTGGAGCATCTGATCTCGATAATGTAGAAATTAGAAAAGTAGGAGAAGTTCCTAACTTTTCTTTTAGTCCTAAAGATCATATTGAATTATCTAAAAAACTTGGAATCATTGATTTTGAAAGAGGGACTACAATTGCGGGAAGCCGTAGTTATTTTCTTTTAGGCGCAGGAGCTGAACTTGAGAGAGCAGTACATTCCTTAGCATTAGATCTCTTAAAATCTCGCGGTTATAAGCAATTTACAGTTCCCGTTCTTGTAAGAACAAGTGCTATGGAAGGGACTGGGTATCTACCTGGCGGAGCGGATCAAGCTTATTATGTAGAAAAAGATGATATGTGGTTAGTTGGGACATCGGAAGTCCCACTTGCAAGCTACCATCAAAATGAGATTTTAGAGACTTCACAATTGCCAGTAAAAATGTGTGCTTGGTCTACATGTTTTCGCAGAGAAGCGGGAGCCGCAGGAAAAGATACAAAAGGTCTCTATAGAGTTCATCAGTTTCAAAAAATTGAACAGGTTGTTATTTGCGAACCTAATATTGAAAAAAGTGATAAACTTCATGCCGAATTATTAAAAAATGCAGAAGATTTATTAAAATTATTAGAATTACCCTATCGAGTTGTTCAAGTCTGCACTGGAGATCTTGGACAAGGTCAAGTTAAAAAGAACGATATTGAAACTTGGATGCCAAGTCGAAATAATTATGGTGAAACACACAGTTGTTCTAGTTTTTATGATTATCAAGCAAGAAGATTAAAAATAAGAACTCGAGATGAAAACGGTAAAAATCAATTTTGTTTTACTTTAAACAATACTGCTGTTGCAACTCCAAGAGTATTAATACCATTAATTGAAAATCACCAAACTACAGATGGCCGAATTCGTATTCCAAAAGCTTTGCAAAAATATATGGGTGGTGCAGAATATATCGAATAAGAAAACATATGGAGTATTAAAATGATAGCATGTATTTGGGATTATTTTGGAAAAGATTCAAAAGGAACAGCTGAACATTTTGAAAAACATTTAAAAGAATTTATTAAAGTTAAAAACATTCAAAATATTGTAACTGGCACTCAAGCAAATAAAGAGGTTCAATCTTTTGTCTGGTGTGCTGGAAACAAAGATGATCTTTTATTAATTATTGAACTATTAAAGCCTAAACATTACCTAAACAAAGAAAATTTTAACGAATTTGGAATTCATATTTAAACTTATAGAGCCAAAGTTTTGGCTCATTTTATTATTATCTTGGAATTTTTAAATTTAAAATATTAAAATAAATATATTTCTATATTTAAAAATTTTGGAGAAAATAATGTCTATAAAGTTTTTTATTAAAAATATTTTATTTATAGCAATTTTATTAATTCCTATTAAATCCTATGCTGGTAAAAAAGATATTGTCATTGTTGAAAGCTATAGTAAATCTTACAAGTGGGATGCGGATTATTGTAAAGTTTTAAAAGATAAATTTGGAAAAAAATATAATTTAACCTTTTTTGAAATGGATACAAAAAGAATACCTAAAACAGAACATGAAAAAATGGGAAATAAAGCTTGGGAACTTATTCAAAAAATCAAGCCAATATTAACAATAGTCGGAGATGATGCGGCTTTAAAATTTGTAGGGCCTAGACTTGAAGAAAATAAAATAAGAACAGTTTATTTAGGTATAAATAATAATCCAAGAGTTTATTTTGACAAAGAACCAAAATATATCACAGGTGTTTTAGAACGCCCTTTAATGAGAAGATCTGCTATTTTTATTAAAGATCTTATTCCCAATACAAAAAAAGTTTTAATTTTATTTGATAGTGATAGAACTTCTGAAATTGTTCATGAAGACTTTTTTTCTGGAAAACCTTCGATTACTTTTTCAGGAATTACATATGATATTTATTTAAATAAGACTTTTGATGAATGGCAAAAACGAATATTAGAAGCCCCTGATCAATATGATGCTATTGTAACAGGTCTTTATTCTACTTTAACAGATGAAAATCATAAAAATGTTGATTCTGAGAAAGTAATGAATTGGAGTGCTCAAAATACTAAAATTCCGCTTTTTGCGTTTTGGGATTTTACAGTAGGAAAAAATAAGGCAATGGGTGGGCTTGTTATGACTGGAGCAAGTCAAGGTAAATCGGCTTCTGATATAGCTGAAAAGCTGTTAAATAATCCAAATTTACTGCCGAGCTCATTATTTCCAATTTATTTGCAAGAAGGAAAGTTTATTTTTAGCAAATATGAACTAAACCGATTTAAACTAAAACTTCCAAATGACATAAAAGATGAAGCCATATTTCTTGATTAATTAAATCATAAAGAATACCAAAAATTAAAAATAATAAAATTGGACTTAAATCAAATAATAATTTAGTATTTTCCCAATAAAATGAAAACACAGTTAACAAAAAATAAAATTTTTGTTTTCATTTAATTATTTATAATTAAAATATATTAATATGAGTAATTATGAAAAAATTTTCTTCCATTATTCTAGCAATTTTAACTCTTTCTACATTTATATATTACTTACTAAGGCATTCATGTGCGGGATTTAGTGGAAAAATATCCATTGAAAACTCTATAAAAAAATGCATTATGCATTATGGATATGTAAATTTAGAAAATGTTACTATATTAGAAAATACTTTTGTCTCTGGAAAACTCGTTGCTTCAAATGCAAGCTTAAATGATATTAAAATCAATGGTGAATTATTTCTTTATCAAAGCAGCATTATAAATGGAAAAGTAAATATTGACGGATTACTTGTATCATCTTCAACAAAATTTGAAAAGCCTATCTTTATAACTTCTTCAAAAATAGAATTAAATGATGGCACTGTAACAAAAGATATTTACATTATGAAACATAGAATTGATAGTAAAGAAGAATTTTTATATATTGACAACTCAACTGTTGATGGAGATATCATTTTTGAAAGCAATTTAGGAAAAGTCATTCTAATAAATGGAAGCAAAATTTTAGGAAATGTTTATGGTGGTAAAATACTTACTAACTAAATTAAGATTTTATCCCAATCCCAATTAATATATTTAACATGAAATGTATTTTTTCTAACTGAAAAAGCGGATTGATAATTATTATCTATTTTAAATAATTTCGTTTTCCATTGATCAAAATCACTCTCTTCATGACAAACTGAAGATTGAATTATTTTTCCATTATTATCAGGACTAAACTCAAATGAAATATTACTTGGTAAATAAGAAAACCCCATGCCAATTCCTTTTAAAATAGACTCTTTACAAGCCCAAACTTTATAAAAATATTCTATTTTTTCATCTTCTTTTAAAGTTTTCCATATATCTAATTCATATTTAGAGAAAAATTGATCTTTTAAACATTCAATTTCAATTTTCTTATTCATAAATTCGATATCAATTCCTATGTTATCATAACAATTTAAAGAAATTAATAGATACTCTCCTGAATGTGACAAATTATATTGAAGATTTAATGCATTTATAAAATTAGGTATAAAAGGTTTGGAGTACTTATTAAACTCAAAATCATAATTTTTAAAGTTTAAATTTAAATAATTATTTAACAAAAATCTTAATGAGTATTTTGAAATTAAAGAGCTAATTTGATCTTTTGTTTGATAAAAACTCAATCCTTTTTTAATATCTTTTTCATTAATCAATAACTTATTAAAGTCTTTTATAAAACTAAAATGTTTTAAATTCAATTTAAAATCAGATGAAACACTAGAATAAAAATCTATATTAAAATAGACAAATGGAATTTTAATAATCCAAATATGAACTTCATTTGTATTTAAAATATAATTATCTAACATGAAAATAACTCATTCAAGAAAAATCCTTAATAAAAATTTAAAAATGAATTTTGAAAAATATAGTGTTTTACTTTTTCAATATCATCTGCAAAGTATCTATCTTTTTCATAAAATGGAACTAAATTTCTTATCTCTTGATAAACCTTTTTAATTTTATTTGAAGAGTGAAAACCATTTTTTAAATCCATTGCTTGAGCAGCAGATAACAACTCGATTGCAATTACATAACATGAATTATCAGACATTTCACTTAAGCGATTTGCTGCATGAGTAGCCATGCTAACATGATCTTCTTGGTTTGCAGAAGTAGGAATACTGTCAACAGAACATGGAAAAGATCTCGATTTATTTTCGCTTACTAATGCTGCTGCAGTCACTTGAGCAATCATAAACCCAGAATTCAAACCACTATTGTTTACTAAAAAAGGTGGTAAACCACTAAAATTAGAATCAACCATTAATGAAATTCTTCGTTCAGATATGGAAGCAATTTCAGAGCAGACAATTGCTAAAATATCGGCAGCAAAGGCGACAGGCTCTGCGTGAAAATTTCCTCCTGAAATAAACTCTTTTGTATCCGAAAAAGAAATAGGATTATTTGTTACTGCATTTGCTTCAATTTCTAAAATATTTGCTATGGAATTGATTTGATCAAGACAGGCTCCCATTACTTGCGGCTGACAACGTAACGAATAAGGATCTTGCACTTTTCCCGAATTATGATTTTCACTTGATTGATTTTTTTCACTTAATAAACATTTTATTTTTTCTGCAACAACCATTTGACCTTTATGCCCTCTTAACTCGTGAATTCGTGAGTCAAATGGTTCTAATTTTCCATTCAATGCCTCTACAGACATAGCGCCTGCTACTAAAGCCGCTTCAAATACATCTTGAATTTTGAAAAGGCCTTTTAGTGCAAGCGCTGTTGAAACCTGAGTTCCATTTAATAAAGACAATCCTTCTAAGGGCTGTAATTCAAATTTTTCAATATTACATTCTTTTAGGGCTTCATTTGCAGTAATAATTTTATCGTTTTTTCGAACATAACCAACCCCTATTAAAGGGGAAACTAAATGAGCTAGAGGAGCTAAATCTCCTGAAGCCCCAACTGACCCTTTCATGGGGATACAAGGATAATACTCATGATTGATTAATTTTAACAAAGATTCTAGCAATTCGTGTCGAACCCCCGAAAAGCCTCTTCCTAAACTTGCTACTTTAATTACAGCAATTAATTTAACAATATTATTATCAAATAAATTACCTACGCCAGTGCAATGTGACATAACTAAATTATGTTGCAGTGCAGATAAATCAGATTCTTGAATTCTTGTATTAGCAAGTTTACCAAACCCTGTATTAACTCCATATACCGCTTTCACTTCTTTTTGTGAAAATAGATCTTGTACATTTTTAACAGAAGCATCTATAAAATATTTTGACTCTTTATTTAATGAAAATTTACTAAATTTATTTTTATAAATATTGTTTAAATCGTTTAATGACAATTTTCCAGGCTGAATAATAAACTCTGAATTATGGCTCATAAAAATTCCTTTTTATTTATTAAAAATATTTATTATATTATTTATTTAAATATTCATTAGACAATTTTTCATCACTTCTTAATCTAGAAAAAGCAACACCGCCATTTATACTCCAGACATTTTGAAATCCCATACGCCTAAAACTTTTCGCAATAAATAAAGAACGATTTCCTGTTGAACATAGTAAAACAATTTTTTTATCTAAAAAGTTTGATTTTTTTTGAAGCAAATCAATCATTAAATTTGTTATTTGTATCATAGGAATACTAATAGGTTCAAATTCAATTCCAAATATACTCCAATCTTTAAATAAAAGAGATTCTGTTTTATCTCTGATATCAATTAAAATGAAATCTTCATTATTTAATTTTTCAGGATTTATTATTGGTTCTGATTTATTTTCTATATGAATAGAGCTTTGAATTAATCCACAAATTATTTTACCTTGAACTTTATTAGAACACAATTCAGAATCAATTAATTTTTTTTCTTCACAAAAATCATTTAGACTCATTACATTAAATGGGTTTATTGCTTTTTCTAATAATTTATTCGTATTTTTTTCAACACCCCAGCTTGTCGCAAAACTATTATTATAATCATGCGCTGGACATAAAAGAACATTATCATCAAACGTTTTATTTAATAAATGAAGAGTATTATAAAATTGATTAACAGCGCTAATTCCAAAATCTGTTCTACCTAATCCTCCTGTTAAAATAGTGTCACCTACAAAAACAAATTCTAAATTTTGTGAATTTAACTTATTATAGACTAAATAAGAAACACTATCTTTTGTATGCCCTGGGGTTTCAAGCCTTTCTATTTCCCACTCTTCTGAATTAAAATGAAGAATATTTTCATCTACAGGCCAGCCCAATAAGTCATTAGAATTATCTTGTAAATTTAATTTATTTAAAAGTTTTTTTCTTGAAGACTCATGATCAGCATGCGAATGAGTATCTAATATGGCTTGTACAGACAAATTTCGGCATTGAATAAAACTTGCAATTCTATCCATACTTTCCATTGTGGGGTCAATAATAATACAGTTTTTTGTATTGCTATCTACTAATAACCAGGTATTTGAATAATCATATTGAAATTGAATTACACCATGAAACGAATTTTTATCTGGTATTTTATCTAAAGTATTATTTTCAATACTGCATGATAAATTTAAGCACGAATTACGAAACGCTTTACCTGCTGCTAAAATCGCTTGAACACCATTTAATATTTCATCTTTTGTTGTCATCATACTAAAAGACAATCGAACCCCTGATGCTTTTTTCCACTCAGGTAAATTCATGGCGCATAATACGTGACTGTATTCGATTGATTTCGAGTTACAAGCAGAACCTCCGCTTATACTAATTCCAGCAGCGTCAAATGCATTCATAATTTCTCTAGATAATAGACCGTAAATAGAAAAATTTAATGTAGTAGGAACCGATTTTTCCAAATCGGTATTAAATTCAATAGAAGGAAAAGCTTCATATAGTGCATTTAATAATATATTTCTATATTCAAATAATTCTTTGTCAGAACGTAATTGCGAAGATTCAATCCCTTTTTTTCTCTGATTTAATTTCTCTAAAACAACACCTATAGCTGCAATTCCTGGAAGATTTTCAGTACCAGAACGTATACCTTGCTCTTGCCCACCACCTACAATTAAAGGACACTGCGGAGCCTCTTCTCTTAAAAATAAAAAACCGATTCCTTTTGGCGCATGTATTTTATGACCACTAAATGTCGCATAATCAAGGCTTAGTTCTGATAAATTTAAGTCTATTTTTCCTAAAGCTTGAACACAGTCAACCAACCAATATATATGATGCTCCTGTCTTCTAATAATTTTTTCTATATCTTTCAAATTTGTAATTAACCCTGTTTCATTATTAACAGCCATCGTACATAAAAATATTGTTTCTTTAGCATGTTCCTCTATTTCATTTAAATTAAGATGACCTTTTTCGTTAACTTGAATCGTAATTATTTCAATATTTAATCCTAGAACTTTACACCAATGTTCTACAGCATTAGGAACTGCTTTATGCTCCATTGCGGAAATTAATATTTTTTTATTTTCAAAATTGGAGCCCAATTTTTTTTGAGCAGAAATCCATTGTAATAAAGAAAGTACAGAAATTTGAATTGCCTCTGTAGCACCACTTGTGAAAAATATTTCTGAAGGTTTCGCTTGAATCACTTCGCTAGCAAAAATACGTGCTCTCTCTAAAATCATTTTTGCTTCGGCACCAGCCATATGTGTACTACTTGGATTTCCATAAACTTTTTCCATTGTACATAAAACCGCTTGGCAAGCTTCCTTTAATATTGGAGTCGTTGCATTACAATCAAAATAAATTCTATTCGAATTATGAAATGAGTCATTCATTTTGCCTCCAAAACTTTCATAGTATTTATAATTCATTCCGATTAAAGAAATTATCGTCTGTCTAATAAAAAAATATATAACAGAAAAACGATTTTGAATTCAACCTATTTTTTCAAACGTTGCGGAGATTATTTGTAATTTTTCATATTTTTTCTTCAAAATGAATTTTTAACTTTATTTTTTAATTGATAATAAATTAAGTTTTAATTTTGTATATCACTTTAGGATATTAAAGATTAAAATTGCATTATAATTGCAAAATAAAAAATTGTGTTTTATAATACTGTTTACGTTATAACTTTAAAATATTAATATCATTTTTGGTTTTATTTGTTTGTCATTTTTTTGATATATTATAAACTAACTTGTGATATAATAACATATTGACAATTGTTAGAGAAGGGAATTTATTTATAATGATTGACTATAAAAGAATTTTCTTATCCTTAATTGCTTTTTTCATTATGGTTGGATACGCAATGGCTAACAAAACAGATTCTAAATTTGAAAAAATTGATAAAAATGAACAACTAAAGAAACTAACACCGCTACAAATTGAAGTAACTCAAAAAGAAGGTACTGAAAGACCTTTTGATAATGCTTATTGGAATAATAAAGAACCAGGTATATATGTAGATGTCGTAACAGGTGAACCCCTCTTTAGTTCTACGGACAAGTATGACTCAGGGTCAGGTTGGCCAAGCTTTACAAAACCCATCGACGATAAATATATAAACTTTTCTAAAGACCAATCCCTCCCTTCAGAGACAAGAACTGAAGTAAAATCTAAATTTGGGAAATCGCATTTAGGTCACGTCTTCGATGATGGTCCTGGACCAACTAAAAAAAGATATTGCATTAATTCAGCGTCACTACGTTTTATACCTGCCGCTCATTTAGAAAAAGAAGGCTACGGACAATATTCTTATTTATTTAAAAAGAAATAATTCAATTATATCTTTTTAAATTTTAAAACAATTTTTCATTTTAACAATTCTTAAATACTATTGATTATTAAATTTATTTATATAAAATCATATTTAAATATTTTGAATATAAAAATGAGGAGTTGATATGAAAAACATAATGCCTGGTTTACGAAAATTTACTAAAAATGTTTTTCCAATTTAAAAAAAATTATTTGTCATTCATAATGCTGGAAATATTATCCCACCATTTCGTGCATCAGGTGGAAATGAAGAAGCCTCTATAAAATTTGCAATAGACGGTTTAAACTTCTGCTTCATCTGCATTGAAAGAAGATAAAATTCGAATTTATGGTTGATATATCAATTAGAATCTGCTGAAATTAAAATTTTGACCAAAAATATAAAAAGTTTTTCAATACATTTGAACTAAAAGAAGAGTTAATAAATGAATCAAATAGATTTGAACTATAAGAATTTAAATTACTATAATAAGCATGAAAAAAATTCATTTCTTAAAACAGCACTAACTTGGAATGGCTCTGTAACACCCAAAGTTTTACATAGGGTATTCCTAATTATGATATATTCTTTTTTAGTAAGTAAATTAAATCACTTTTTTCCTTTACCTACTTTATCCTTAAGTCCTTTCCAATACACTGGCTTTGCTTTAAGTGTTCTTCTAGTATTAAGAATAAATGCCGGCCTAGAAAGATGGTGGGAAGCCAGAAAACTTTGGGGCCAAATATTAAATCAAAGTAGAAATTTAGCAATAATTATTTCTTGTTATTGTAATAATAAAGAAAAAATAAATAAACTTTTAAATTATATTTCTTGTTGGCCATATGTTATAATGTCAAATCTAAGAAATCAGGAAATTCATCCCAAAGTATCTTCTTTATTAGAAAAAGAAGATTTTGAAAAAATTATTAAATCAGAGCATAAGCCAGCACTACTTGCTTTGAAAATAGATAGTCTAGTTAAAGAAATAAGAGATTTTGGATTAGATAATTACAGCTACAATCAAGCACAGAACGAAAGATTTTTATTACTTGATGCAGTAGGAGCATGTGAAAGAATTTCAAGTACACCCATACCATTTGTATTAGCAATAAAAATAAGAAGATTTATACTTTTATTTTTAGTTTTATTGCCATTTTGCTTAAGTGATAAAAATGAGTTTTATACATCATTTATTTGTGTTTTAGTTGCATATCCACTTTTATCATTAGATGAAATTGGAATTCAATTACAAAACCCTTTTTCTATTAAAAGTTTAAGTTGTTTACCTATAGAAGAAATATGTCAAAAAATTTGTGATAATATTTTAAAAATTAAAGATTTTAATGATTAATAAATATTTCTTTAAAATAATGAATCACAATAAAATCTCTTATACAAGAAAATATTTCTTAGCAGTATTTATTGCAGATTCAACAGCCCCTTCAATATAACCATAGTTATTATAGCTGGTGTGTTCTCCAATAAAAAACAATCTATTGTTCAGTTCTGGTTCATTAAAATTTCCATATATCGTTGTCATTTGGCCTTTTAAAGGGCAACTATAGGAACCATGTGTGTATTTATCTTCGATCCAATATTTTTCAACAAATTTATTATTATAAAACGTTTTTGAATTTGGCCAAACTTTATTATAAAATTCTAATGTTTCTTTAATAAGGTTTTTATTTATTTTTTTTCCAAAATTACCACCAAACCAAGTATTTAACGCACCCATATTTCCTTTTTGAAATTGGGTCGGCTCCCAAAAACAGCCTCCAAGCTCATCGGTTGCGAATCTTTTTAAAAGCTTAGGTTCAGAAGTTTCATTTGCCCAAAAACGATTTTCAAAATTTAATATTAATTTTCCATTTGAACCAAAACCAAGTTCTTTTATATTTTTTAATTTTATTGGATTTAATTCTAATTTATCAAAACCTTCTACTTTTCTTAATGCACCTAACGGAATTGCCATAACAATTTTTTTTGCTTTAATTTCTTTTGTACCAAATGGAGTAATAAATGTTAGTAAAAAATACGTTACTTTATCAGAAATTCTAAAGTGATTCCTTTTGGTGGACAATATGCTATGAACTTAGGCGTTCATATAGAAGGGTTGTCCAATGTTAAAGAAGAAATCAGTTAAAAGTCAATATTCTCTTGAGTTTAAAAATCAAGTTCTAGAAGTATTAGAAAGT
>RRZU010941204.1_pt1 | contig 27607 bp, 30 predicted proteins | sample 2165561 | NCBI WGS metagenome assembly RRZU01 (sample SAMN10456909, study PRJNA506462) | wastewater metagenome | isolation source: wastewater sludge | place: USA: Moscow, Idaho | reverse complement strand
GCCAAAGCAGGTAAACGGGTATTACGGCTAAAAGGCGGTGACCCCTTTGTCTTTGGGCGGGGCGGGGAAGAGATGCTGGCGTGTCAGGCGGCTGGCGTACCTTATCAAGTGGTGAGCGGTATCACTTCGGCACTGGCGGGGGCGAGCGGGGCGGGCATTCCGCTGACTCACAGGGGGGTTGCGACATCGGTGCGCTTTTTGACAGGGTGTTACCGCACGGGCGAGAGCTTTGACGGGCTAACTAGCCCCTATCATGCCGATGAAACCTTGGTGTTTTATATGGGTTTGCACGCTTTAGAAAATTTAATGCAAAACCTTGTCAAATCAGGACTGGCAACAGATACGCCAATTGCCATTGTCGCCAATGCCAGCCTACCTCATCAGCAGGTTTTGACAGGCACGCTTTGTGATATTGTAGAAAAACAACAAGAAGCCCAATTGCCCGCCCCTGCGATTATCATTGTGGGACAGGTGGTGGGGCTGTATCGGGGCTAATCCCTAACCCCAAACACTTTCCCCCGCTCAATAATCTCTATCGCCCAATTTTTATGCGTGGCAGGTTCTAACATGGTGTTATCCTGCTTAAATACCGCCTTGGCACTGCTGTCCAAAATGGCAAGGGCTTGATTATGGTCTTGGCGTGCGACCTTAAAGGCATTGGTGACCGCCCCAATTTGTACGGGGTGAATGACTGTTTTACCAACCAAGCCCAACGCCACATCTTGTGCCAGCTCTTGTGCCAATAATTCCCCTTTATCCAAAAATTCAAACACAGGGGACGACAAATAAAAGCCTTGCGGAACAAATGTACCAAGCAACTGATATAACAGCGTGCCAAGTGGGGATTGGTATAGTGTCACATGGGGAAGTCGTCTCATGCGTAAACACGACAGCAGATCATTACCGCCCACTCGTACCGCCAGAATCTGTTGATCAAAGCCTTCAGTAAAGGCATTGGCTAATTCTTGATTATGTGCTGCCCCAAAAATGGGGGCAGTTTCTAGGGTTGGCATCAGAAAATGGGTTTTGGGCAGATTTTGGCACGCCCACCGCCAATCAGCAAGGCTAAACATATCCACCTTTGGCAAAACAAAGCCGTCAATCAGTGCTATGTGCTTAAATTCCCCCAATGCTTGCAACATTTTGGCGTTTCTGGGGCGGATAAATACCAACGGGCGACAGGCGGGCGGATTGTCTTGCCAAAGGGTCAGTAGGTTTTGCACATTGGCTAGGGCGGTTGGCACGTCTTGTTCTAATACCGCATCTTCAAGGCATAGGATAATGCTATGAATGGTGGGGATTTTTTGCCGAGTGATGATTTGCCAAATGTCGTGACGTGTCGCAGGCATATACAAACTTGCCCCCAAATGATAAGGGTGCAGGTGTGGCGGTGAAACTTCATGAATGGGCTGTTTGGCGGTATGAATGGCTATCATGGCAAGTGTTTTCACTGTGATTGGCGTTTTTTGATTAAGGTAATGGCTTGATAAGGGCGTATGTCTTGAATGTTAATGGTTACCCCTTTTTCTTGGCAAAGGTGTTGTAATAACTGGGTATCGTCATTATATTCACAAAGTAACACACATTCGGGCTGTCGTCTAAGCACCGCTCTGGTTGCTTCGGCAATGGTCGGCTTGATGCGATTGTCATTGTCTATGGCGTAGGCGGTGGCAAGTCTGCGGATTAACGGTTGGGTACTAAACCGTGGCTTATCATATAAAGGCAATATGTGTGCAGGCGTGTGTAATGATTTTCTTAGTGTATCAATGGCATTAACAAAGTTTAAACTTTGGTCAATGTTGCTAAATTCATCATAATAAATACAGCCATGAAAACCGTCCGCCCGATACAGCGTGCGAGAAACCAGCCCCGAAACCGTGCTATTAAGTAGCGATGACGGTATCAGCCAATCATCATCACTGCCCGACAGCCACGCCACGCCCGCAGGATCGGCAAGCACCACAAGGGGAATGACATTGTCGCCTTGATGATAAATTTGCTTGTGGCTTTGGGGGCTGCCTGCGCTAAAGTTTGCCAAACTGACTTCTAATTCGCCAAAAATCGCCCCCTTGCCCGTCCAACCGTCCACAAAGACAATCGGGCTGTCAGGGTGCGTGTCGCAAATGTGGCGTAGGGCGTGAGCGTCTATGCCTTTATCTCTGATGATGCTGATGCCATAATGCTGACTTGGGCGATGATAAGGGGCGAAAGGGTCAGCAAAGGCACGCTGCAACAGGACGCCCAGCGGTAATCCTGCCCGCACCAAACTTACCAAAATCAGCGGTTTATCCGTCTGGGTAAAGACCGTAAACAGGGTCTGGGCTAGATTGTGAATGTCGCTTGCCATACGCTTGCCATAGCGGTGCAGTGCGTCTTGATATAGGGCAAAATGGGCATCGCTGACAGGGCGTTCTAGGGTCAGCATTTGTGAGTAATGCATTTGCCCCGATTGGATTAGGTGTTCTTTTTGTGTGGGGTCTATGTCGCCCACATCTTGTCTATCTAAAGGGGTTAATAAAAACCGTACGTCTTGGGGCAGGTAGCTACCGTGGGTAATATCGCTCATACATTATCCCCTGTAAACTGTGCAAAGTTGTCATGCAGTTGCCCTTTATTGGGTGTACCGTACCAGTCAAGCAGTTGCAAAAACGGCAAATCCGCCAAACTGTCGCCAAAACCAAAAGTCGCTGCGTCTTGATTAAGCACATTTTGCAATAAAAATTCCACCGCATGGCATTTATGTACCGCCTTGGGCAAAATGGCAAGGTTGTTGGCGTTATGATGAATATAAAAACCGTCAGGGATTTGCTGGGGCAAACTTATCGCCAGCGTTTCCAAAAAATGATGCTTTTTTTGTTTATGCTTAACTGCCAAATAAATGGTCAAATTTTCGCCATTAAAAGTGTCGCTGTGGGGTGTGACGCTTAGAGCCTGTGTGTCGATGAGTTTACTTTCAAAGCGGTTAATGTCGTCAAGCAGGCGGGTGATTTCTTGTAACTGCATTTGCTGCTTTAGTAGGTGCTGTTTGATGTGGGTTTGCCATGTTGGGTTTGGCTTGTCTCTGCCGTCCAAAATCACTGCCCCATGAGTGAGCACCTTATGATGATAAAAGGGCAATTTGACCCGTTTTATTTCTGTGGTGTCCCTTGCGGTGACGGGGATTAGTGTGGTGCTTTGATTAAGCCAATGAAAAAAGTTGGCTTGTTTGGCGGTAAAAAAACTTAGGGGCTCGCCTTGTTTATTGACACTTGCCACGCTTAAAGGCTGTGTGTCAAAGTCGCCCAGTTTACGTTTGGTTTGAAATAAAGTATCGTCCAAATCCATTAAGGCATAAGGCTTGATGATGTCGGGGGTGTGGTTCATGGCTTGCCTAATTACAATTTGTTTAATGGTTGGTAAATGGGCTGATGACGGTTACTTTGGGATTTGACCAAATTTTATCCACGCTATCGGGCGGTGTTTCAATGCACAGTAGCACGTTATCATAAGCATCAAAATCCACATTATACACAAAATTGGTCATGCCTAAGCCATAATTATCATAAAATGACAACATGGTATCAATGGCACCGCCTAGGGCAATTGGCGAGCGGGTCAATGCCCCAAAACGCACGTCCGCCCCTTGTTGTTCTAAGGTTTCGGCAAGCAAAAACGGCAACCAAACAAATTCATTACTGCCTAAAACAAGGATTTTTTGTCCTTGCAAGTCGTTAAAAGCAAAGGGCAGGGCATTTAGCAAGGTTTGTAGCCCCTTTGTGCTGTCTAAAGTTGGCACACGCCCCCAAGACGCTAACGGATAAATCGGCTTACTGCCTGCGTCCGTGGTCGCCACATCGGGCATGGTAATGGCTCTATTTTGTGTGGTTTGCCACGCCCAATTACCATGCAACAGATGATGACGATAAAAGGGCAATGTACCAAAGGGATTTTGGCTTTTTTGGCTTGACCAGTCCACCAGTGTCGTTAGATGCACTTGCTCAGTGTGCCGTAACCCTGCGTCAATTAAGGCGGTTACTAGGTTTTTACAAGTGTCGCCCGTACTGGCTTCATCATCAACCATGATCAGCGTTTTGGTTTTGAATAACTGCTCATTTAAGGCAGGATCATCGCTTTGATAAATCAGGTGTGAGCTGGCATGGCTGTGATTTTCGCTAAACGTTGCCAACAGCTTGCCAGTTTGGGCATGGCGTGTAGAGTTAAGCAGTAGGGCGTTTGGGTAGCGAGCTTGCAAGGTTTGCTGTACGCCAGCCGATAGTCCAACCGCCGTTTCTGCCATACCGACCACCAAAATCGGCTCGGGCAAATCATCGGGCAGCTTATTGGCAAGCGTGGCAAAAGCGTCTCGCATACGGCTTGGGGCAACGGGAATGTGTCGCCCTAGCACTTTAGAAACGAACAAAAACGCCCGTTTGGGGTTAATGCGTTCGGCAAAGTCCAGCAGCTCATCAAGTTCAAATTCATCAGCCTGATAATCCAAACTCAGTACGCCCCGAGACAGGTGTACTTTATGGTGTTTATTCATCATTAAATCGCCACACTGGTTAAAAAAGGACGTACTTTACAAGGGGTAATTTTGGCAGAAATATCAGCAAGGTTGGGTTTATCAATCAGCCCTGCAAAATATAATAAGCCAAGCTGGGTTAAATCCACGCCACTATGCACCGTATAGCCGATACCGCCTGACGCTCTGGGGTTAATCTCAAGGATTTTATGTTGACCGTCTGCGTCTGCTTTGGTTTGTACACTGACAATGCCTGTGCATTGAAAGGTGCGAATGAGTGGTATCACCACCGCCATTACGTCCGTATCATAATCCACATACTGCACGCTGCCGACTTTATGGCGAGTGACCGCCGCCAACACTTCGCCATGTTCACAGACCACATCAATGGAATATTCATGCCCTGACAAATAAGGCATCAGTAGCATGGGCGTACGCTTGACAAAGGTGCTGTTTTGGTAGGCGTGAATAAATTCTTGGGTGCTGATTTTTTTGTGTTCGGTGCGGTACAGATGATAAAAGCTGTCTGTAGGCTTATCATTGGTGTCCAAAATCCAAAACCCTTCAGCAAAAATGCCAACCGTGGGTTTGACACATAGCCTGATATCTTGGTGTGCATTGATTAACTGGATTAAAGTTTCTATATTGTCAAACTGCCAAGCGGTCGCTACGGGCAGGCTGTTGGCTTGGCAAATTTGGCTAAATTTGGCTTTATCATCAATGTTTGCCAAAGTGTCGCCATTGTCCGCCCCTGTCAGCAGTTTAACCCCTGCTTGCTGTAGCTGTTTGCGGTACGGTTCATACTCTATGCCATTACGCCCTGTCAGTAGCACCTTTGCCCCGTGTTTAATGGCGTTTTCTACCACAAAGGGGACGGGGCTTTCTTTGGGCTCTTGAAAACTTTCGTCCGCCAGTGATAAAATCTCAGGGCGATCATGGGTATGACTGGCGATGATGTGTAGGTCATAATCAGGCTTTAATGCTTGTAAGGATAACAGCATATCTCGCTGACTGGACTGGGCGGCGGCGAGCCAAAGGGTTGTTTTCATAGGCGTTTATTTAAAATAGTAAATATAACTGATGACGATAAGAATATTTAGAGCGATTGTTTTGTAATAGGTATGACGAAAACTTTGTTTGCTGGTTTTATGATCCAGCAGTCGTTGGGCGAAACTTGCCCCAATCCAGCCACCAAGCAGGTCATAAATGTGTAGCGTTTTTTCAGATACTCGCCTTGTGTCGTCTTGTGCCGATAGTTTGTCTTTATAATAATTAGAAAAACTAAGTGCACCAATAATCACATACCAAACTAAAACCGCTTTGGCTAAATTTAGCTTAATGATTAATACCGCCACAAGCATTAAATAACCTACGGCAAAAACACACAGTGTATTGAGCATACCTGTTTTTTGTTGTTGGCGCTCTTGATGTATCTGATTTTCTTGCTGTCTTTTGGCTTGTTTTTGCTGTTTTTGGGTAACAAAACTTAGCTCTTGGACGTTGTTTGCAACCATTCGCCCTTGTTTGTCGGTGGGTAATTCAAAGATAACGGTTTCGCCAATTTGGGGCGTGCGTCTTGCCCGAAATTGGCGACTATGAAAAAATATGTCTTGAGATAAGTGATCGGGGCGAATAAAACCAAAGCTGCGTTCAGTATTAAAACTATGAACGACCCCTTGATATTTATCCGCTTCATGACTGTTTGTCATTCAACCAATCCTAATGCTTCCACCAATTCTTTGTTTGGTGAAATATGGTTCATACTATAAAAATGTAAACTGGGCACGCCTTCAGCGATTAACCGCTCACACAGTTTAACCACAATATCAAAACCAAAAGCACGAATGGCTTTACTGTCATCGCCAAAATCGGCAAGCTGTTTACGAATGTATCTTGGAATATCTGCCCCTGCACTGTCAGCAAAGCGAATCAAATTGCTTGCTTTAGTGATTGGCATAATCCCTGCAACAATGGGGAAATTATCCTGATGAATGCCTTGTTTGGCAAGCTCATCACGTAAAAACAAATAACTGTCAGCATTATAAAAAAACTGAGTAATTGCCTGATTTGCCCCTGCATGGTATTTATCAGCTAAGTTTTTGATGTCGTGTTTAAAGGATTTGGCTTGGGGGTGCATTTCGGGATAAGCGGCAACTTTGATGTTGAAATGCTCGCCACTGTGCTGACGAATGTACTTGACCAAATCAAGAGCAAAGGGCAACTCGCCATAACCCACCTGACCTGACGGCAAATCGCCCCGCAGTGCCACAACGTTCGTTACGCCCAGTGATTTATAAAAATCCAATAGCTCGCCAATTTCGGCTTTGCTGTCGCCAATGCACGACAGGTGCGGGGCTATCGGTGTGGTGGACGCTTTAGTTAGCATATCCACGATACCCAGCGTGCGTTCACGGGTAGAACCGCCTGCCCCATAAGTCACGCTAAAATATTTGGGATTTAGGGTGTTTAACTCGCTAAAGGTGCGTAATAGTTTGTCCTGACCTTCGTCAGTTTTAACAGGGAAGAATTCAAAAGAAAATGGGGTAGTCATAAAAAGGTCTCTATCTTAATTTAGTGAATGAATGTTTAGTTTATAAAAGGTAAATGGCGTGTTGGCGACAACAATAAAGCCTATCAGTTAGGCGGTCATAGGCTTCGTTTTTTCCGTGATAGTGAGCACTAAATGGCGGACTGTCTAGCCATGATCCCATGCCACCAAAGACATGGGTTTTATCAATCGCAATCTCTAAGCGTCTGGTGGTGGGTAAGTCATCATCGCTAAGTACCATATAAGCAGGACGGAAAAAACGACTCGCCCAACCTGCCTCACCAATCTCATCGGCAAGGTCGGCAATCTCATGGCACACTTGGGCAAAATAATGGATAAATTCGCCCAAGGTGTTTATTTGCTGTTCTTGCCCATCGGTTTTAATCAGTAAAGGTTTAAAAGGGGTTGGCTTTGCCATTATCTTTTGCTTCTTTTGAATAAAAATTTTATTTAAATATGCTTTAATAATTAAAACCATACAAAATAATAATTAAAGTAAGCATCAAAACATCTAACACAATGTTAATTTTAATGTGTTGTTTGGGTGTGGTGCTATTAGTGTTAAGACTGATAATATCAAAGGCGATAAATGTTGCATAAATACCAGCAATCACTTCACGCCCAATATTATTTAAAACCAATACCACACAAACGATAAAGCAAATGACATTAACCAACAGTCCCATTTAATCCAATTCAGCACGAGAAAAAATATCCAACATCAAAGGCTTATCATCAAGAGCTTGTTTAAAGGCGATGATAAATTCTTGTAAAGCGGATTGGTTTTCTTTATTGGCATACACACAAAACATACTGCTTTCAGAATCAAAGTTTACTTTGTCTTGTAAATGCGGTAGTTTTTCTTCCAAAAATACCACTGCCAGCGACTGCCAGTCATAACCGCCACCTTCAAAACCTTCATCGGCACGGCTATCAAAGATGTCTTGTTGATATGAACCGATATCATTCATGATGACCGATACGGAAGTGTCGCCATCAATCCAAGAAAAGGGGGTAATGTCAAAATCTATTGTCATTATTGTTCCTTGTATTTTAAAAATATGTCACATAACACACAAAACACCAAACAGGAATACTCACCAAACCCGTAATCTTAGTTAGGTGTTTGGTTTGTTCATCTTGTCTGGCAAAAAAATGAGCCAAAAAATCCAATAATACCGCAGCGGTGGCAGTATAAATCATATAAGCATGATATTCAGGCATAGCAAAATAAAAAGTTAAACTTAGCCCTATCAAGATAGATGATAACAGATTTATCGCCCCATGAATTTTATATACAGGGGATAGTGGTTTTTGGCTCATGATTTACTCTTTTTGGGTCAGTTAGTATTTGTAACTGTCGTTTTTATAAGGACCTTCAACCGCCACGCCCAAATAATCAGCTTGCTCTGTGGTCAGCTGTGTTAATACACCGCCAAAGCCAACAACCATAGCCGCTGCTACTTCTTCGTCTAGTTTTTTGGGTAGTACTTTAACATAAATGTTGTCTGCTTTTTTGTCCGCAGGTAGGTCAGCAAATTTTTCGGCGAATAGGTGCATTTGTGCCAGTACTTGGTTGGCAAATGAGCCGTCCATGACACGAGATGGGTGTCCTGTGGCGTTGCCAAGGTTTACAAGGCGACCTTCGGATAAAAGGATTAGATAATCTTTGTCATTGTCTGAGCGATAAACTTGATGAACTTGGGGTTTGACTTCTTCCCAGCGGTATTGGCGCAGGTGATTGGTGTCAATTTCGGTATCAAAATGTCCGATGTTGCACACCACTGCCCCAGCTTTTAGGTTGTCAAGCATCAAGGCATCACAAACGTGGTAGTTGCCCGTGGTCGTTACAATAAGGTCGGTGTTATGTAGCAGGTCAAGGTTTAGGTCTGCGGCATTGCCTGTTTGTACGCCATTTTTGTACGCTGACACCACTTCAAAGCCGTCCATACACGCTTGCATGGCGCAAATTGGATCGATTTCGGTAACACGTACAATCATACCTTCTTGGCGTAGGCTTTGTGCAGACCCCTTACCCACATCGCCATAACCGATGACCAAGGCACGGCGACCTGACAGTAGCATATCGGTTGCACGTTTGATGGCATCATTTAGCGAGTGGCGACAGCCGTATTTGTTGTCGTTTTTGGATTTGGTCACTGAGTCATTGACGTTGATGGCGGGCACTTTTAGTGAACCGTCTGCCAACATTTCAAGCAGACGAGCGACTCCTGTGGTTGTCTCTTCAGAGATACCGTGGATACGCTCAAGCAGGGCAGGGTATTTATCATGCGCCAAAGCGGTCAAGTCGCCGCCGTCATCTAGAATAAGGTTAGCATCCCAAGGCTTGCCGTCTTTATTGATTTGCTGTTCTAGGCACCAGACGTACTCTTCTTCGGTTTCACCTTTCCAGGCAAACACAGGAATGCCACGCTTGGCAATGGCAGCAGCGGCATGGTCTTGGGTAGAAAAGATGTTGCATGATGTCCAGCGAACTTCAGCACCCAAAGCGACCAAAGTTTCAATCAAAACCGCTGTTTGAATGGTCATGTGGATGCAGCCAAGGATTTTTGCACCTTTAAGAGGTTGTGCGTCTTGGTAACGCTGACGTAGCCCCATTAGGGCAGGCATTTCTGCTTCAGCTAGGCTAATTTCTTTACGGCCGAAGTCAGCAAGGCTAATATCGGCAACTTTATAATCGGTAAATGCAGACACTGCGTCCACTCCTTTTAAAAAATGATTAAGAAAAAACGCAGATGTCGTTGTTTTTAATGATAAAATCATCAGCCAAGCCTGACCTAAATTGTTTAAATCTAAGTTGCAACATCTCTTGGGGTAAGCCTACCATTATACTAAATTTGCCAAAACAATGCCATAAAATTACACCTTGTCATCATGGTTGTTTTTATCGTGTTCTTTACACCATAAATTCGCCCACGCAATCGCATTTTGGGCGGCGTTTTTGGCTTGCGGACTGTTTTTGTAACAGTTAGAGCCTGTCAAATACGCCCCTTGTTCGGTGATATAATGTACGCTACTATTGGCAAGTTTTTCGGGATTATCCAAATCCATTTGAATAAGTCGTTCAATAAAAACTTTGCCCACGCCTTTCACGGCAAGCAGGCTTTGGTAAGCGTCATCTGTGTAGGGCATAAGCTCTCCTAGGGATATTTTTTTAACATATGCATCCCTACCGCCAGCTGTATCGGAAGCGTTACCACATCAACCGCCAGAGCCACGGGCATTAGCATCATCATGGCTTTATTGGTGCGATGCTGGGTATGTTCTTCTATGACATTGAATTCTATGGGCTGTTTTAGGTGGTGGGGTAGATTTTTATTAGGAATTTTATTTGCTAAATGTATGGTGATGCCCACTTTTTGGGAGCATTCTAACATATCGCCTTTGGGATTTTTTAGGATATCACAAGTAAATCCCAACTCCTTGAGTTTATTTTCTTCATTTTTGGCAGCAATGGACTTGGGTTTATAATAGATAACTTCCACCGTATTGCAGATTTTATTTTGTTTATAACAAATATCATCTGCAATATTTACTCGTAAATAATTTTTTGGTTTTTTTACCGAATCCCAATTACTAATACCTGCCATGGGCTTGATATATAAATAATTAGTATCCACACTGGTAAATATTTCACGCAGTAGGCTGGGACGATATTGATTGGGTGAAGTTAAAAGATAGCTGTTTTTATTACCCACCAACACTAGGGCATAAGGAAACTCTTTTAATTCACTTTTAGGTGTGCCAATGTGGGTGATGGTATCTGATAAATGCACTGTGGTCGTGGTATTTCTCTTTTCGGCTTTATCGTGAACATACATGGTGGCAAGGCAGCCTGATAATGCAGGGCTTAGCACTAACATAAATACACCTACCGCACGAGATAAATTTAAATAAGACATATCTGCTCCTATGGTTAAGTTTATTTGTCATGGTTCTTTGCCATTGACCCTGTAAAGAATAGTATCTGCAAAGGTGCGGTAATAATATCCACCGCCACTGCCACAGGGGTAAGTAGGGCATAGCCTTTATTGGGATTATGTTTAGAAGTGGATTCTTGAATGCTTAATTCAATGGGCTGCTTTAAGCGATAGGGCAGACTTTTATTATTGATTTTATGGGTCAAGTGTATATCAATGGCGGTTTTACGGCTACAGTCCAAAAATTCGCCTTGAGGACTTTTATCATCATGACAGCCAAAACCCAGTTTTTCCAGTTCAGCTTGTTCATAGGATTTTAGGGTGGATTTGGGCTTGTGAAAAATCAATGTGACCGTATCACAGATTTTATTATTCTGATAGCAGGAATTATTAATAACTTGATAATGATTATTGGTGCGGTTAATGCTACTGACATGATTTTGAAAAGAGGTATTGGGTTCGATATATAAATAACGGGTATCTATTTTAGTAAATATATCACGCAATACACTGGGCTGATTGGGATTGCCTGATTTTAATAAATAGCTGTTTTTATCGCCTACCAAAACAAGGGCATAGGGAAAGTCTTTTAATTCATTTTTTGGTGTGCCAATATGGGTAATGGTGTCAGCCAATAGGGTGCTTGTGGCGGTGTTTTGGGTATTTGATTTTTCTTTAATGTATGAAGTTGCCACACAGCCTGAAATAAAAGGAAAAAGCATCAATGCACTGACAGCCAAAACACTAAAAGGCTTATTATATTTACCACTCATCATAAACTCCTAATCATACGGTATTAAAAACTAATTATGGTTATTTAATAGCATTCCCCAGCCAATCAAAAACTGTAGCGGAAATGTCACAGCATCTATTGCCACTGCCACAGGGGTAAGCATAATGGATGGCTTTTTACCGTTTTTAGTATATTGCTCATGAATACTAAAGTCAATAGGTTGTTTTAGGCGATAGGGTAAATTATCATTGGGAATTTTATGGGCTAGGTGAATAACGATACTAAGAGCCTGCTCGCATTGCAATAACTCTTCATTGGGACGACAATTAAAGCCCAGTTGATTTAGTTTCTTTTCATCGTTTTTTGTTAAATTGACAATAGGCTTTTGAAATACCACATACACCGTATCACACAGCTTGTTATCTTTATAACAGTGGTAATTGTGGTTGTCATATAACGTCCTTTTTGCCGTGCGACCGTTTCATCTGGGCTAAGTCCTTTAATCTGACGGGTATATAGATAGCGGGTGTCAATGCTTTTATAGATGTCATGCAATATGCTTGGGCGTGCATCATCGCCTGAGGTAATCAGATAGCTTTGTTTATCGCCTATCATCACAAGGGCATAGGGAAAGTCTTTTAATGGGCTTTTAGGAATGCCAATATGGGTAATGGTGTCGGCATAGAGAATATTATCCACTTTGGTATTATTTTGTGATTTTTCTATTAGTATGCCTGTAGTAACACAGCTTGATAATAAAGGACTTAATAAAATCGCCATAGTACCCATAAGTTGGATTTTAATAAAATTCATGGTAAAAATTTTATTTTTCATGGCTTTTATATTATTCGTAATTTTCATAAAAATAATCTAATCTTTGCTATATTGGTGCATTAATCCCATAAATAATAGCATCTGTACAGGCAGTGTCACGATATCCACCGCCACTGCCAAAGGGGTTAATAACACCATGCCTTTTCTGTCAACTCTTTTTGGTTCTTCTTCAATGATTTGAAATGTAATGGGCTGTTTTAATTGATAAGCATTGGCTTGAGCATTGATTTTTTGATTAATGTGAGTGCTAACCTCAATAAGGCGTTGGCATTGTAATAGCTCTGGTGATTTATGGGTTTTGGCAAGGGCTTGACAAGTAAACCCGAGTTTATTCAGCTTGGATATTTCATTGTTGGCAAGTTTATCTGTTGGTTTTTGGAAATATAATCGCATGGTATTGCACAGCTTGTTTTGTTTGTAGCAGTCATCAGTAATGGATGTTTTGAATATATTTTCGCTACGTGTTGTGTTAATTTTACTATCCAAAAATAATCTAGGTTCTAAATACAGATAACGAATATCCACTTGATTGAAGATATCGTATAAAACACTGGGGTTATTTTCATCGCCTGAAGTGATGAGGTAGCTTTGTTTCTCGCCCAAAGCAACTAAGGCATAAGGAGAATCCTTTAATTGGCTTTTGGGCATGCCAATATGGATGATGTGGTCAGAAAAGTGGATGTGGGTCTGTATGGCTGTTCCGCTTTTTGATTTGGTGATGGTGTAGGAGGTGGCACAGCCTGACAATAGAGGGATACAAGCGAGCGTGAGAATGCCTAGTACATAAGAAGACTTCAATAATGAATTAAACACAAAAACACCCCTAATATTTTAATGTATGATAATTTTATCATATTTTTCAATAATTAGGGGTGTCAGTCAACCAATTGTTTGAAGTTTAATAACTTACTGTCACTGCCCCAAAGAAGTTTCTACCATCTTCACCATAAGTTGTGCCGTAATTGGAAGTAATATAATTTTTATCAAATACGTTGTTAATACGACCTGTTAGACGAATATGGGGATTAAGCTGATAATTGGCACTTAGGTTAAATAAATTGTAGCTTTTAAGGGGGTATTGTTCGCTGAAATCATTATAATAATTACCTACATATTGATATTCACCACGTACATCAAACTGTTTGTGCTGATACCCTGCATAGATTAACCCCTTATTTTTAGGGCGAATAGCTAGTAGTTTTCCTGCGTTAGCACCTGTGCCATCATTGGTAGCTTTTTGGTAGTCATAGCTTAAACCAAATAAATAATCGCTAATATTCCAATCACTGGTTAAAGAAATGCCTTGAATTTTGGCTTGATCAATATTTTGATTTTTGTTTGAGATTGCGTCCCAAGCAATCATGTTTTCCACTTTGTTTTGGTAGGCGGTTAAACGGGTGCGCCCTTGGGGTGTGTTATATTCACCAAACAACTCATAGTTATGACTGCTTTCAGGTTTTAAATCGGGATTGCTTCCCCAAAATGCAGGACCATAACTTTCATTAAAAGTAGGTGATCTAAATCCTTTGGCATAACTTGCCCCTGTGCGTAGACTTGGCGTGATGTGATAAGCCAGCCCTGCGTTATAAGTGGTTTTATTGCCATATTGTGAATTATCATCATGGCGTACAAAGATTTGTCCATCTAATTTATCTAAATTGGTTTGGTAGCCTGCAAAAATACTGTCAGTGTCTTTTTTATTTAGGGTGTAACTGCTGCTAGAATTTAGTTTTTGTTTAAGATTTTCTACACCTGCAATTAGTGTTCCTGTGGGTAAATTATGCTTGGCGGTCAATCCTAACTGCTGTTGTCTGCTGTCAAAATTACCTGTGGGCGTGTTACCAGTAAAGTTTTGACTACGATCAACCGATTGACCGTATTGTGCTTTTAGTGTGCCATTGTTATGGTATTGCCAAGTGGCGGATACTTGTGCTGAACCGTTTTTTTGCTCACTAAATATTTGGCTTTCATTAGCATTAGGAAGGTATACATCATCATAATCAGTAAATGATTTGCTGTAAATTACACTGCTATCCAGTTGCAATTTGTCATTTATTTGATGACCAAAGGCAAGACTGATATTGCGACTTTCAAAACCATCATCATCGGCTTGAGTGGAAAGTTTTGGTGCGATAATCGCATTAAAGCCATCGGTTTTTTCATGGCTTGCCGACAAGGTGAGATAAGTGGTGTCATTTTTTAGGTTGGCAGTTGCTCCATAGTTTAGGTAATCGTGCGAACCTGCCCCAAGAGTAGCGGAAAAACGACTACCATCTGTGTTTCCTTTTTTGGTAAAGATTTGCACCACACCGCCGACAGCGTCCGCTCCATAAATACTAGAGCCTGACGCACCATGAACAATTTCAATACGTTCAATTTGATCGCTAGGTAGTAGTGATAGAGCGGGCATACCTGTGGATAGTGATGAATAACGCACGCCATCAATCAACACTAAAATGGATTTACTGTCATAACCCCGTAAATAAAAATTGCTTGTCTTGCCACGCCCGCCATTGGTGTAATGACTAAATCCTGCTTGAGTTTTTAATACATCAAGTACACTTTGTCCTTGATAGCGTTCAAGCTGTTGTTGGTTGATGACTGTGGTTTGGGCAAGGGCGTTATTGATTTTAGTAGGTGTTCTAGTGGCAGTGATCACCATCTCATCAAGCACCACCGTAGGCTCTGTGGCATTGGCAAAGGCGGATAAACTAGGACTTAAAATAAGGGCAATGGACGCTGATAAAGTAAGTTTTGACATAAAAAATCCAAATTGATACAAATTTATAAAAACGCCCATTATACTGAAAAATTTTTGTGATTTATAAGAAATTTAGTGAAAGTTTTTCAAGTTGAAATGAACAATTTTGGGGCTTGTTGTGATGATAAAAAATTGTTAGCATAATTAGGGCGTGCCCCGCATTCACTACACAAACCCTGAATTTGGCGTAATTAGCGAAATTGATTTGTTTTTGTGTCAAAAATGGCTAAATCTTAATTTTCTGCGTCAATGAATTTGACAATACTCCAGTATTGCCTTCATTCATTTCCTTGAAAATTTGCGATTTTTCTCATTTTTGCCGACAAAAGTGAAAGCGGGGTACGCCCCAAAAAAGCATAAGGAAATTTATCGTGGCAGCTGTTTTTAGATTAATCAAAAACCTACATAAAAGTATGCTTGGTTTGTTATTGTGTATGATGATCGTGCCAAGTCATGCCACTTCAGGACTGCTTGCCAAAACCGCCGCCCAAGCCAAGCCCGCAGAAACACAAACTGACCAAGACAGCTTTGGGCGAGATACGCCGCGCAGTGCGGTGCAGGGATTTTTACACGCTTTGGCAAATGATCCACAATTAACTTTGGAATATTTGGACAGTGGGTTTATTAAGACTTTAAAAAAGGACAAGGATAAAGAAACGCTGGTTGTTAATTTGCGTCATGCCTTGGATAAGGGTGGACGCATTGATCCGATGCTTAGTATCAGTGATAAAAGCGAAGGTAATTTGGCGGATATGCTCCCTAATGATGAAGAAAAAGTGGGGAGTATTGAGCTTGCGGGCGAAAATATAGATTTATTGCTGATTAAAAAAATCAACAAGGATAATGTGGTTTATTGGCAACTGTCATCTAAGACCTTAGAGGCCATACCTAAGACGCTAAATGCCACCCCTGTTGGTTTGTCCGATCATTTGGGATTACAAGAGCTGCAAGGTAAGCGTTTGTTTGGGCAAGACATGGCGGACGTGGCTTCACTTGCTACTTTGATCGCTCTTGGCTTGCTGTCGGTTTGGTTTTTGATATGGCTGGGTTATTGGTTTTTAGCGTTGACTTATCCACGCTTAACCAAAAGGCGTTTTGCCATACCGCCTAAAGTGATTTTGCCTTTGGCGGTGGTAATTTTGGCACAAATGTTACCTGAAATCATGCTACAAGCAGGCGTGCCTTTGACCTTGCGTTTGGCGGTCATTCGTGTGCAAGACGTGGTGGCTTATTTGGCGATGACGTGGCTTATCATGCGTTTGATTGATGGGGTGTTTAAGCGTGCCGAAACCTTAAGCCTTAAGAAAAAACGCCCCGAACAAGTGTCATTATTAAACCTATCTCGTAAAGTCGCCAAAGCCATTTTAGTAGTCATGGCACTGATTTTGGTGCTGGGCAATTTGGGTTTTGATCTGACCACAGGGATTGCTGCTTTGGGTATTGGTGGTATTGCCTTGGCGTTTGGGGCACAAAAAACCATTGAAAACCTCATCGGCTCGGTGGTTGTGGTGGCGGACAGACCCATTCATGTGGGCGATTTTGGGCGTTTTGGACAATTTGAAGGCACGGTGATTGACATTGGCATACGCTCTAGTCGCATTCGCACCCTTGATCGCACGGTGGTGACCATTCCCAATGGCGAATTTAGTGCCATGCAAATTGAAAGTTATACCGCCCGTGATATGTTTCATTTTTTGCATAATTTATATTTACAAAGAGATGCTAAGCCCCAAGAATTAAGCCGTATGATCACAGGGCTTAAAGCGTTTTTATTAACTCACCCAAACACCAATCACGAATGGACGCAAGTACGCATCAGTGAAATGCGTCAAGACTGTTTTGTGGTGGAAATTCGCTGTTATATTCCTGCCGATGACGTGCGTATGTTTTATGATAAACAAACCGAACTGGCGATTGATGTGCTTGCCCATATTGAAAATTATCAGGTTAAACACGCCTTGCCAAGCCAAAACATTTATTTGGCAGATAAACCACAAAATACCCCTTAAATACAGTAAAATAACCGTTTTTGTGGTTTGGAAGCTAAAAAAATGAACGCAGGATATTATTGGTTAATACTTGCCATTATTAGTGATGTGGCATCTACCTTTTTATCAGCCAAAGCCAATGGCTTAGAAAACAAAACCTTACAACTGACCGCCTTGGTGCTTTATGTAGTATCGTTTGCCTGCTGTGCGGTGGCTCTAAAATATATGCAAACGGGCATTTTGTATGTTTTATGGTCGGGTCTTGGGGTGCTTGCCACGGCGATGTTAAGCCGTCTTTATATGGGGCAAGTGATTGATACGGCAGGCTGGATTGGCATTGGTTTTATTGTGGTGGGTATTGTTATCATCAGTCAGTTTTCCAATATTGATAGATAGGACGGATTTGTGATAAAAGGTCTTGTGTTTGGCTTGTCTTTTTGTTATAATTTTGCGTCTTTTTTTGTAAGACAATTTTAAATTGAACGACACACACGAAACTCAATAATTATTGGGGTGTTTATTTTTTAAATAAATTCAATAATTTATTCGTGGAGGCGTAACCCAAACTAACTTAAGGACTTTTTATGTCAAATCCTACCGAAATCTCAATGCGTGATTTGCTTGAAGCAGGTGCTCACTTTGGTCACCAAACTCGTTTTTGGAACCCAAAAATGAACCAATACATCTTTGGTGCTCGTAACCGCATTCACATCATCAACCTTGAGCATACTGTTAAGCAGTTTAACGAAGCATTGACTTTCGCTAACCAACAAGCCGCCAGCAACAACAAAGTATTGTTTGTTGGTACTAAGCGTGCTGCCAGTGCCGTTATCCGTGAGCAAGCCGCTCGTGCAGGTATGCCTTACATCGATCATCGCTGGCTTGGTGGTACATTGACCAACTGGAAAACCATTCGTCAATCTATCACTCGTCTGCGTGAGCTAGAAAAGCAAGCCGAAGACGGTACTTTTGCCAAGCTAACCAAGCGTGAAGCCCTAGAGCGTACCCGTGACATGGAAAAACTAGAGCGTGCTCTAGGCGGTATCAAAGACATGGGCGGTCTGCCTGATGCACTATTTGTGATCGACGTTGATCATGAAGCCATCGCCATCAAAGAAGCCAAAAACCTTGGTATTCCAGTGATCGGTATCGTTGATACCAACTCTAACCCTGATAACGTAGATTATGTTATCGCTGCCAATGATGACGCTATCCGTGCCGTAAGCCTATACGCCACCGCCATGGCAGATGCCATCATCGCAGGTAAAGAGTACGCCAAAGCCCAACACGGCAAAGCACAAGACGTACAAAACGCCGAAACCGCTGAATAATAGGTAATCCTATTTAAGGGGCGTGATGCGTACTTTGTAGTGTCATGCCCTTTTGAATTTAATCTTTTGTAAAACCTTATAGGTAGTATTATGACTCAAATTTCTGCAAAATTAGTTAAAGAACTGCGTGATCGTACTGGTCTTGGCATGATGGAATGCAAAAAAGCCCTAGAAGAAGCAGCGGGTGACATTGAACTTGCCATTGACAACCTACGCAAATCAGGTCAAGCCAAAGCCGCCAAAAAAGCAGGCAACATCGCTGCTGACGGTGCTATCATCATCGCTCAAGGCGAAGGTAAAGCTTTGCTATTAGAAGTAAACTGCCAAACTGACTTTGTTGCCAAAGACGAAAACTTCACCGCCTTTGCTGAAAAAGTAGCCCAGCTTGCTCTAGATAACAACACCACAGACGTAGCTGCCATCTCTACTCTAGCTTATGAAGACGGCGTAAGTGTAGAAGAAGCCCGTGTTGCTCTAGTACAAAAAATCGGCGAAAACGTACAAGTACGTCGTGCTGAAGTGATCGAAGGTGCAAACCTAGCTGCTTACCGTCATGGCTTGCGTATTGGTGTGGTGGTATCGCTAGAAGGCGGTAGTGCTGACGTGGGTAAAGCAGTTGCCATGCAAGTGGCTGCCTTTAACCCAATCGCTGTTAACGAAGAGCAAGTACCTGCTGACGTTCTAGCCCGTGAAAAAGACATCATCGAAGCCAAAGCCAAAGAATCAGGTAAGCCTGAAGCGGTGGTTGAGAAGATGATCACTGGTGGTCTACAAAAATACCTAAACGAAGTTACTCTAGTAAACCAACCTTATGTCATGGACAATGACAAAAAAGTTGGCGATGTGCTAAAAGCTGAAGGTGCAACCGTGGTGAGCTTTAAGCGTCTAGAAGTTGGCGAAGGCATTGAGAAAAAACAAGAAGACTTCGCTGCCGAAGTTGCTGCTGCTCAAGCTGCCGCCGCTAAATAATTATTTTTAATAATTGTTATATGCCAAAAAACCCAATCATTTTTGATTGGGTTTTTTGCGTTATGTAAACTGTTTTTGGGATAAACGGTACTTTTGTGAAATTAAACAAGAAATTTGCTTAAAAAAAAGGTAGAATAAGCACTTTGATTTTTAACTCAAAAAAGTGCGGAGCGTGTATGGCAACCTTTAATAAAAACGATTTTATACAATTATTGCTCGATCATCAGGTCTTAAAATTTGGTGAATTTACCCTAAAATCGGGTCGGGTTAGCCCTTATTTTTTTAATGCAGGGCTTTTGGCGTCAGGTAAAGCGCTTAGTATGCTGGCAGATGGCTATGCAGATGTATTGGCAAAAGAAATTCAAAGCACGGACAACACCGCCATTTTTGGGGCGGCATATAAAGGCATTCCCTTTGTGGCAGCGACCGCCCAAGCTCTGTGGCAAAATCATCATAAAGACGTGGATTGGGGCTATAACCGCAAAGAAGCCAAAACCCATGGCGAAGGCGGTAATTTGGTCGGTACGGATTTGACGGGTAAAGCGGTATGGGTGATTGATGATGTGATGACCGCAGGCACGGCAATCCGTGAAGTGACACAGCTGTTAAAGACCGCAGGGGCAAGCCTTGCAGGGATTATCATTGCCCTTGATCGTAAAGAAAAAGGACAAGATGAGCGTTCAGCGGTAGAGCAGATTAAGGCGGATTTTGGTGTGCCTGTATTTGCTTTGGTGGACATTGATGACATCATTGCCTTTTTGACCGCCAAGGGCGAGACTGATATTTTGGCGTCCATGCAAGCCTACCGCCAAACTTATGGGGTATAACATGAGTCGTAAATTTTTGCTGGTCATGGACGACATTGCCACGATAAATTATAAAAAAGACACCAGCCTTGCGATGATGTGGGCGATTGCCGATAAGGGGCATGAGCTGTATTATTGTGGCATTCATGACCTGTGGTTAAACTTAGGCAAGCTACAAATTGATGCTCAAAGTGTGACAGTCTTTAAAAATCCTGAAAATTTTTATCATTTGGGTGAAAAAGCAACCTATCAGGCGGGCGACTTTGATGTCATCTTAATGCGTAAAGATCCGCCGTTTGACATGAATTTTATTTATGCCACGTATCTGCTGGATAAAGCCAAAGACGCAGGTGTTTTGGTGGTCAATGACCCGTCTAGTATCCGTGACTGTAATGAAAAGTTATTTGCCACATGGTTTAGTCAGCTGATGAGCCCGACCATTGTCACTGCCAAGCAGTCGCACATTCGCCAGTTTATTGCCAAGCATCAAGACGTGATTGTCAAGCCACTGGACGGCATGGGTGGCACAGGGATTTTTCGTTTGACAGCGGACAGCCCAAACATTGGGGCGACACTTGAGCTACTGACCCAAAACCAAAGCCTACCAATCATGGCGCAGGGCTATCTGCCTGCCATTAAAGATGGCGATAAGCGGGTGCTGATTGTGGGCGGAAAAGTTGTACCGTACTGCTTGGCTCGCATTCCTGCCGATGGCGAAACTCGGGGCAATTTGGCGGCGGGTGGTCGTGGCGTGGCAATGGCGTTGACCGATGAAGAACGTACGGTTGCCGAACAAGTCGCCCCTGTACTGCTTAAAAAGGGCTTGTACTTTGTGGGGCTTGACCTTATCGGGGCAAAAATCACTGAAATCAACGTTACTTCGCCCACGTGTGTGCGTGAGATTGATGACCAGTGTGGCACACAAATCGCTGTCGATTTTATTACCTTTATTGAGCAAAAGTTAAACAGTCATGACAAATAAAAATATCCTAATGATGGCGGCAGGTACAGGCGGTCATGTGTTTCCTGCGTTGGCGGTCGCTGATGAGTTGTCGGCTCGTGGGGCAACCATTCACTGGCTTGGCACGCCAACAGGCATGGAAAATGAACTGGTTGCCAAGCACGGGCATATTTTTCATGCCATTGATATGCAAGGGTTAAGAGGTAAGGGTTTGGCTCGTATGCTAAAACTGCCCTTTATGCTGTTTGGGGCGGTGCGTAAAACCAAAGCCATTATCCAAGACAATCACATTGATGTGGCGGTCGGTTTTGGTGGTTATGTGACCGCACCAGGGGGTTTGGCGTGTAAATGGGCGGGTAAGCCACTGATTATCCACGAACAAAACGCCATTGCAGGCATGAGTAATAAAAACTTAGCCCGTTATGCTGATAATGTATTACAAGCCTTTGATGGGGTGTTTGATTTTATGGCAAGTAGCCTAAAAACACCACCTACGACAGTTGGTAATCCTGTGCGTTCTAATATCGCAGCGTTAGCCCCGCCTAGCGAGCGTTACCAAGTGTCCGATACATCGCCTTTAAAAGTGCTGGTGGTTGGTGGATCGCTTGGGGCGGCAGCGATTAACAAAGCGGTGGTGGAGATGTTACAGCAAACCACTCGCCCTTTATCGGTACGTCATCAGTGCGGTAAAGCCAATCATCAAGAAATGCTGGTGACTTATTCACAAGCAAACATTGACACCAGTTTACACACCTTTGAAGTGTTGCCATTTATTGATGACATGGCGGCGGCGTATGCGTGGGCGGACGTGATTGTTTGCCGTGCAGGGGCACTGACTGTTACCGAAATCAGTAACGCTGGGGTGGCAGCGATTTTTGTGCCCTTGCCACACGCAGTTGATGACCACCAAACCGCCAATGCCAAATCTTTGACCGAGCATAAAGCGGGTATCCTGATGCCTCAGTCGTCTTTGATAGGTAAAAGTTTGTCTGACATTTTGTCTATTTTGACCCGTCAAGAATGCCTTGAGATGGCGACCTATGCCCGTGCTTTGGCACACCCTGATTCTGCTAAAACCGTTGCTGATATTATTTGGCAAAAAGTTTAATATTAAAAAGGAATAATTGCCATGCCAAAAAAATCTTTGCCCAAACGCCTGATTGAAATTCCTGAAATGCGCCGTATCAACACCATTCATTTTGTAGGTATTGGTGGTGCGGGTATGTGTGGCATCGCTGAAGTGCTTGCCAATCAAGGCTACCGTATTACAGGCTCGGACATTAAAGCAAGCCCTGTCACCAAACGCCTTGAAGAGCTTGGCGTAACCGTATTTATCGGGCATGATGAGCGTAACGTGCAAGGGGCGGACGTGATTGTGGTATCTAGTGCCATTGACCGCACCAACCCCGAGATTCAAACCGCCCTTGCTGAGCGTTTGCCTGTGGTGCGTCGTGCCGATATGCTGGGCGAGCTGATGCGTTATCGTCATAGTATTGCGGTGGCGGGGGCTCATGGCAAGACGACCACAACCAGTCTTTTAACCACCATGCTCACCGAAGCAGGGCTTGATCCCACTTATGTCATCGGTGGTAAATTAAATGCGTCAGGCAAAAACGCATCGCTGGGCGGTAGTCGTTATTTGGTTGCCGAAGCGGACGAATCCGATGCGTCTTTTTTATCACTGCGTCCAATGGCGGTCATTGTTACCAACATTGATCAAGACCATATGGAAACCTATGACAACGATTTTAATAAATTAAAACAGGCTTATATTCAGTTTTTGCATAATATGCCGTTTTATGGTTTGGCGGTGCTCTGTGGCGATGATGCCGAGCTTGTGGGTATGATGGACAATATTGCCCGCCCAATTGCAACCTTTGGGCTGGGTGAGCATAATGACGTGCGTGCGGTGGATTTGCGGGTGGAAGGCACAAAAACGCATTTTACCGTCCTGCGTAAAGACCGTGAGCCACTACAATTAACGCTAAATATTCCAGGGGAGCATAACGTTTATAATGCCCTTGCCGCCATTACCCTTGCCACCGATGAAGGGGTAGACGATGATGCCATTCGCCGTGCATTAGAAAAATTTGCAGGCGTGGGCAGACGTTTTGAGCATCAAGCCCAAGTGCCTTATCAAGATGGTGATGTTTTGCTTGTGGACGATTATGGTCATCACCCCACCGAAGTGCTGGCAACCATTAAAGCGGCTCGCCAAAGCTATCCCGAACGCCGCTTGGTGATGATGTTTCAACCGCACCGCTATAGCCGTACCAAAGACTGCTTTGATGATTTTGTTAAGGTGTTGTCGGACGTGGACGAGTTGCTACTACTTGATGTGTATAGTGCGGGCGAAGAACCGATTAAAGGGGCGGACACTAAGGCGTTGGCGCATTCTATCCGTTATCGGGGACAAGTTGAACCGATGTTGGTGGACAAAGATAATATTGCCCCAATCATCAAAAATGTATTAAAGCCTAACGACCTGCTTATCACTCAAGGGGCGGGAAATGTGGGACAAATTTGCCTAGATTTGGCACAAAATAACTTATATCTAGATTAACCTTAATATGGAGAACATAATGACCATTGATGTAACAAAATTTGGTAAAGTGGCGGTAGTATGCGGTGGCACGGGTGCCGAGCGTGAAGTGTCGCTAACCAGTGGCGAGGCGGTATTAAAAGCCTTATTAGCCAAAGGTGTGGATGCTTATAAATTTGACCCTAAAGAACAGGAAATTGGCGAGCTAAAAAACTTTGATCGTGTGTTTAATGTGTTACATGGCACATTTGGCGAAGATGGTGGCTTGCAGGGTGTGCTTGATGGTTTGGGCGTGCCTTATACGGGCTGTGGCGTGCTTGCCAGTGCCATTTCTATGGATAAATTTCGTAACCGCCTGTTATGGCAAGCCTTAGATCTGCCTAATGTGCCTTATGTGGTATTAAAAGATGATAGCGATTTTGATGCCGTGGAACAGCAGTTTGGTTTGCCCCTGTTTGTCAAGCCTGCCGCTGAAGGTAGTAGTGTGGGTGTGGTAATGATTGAGCAAAAGGGCGAACTTGCCAAAGTTTATCCCACGCTTAAGCAGTACCACGGCGAAATATTAGCCGAAAAAGCCATTACAGGTGGCGAATATGCTTGCGCGATTGTTGGCGATGCTGTTTATCCGAGCATTCGCATCATTCCTAAGGGTAAATTTTACGATTACGAAGCCAAATATCTGCGTGACGATACCGTTTATCAGTGCCCGTCCGACCTAACTGCCGAGCAAGAAGCGCAAATGGGTGAAATCGCCAAGCGTGCCTTTAGTGCCATTGGCGGTAAGGGTTGGGCAAGGGTGGACTTTTTAAAGGACGATGCAGGTACACTGTATATTCTAGAAATTAACACCGTTCCAGGTATGACCAGTCATAGCCTTGTACCGATGGGGGCGAAAGCGTGCGGTATTGATTTTGAAACATTATGTGTGACTATCTTAGCACAGACACTCTAAAATACAGGTGCACTAAGCGATAATTGATTATAAATATACGTTTAGTGCACTTTTTATTTTGTAAATTTTTGTAACAAAATAATATTGGTATTTTTGTGGTGATTGTGTTAATTTTAATTATTTGTACACTCAATATTTAATGCAAGAAATAAGCCAATAAATTTTTTAAATATTAAAAAATGTTATTATTTTGTAAAATTAAAACAAATACAGTGGTTTTTTCTTTTTAAAATGGTAGTATGTGATTAAGGGTGGGTCTATGACAACCAAACATACACTCAAACGGTTTAATTTTGCTTCACTTACTTCATGGAAGTCGGCAATTTTGACGGTTGGAGTGATTCTTATCGTCGGAATGTTGAGTTTAAAGGCCGTGCGAGATAGACCTGTGTCGCCCATTGTGATAGATGAGCGGGGACTAACACCCACACAAATCACCGCTTTAAAAACCACATTAGCACCCATTGGTGATGTACAATTTTTTAGTAGTGATTTGGAAGAGATTCATCGAGCGGTATTGCAGCAGTCTTGGGTAGAAAGTGCCGAAGTTTGGCGGGATTGGTACACGGGGATTACAGTTTCTGTTACCCCGAGGCGTGCGGTTGCCAATTTTGGTAGTCAGCATCTGATAGACGCTCATGGTGTGGTGTTTGAGCCAACCGATAAAAATAAAGCGATGGATGAAAACTTAACCTTGTTACAAGGTGATTCCAAAAATGCTAAGGAAATTATGGAACAAATGCATCGTGTTAATACATGGTTTGCTCCTTTAGGTATTCATGCTAAAAATATCATGCTGACACCTAGACAGACATGGTATATTCACTTTGATAATGGAATGCGGGTTATTGTGGATAGAGAGAATACGCAACAAAAACTCTACGGCTTGCCTAAAATCCTGCAACATAATTACAAAAATCAATTATCAAAGATTGATTATGTAGATTTAAGATATAAAAATGGCTTCGTTATTGCATGGAAAAATAACAATGCCGAATAATTAAAATGATTGTTGTTGTAGATCAATCATTATTTTTTTGGCTTTTGCTCAGAATAGTACTGGGTTAAGGGGTATTTTTGCCTGTTGTTTTGCTTGGGCAATGGATTTTTTTAAAAGTGTAAGCTTATTGGACAAATAAAGTTTTTAAAATTAAGGTACACTTAAGTTTTTTAGATTAATTACGAATGGTGCTATGAAAGATAGTAAACAATTTCGAGCGGTGATACATTTAAGTTCGACAGCAGTACAAACTGTCGTCGGGTATTTTAATGAGTCGAATAAAGCACTCAAAATCGTTGCTGTAGGTGTTGCACCAACCGATGCTTTTTTTGCTGGCAAGATTAATGATAGAGCCAAACTTTTAAAGGCGATAGAAGATTCAACCCAACAAGCCATGGATATGGCAAGATTGCAATTATACGATGTGGGTTTGTCTTTTGCGACTGCTCAAATGTACGGTATTAGTGACTATAGTTGGAAACGTTTGATTCGTGCTGATGCCGATAGTGATAATAAACAAGAGCGCATCATTCAAAGCCAGGACATACTGAGTATTTTTGATAAAGTAGATCAGGCTTTTGCTGACAGGCAGTATGCCACCGTGCAAATGCAAAATCATATCATGGTACTAAACGCCAATACCAATCAGCAGCGAGCTGTCAAAAATCCTGTTGGTTTGTTTGCTAATTCATTGGGTGTTTTTTATCATGTGATTGCTGTGCCTAGTGGTTACTATAAACAAATGAAAGATTTGTTTAAAGCAAAGGAGTTCGGGATTTATCCGCCAATGTTTGCAGGAGTGGCTGGCGCAGAATATGCACTCACTGAAGAAGAAAAACAAGTTGGAACATGTTTTGTGGATATTGGTGTGGGTATCACCAATGTTTGTCTTTATAAGAGTGGCTTTTTGGTTTTTAGCTGCTGTATTGAAAAAGGCGGACGTGATTTAACCAATAAAATCGCTCACCGGCTTAATATTTCTTATAAAGAGGCTGAAAACATTAAGCGCCGTTTCGGAAATGCAGATTCATCAAGTCAAAGTAGAGCTAAATTCATCAATTTGTGTAAAACAGATAATAGCGGTAAAGAACTGTCATTTTATGCCTTTGGTCTGGCAGAATTGATTGAAGAATTTTATTTGGAGCTCTTTGATGAGGTTCACCAGCGAATTTTATCAAGTAAGTTGGATATTGCCACAAAACAAGGCGTGGTTTTTGCAGGTGGTGGGTCGAAAATCCCAGGGCTTGATGCAATTGTTCGTAAGCAATATGGTATTCCAAGCAGACAAATGACCTTAAATAAAAGCGTTACTCCTTGTGAGCGGTTTTTATCAGAAGATGAGCATTTTTTTGCAGTTAAAAAGCACATTGAAAGCAATCAGCTTTATAATGCTATTGGGGCGCTGTTATATCAACATAGTGAGCAGAATTTGTATGATGAAGAGCTGCGTTATCCCAATAATACTGCACCAAAAAATGGTTGGTTTGGGCGTCTATTGGATTGGAAAAATCGCATAACAGGTATTCAAGGTTGGATGTGAGTAAATGACGATGTGGTTATTGCAAGGTTTTATCAAATAAAAATGTAGTTGTTTTTGAGGGTTTCTCAACAAATTGTAAATTGTGTAAATAATGTGCGTATTGGTATTTACAAACAACTATTTGATATGGTACATTTAGCTTTCAGGTATTATTAGAGATTGGTATGTCAAAATACAGTATTTCAGAAGAAGAACAAACT
>RRZU013188676.1_pt1 | contig 27609 bp, 17 predicted proteins | sample 2165561 | NCBI WGS metagenome assembly RRZU01 (sample SAMN10456909, study PRJNA506462) | wastewater metagenome | isolation source: wastewater sludge | place: USA: Moscow, Idaho | reverse complement strand
CCAGACCTGAAAAGAAGCGAGAATCTCTCGAAAACGATGAAAAAGCACCGCAGATCACCGCGATGCAATTGGCGCGGGGTAGAGCAGCCCGGTAGCTCGTCAGGCTCATAACCTGAAGGTCGTAGGTTCAAATCCTGCCCCCGCAACCAAATATTCCAGACTTATCAAGGACTTCAAAGCCGAGCATAACGCTCGGCTTTCGTCGTTTGAAGTCTACATCAACGCCACATCAACACCACAACAGAAAAACCGCAGCAGCAGGCATAAGCGGGCAGTCGCTGGCAGCAGCGGGCAACTCGCAGTTGCGCACCTTCTTGCTTCCGGCCATCATCGGGCGCGTAGTTCCAGACGGTGAATTGACGACGACGGATTCTGCCCTCGGCTTCCTGACCTTGGAACGTCACCATTCGGCGAGGCAGGGGCACATCTATGAAGCAGGACGAGTTCCGTAAGTGGTTGGTGGCGCAGGGACAGACGGAGGCAACCGCCTCCTCGCGGGTCAGCAGTGCAAAGCGCGTGGAGCAGCATCTGGGCGATCTGGACGAAATGTTCGCCCAGGAGGATCGGGACAGCATCCTGAACCGCTTTGCCTACACCGCCGAGGATGAACGCGCTGAACGCCCGAACCCATCGCCGGTGCCCATCGACGGCGTCTTGCGCACGGGGCTTGCCAGCCTCCAGCAGGCGCTGAAGCTGTATCATTCCTTTCTGACCGAACAATCCAACGTGCCGGACAAGGCCGAACACCGGGCATTGATCGACCGCCTTACCCGCAAGGAAATCGACGCGGCGATGCAGGAGTGCGATCAGCTGGGCCTGAAGGCGTTTCTTGCCCGCGGGGGCTTTGCCAGCCCCCAGGTATGGGTCGGCGACGAAGGCAACGAGCAGTCTTATCCGGCGAAAGCGACCGTCGCGGCGGCCTTGGGTCATCTTCCCTATGGCCGGGCCCTCTCGGCGAAGGAATTCTTCAACGGCTTCGGAGAGGCGCAGTCATTCGCAAGGCTTGAAGCTCTGGGATATCAGATCCGGCGCAAGGGTTCAGACATTGCCGATCATCAGGCTTTGTTGGATCGCCTCACCCGCAAGGAAATCGAAGCGGCAATCCGCGAATGCGATGAAATGGGGCTGGCGGCCTTCCTTGCGCGCGGTGGCTATGCCGATGGCGCGACTCAGTTCCAGGACGATGCCACTGGGCGTTCCTATCCTGCGAAGGCGACGGTCGCGGCCGCCCTCGGGCATCTGCCGGGTGGCAGGGCCCTCCCCATGAAGGAATTCTTCGGCGGCCAGGGTGGTGCGCGCACACACGCGGTGTTGGAGAAACTCGGATATCGTGTCCTGCACGGAAGTGAAGACGCTTCCGATCAGACGTTTTCGCGCGAACGGATCGAAGCGGCGATGGATGCGTTCGACGAGTTTCGTGCATCCGGCGCCCATGCGGATTTATTCTCAGGGTTTGATGAGCCGAAGACCTATTGGGTTCGCTCAACGAGGGCGCGAGAGAACAGGCGATTTCCGACGAAGCCGATTGTCGGCTATCTACTCGGCAAGTCGGCTCAGAAATTCGTCGGTGGCTGGAGCACGCAATATGATGCCGCGGCACGGCTGCACGCGGCGGGCTACATCATCGTCGATCAGAACGACATGCCGCTTCCCCTTCCAGAGCAATACGCCCACCTGATGCGTGGGGCAGACCGGGCGCGTCTGGTCGCGATGAACTACTTCATCGCACCTGCGCGCGAGGCCGGGCAGCCTTCTGTCACGATCCGTGCAGGTGACCTGCACGACATGGCAGGCCTCGTGAAGAACTGGGCGAACGTCTGCCAGGCGCTGGAAGGCGAGATGTTCCAGAAGCTTGCCTCGGTCCCGGCGCCCACTCGGTCCGGGCCGGAACGCAGCACCACGACCGAATACACCTTCGTCCTTGCGCAGGGCGGGGCCGCGAAGGACAAACCCATGCCGCACGACGTTCAGACTGCGACCACCAACCTGATCCTCTACGGACCTCCCGGCACCGGCAAGACCTACCAGACGGCGTGGGAGGCAGTTCGCCTCTGTCTGGGTGAGGGCGTCGCCGCTGGTCTCTCAGGTGAAGAAAACCGCGACCGGCTGATGGCGGAATACCGGCGCTTGATGTCCGAGGGGCGGATCGAGTTCGTCACCTTCCACCAGTCGATGTCCTACGAGGAATTTGTCGAGGGGCTGAGACCCAGCGTTGATGAAGAGGACGTACCGGATCAGGGCGCGGGCTTTCGCCTCGAGCCTGTCGCCGGGATATTCCAGCGCATTGCGAGGCGTGCAGAGAGAGGCGTGCCAGTTACGCCGAGCGGAAACGTCATCTCGCTCGATGGTCGGCAGGTTTTCAAGATGTCGATCGCGCGTGCCAACGTTGCTTCCGAGGATTACCTGTTCGACGAGGCAATATCCGAGGGGCACACGCTTCTGGGTTGGGAAGACATCGATTTCACAGATGACAAATTCTCTGACATAAACGAGATCCTCAAGGCCTGTCGTGAGCAGGGCAGGCGGGAGGGCGAGGTTACGCTTCAGTCTGGCCAGGTCAGTCAGGTGGACGTCTTCCGCAATCAGCTTGAAATCGGCGACATCATCGTTGTGACCAAGGGCAACAGCCTGTTCCGTGCAATCGGCGAGATTACCGGACCGTACGAATACCACCAGCGTGCCAACCGAACATATTGCCATCGCCGATCTGTGCGTTGGCTTTGGGTGGATCGAACCGGTGTGCCTGCGGGCGAAATCTACGATGGCAACTTCACCATGCGGTCAATCTACGCTCTCAATCGGGCTCGCCTGGATACCGTTGCTCTTGAAGGGTACATGAACAGCGGGGGTGAGGCCGTCAGCCGGGAGGTGGAACCCCATGTCATGATCATCGACGAAATCAACCGCGCCAATATCTCTAAGGTCTTCGGCGAACTGATCACGCTCCTGGAACCGGACAAGCGCCTCGGGCGGCGAGACGAAATCCAGCTGACCTTGCCATATTCGAAGAAGCGCTTCGGGGTGCCGCAGAACCTGCACATCATCGGCACCATGAACACGGCCGACCGCTCGATTGCGCTGCTGGATACCGCCCTGCGCCGCAGGTTCACCTTCAAGGAATTGATGCCGAACCCGGCGGTCCTGTCCCCGAATGTCGGCGGGATCAATCTGCAGAAGCTGCTGACCACGATCAACGACCGTATCGAGTATCTCTTCGACCGCGAACACCAGATCGGGCACGCCTATTTCACCGGTTGCAAGTCTGCCGAAGAGGTCGAGGACGTGATGCGGCACAAGGTTATTCCGCTCTTGTCCGAGTATTTCTACGAGGATTGGTCGAAGGTCGCCGCTGTTCTGGGCGATGGCCCGCAGGGGCCGTCGCGGTTCTTGGAGGCGCGCCGCCTGGACGCGCCGCCGGGACTTGCCGCGGATGATTTCGGGGCCGAGCGGCTGCGCTGGCGGGTGAAGGACCAGTTCGACTTCTCCGAGTTCGCGGCCTGATGCCCGCCTACAGCGTCCGTGAATGGGAGACCGTGCCCCATGGCGATGGGGAAGGTTGCATTCCGCCGCATCTTGCCCAGCGCCTTGTCGCACTGGCCAAGGCATCCGCCTTCGCCGGGCGAGGCGGCGGTGGCGTGCTGGAGGATCGGCGCCATGACCTGCGGGCGCGCGGGGTGGTTGGCGTTCTGGCGGTGCCGGGCTGCACGCTGGAAATCCTGCCGAAGATCGATGTCGGCGAAAAGGAAGGCTCGGCCCAAGAGACGCGCGAGATCCGCAAGCGCCTTGTCCACATGCTTGCGGTGGCTCTCGACCTGAAGATCGAGACCGGACGCATGACCGACCTCGACTGGCAGCGCGAAACTCTGCTGGAAATCCTGATCCGCGTCTTTTGCGACAAGCTGACCGAGGCGGTACGGCGAGGCATGCCGCGGCGCTACACCCTGCATGACGACGATCTGCCGACCTTGCGGGGATCGCTGGATATCCCGCGCCAGTTCACCCGCCATCTCGCAAACCCGGGCCGCCTGGCGTGCCGCTATGACGAGTTGTCCGAGGATATCGCCCTCAGCCGCATCATGAAGGCGACCATCGCGCATCTGGCGGGCATGTCGCGCAACGCGACGAATGTGCAGCGCCTGCGGGAACTGGCCTTCGTCTATGCCGACGTCGCGGAGGTGCAGGTCCCCGCCCTGCGGTGGGACGATGTTGTCATAGACCGCACCAACAGCGCGTGGCAGGAACTCTTTGGAATGGCTCAGCTGTTCCTGCGCAACCGATACCAGACGACCAGTGCCGGGTCGGGGCAGGGATCGGCCCTGCTGTTCGAGATGAATGCCCTGTTCGAGGAATACATCGGCCGTCTGGTGACGCGGGCGCTGGCGGGGTCCGAATTCCGCGTGACCCTGCAGGGTGGCCGCCTGTTCTGTCTGACGTCGCTTGATGATGATCGGGCGGTGTTTCAGACCAAGCCCGACATCCTGATCTGGCGCGCTGGTCAGGTCGCCCATGTGATCGACACCAAGTGGAAACGCATTTCCGACCGGATCGACGATCCGAAACAGGGGGTCTCCCAGGCGGACGTCTATCAGATGATGGCCTATGCCCACCTCTACAAGGCCCCGCGGCTGACGCTGCTTTATCCCCACCATGCGGGACTGGGTGACGAAGAAGGGATCCGCGCGCGGTTCCGGGTGACGGGTCAGGAAACACTGCTGGAAACGGCGAGCTTCGACATCTCCACTGGCGCCGACCTTTTGGATCGCGTTCGTGGCCGGATCCTGACTGGCATCGAAGAAATGTCGCCCGCACTGCCGTGATGGCGAAGGGCACGCCCTGGCAGGTGCACAACTGTGCCCATCGGCGGGCGCGACAGATGAGGCCCCGCCGTGCCACCATGTCCCTGCAGCGAATCCCCTGCGGCTCTTTGACCTTGTGAAGCTGTGAACCGGGCCGGGCGCTGCCTTGCGGTCGAGGCGCCCTGCGCTTCCCTCGGGGACACCACCCGGCCCGGCTTTCACCCGCACGCCCTGGCCTGGTCCCGCAGCACCGCATAGTCGCTGAGCATGCGGACCAGCATCGCCCCCTCCGGCAGAGCCTCGACCTCCCTGGCCGCGCGGACCTGTTCGGCGGTGGTGTAGGTGACCACCGGCGGACAGGCCCCCGGCCCGCCGCTGTCAGAACCGCCCGCCGCGCAACCGCTCAGCGAGAGCATCGCGATCAGCGGGGCGGCGGCTGGCGGCTTCCAGCATCCGGCGGTGGACGGCATTACTTCTCTCCCGTGTTTCCAAGCGCTCGGCGGCACGGCCGGCGCGCTCGCCTGCCCGGCGCAGGTTCACCATGAACAGGAGGATCGCAGCACCGGCGAGGAGGATCCCCGCCGCCCTGCGCCCCCACGCCGATCCGGCGAACGCGGCACCCAGCCCGGCAATCACCGCCGCCCCCGCTTCCAGTCGTCGATGCGGGCATGGATGGTGACGGCGATGCCGGCGAGCGCCACGGCGATCAGCAGCCAGCGCAGGGTGTCGAGGTAAGGCACCAGCGGCTGGATGGCCCCCTGCGCCTCGGCGAGCACCTCCCGCGCGACCTCGACGCCGGCAGCCTGGATCACGGTTGCCGTCAGTCCGGCGCGCTCGCGGCCATAGCGGTCATAGTTCCACTGGATCACCTCTTCCCGGCGCTCATGTTCGAAATCGACGTCGATATCCGGCGGCTCGCCGCGTTCCTTACTGATGAACCGCTCAAAGATCAGGGCGATGCTCTCGGGCGGGACCTCGGTGATGCCCAGAAGATAGCAGACCACGGAATTCGCCGCCGAGCCGCGGCCCTGACAGAGGATGCCCTTCGATCTGGCAAACTGCACGATGTCATGTACGGTCTGGAAATAGGGCGCCTAGTCCACCTCGCGGATCAGAGTCAGCTCCTTCTCGACACGGTGGACGATCGTCGGCGGCGGGCCGGCAGGATAGCGTCCGTGCGCACCTGCATCTGGACCGCCATCGCGGCGCTTGCATCGCGGGGCAAGAAGCCCACATGAACGATTCTCGAACCCAGCCAGCACTTGTGCCAGCCAGGAGCCTGACATGAAGCGATCCCTGCCCGTTGACCTGTCGCTGGTCCTCTCGCTCGCCACAGTACTCGGCATGGCGATGGCCGTGGCCGGACGGTGGCCGGCGCACGAGATTCTTGGCGCCTTGCTGGCTCCGGGGCTGGCGCTGGTCTATCTGGCGGGCGGGTTTCCGACCGCCTGGCGCGCGGTTTCGGAACTGTGGCGCGAGCATGTTCTCGACATCGACCTCTTGATGATCGCCGCCGCCATCGCTGCGGCGGTGGTCGGCGCACCGTTCGAGGGCGCGGTGCTGCTGACGCTGTTCAGCATCTCCACCACGCTTGAGGAGCGGGCACTCGGCCGGGCGCGGCGGGCCATCGAGGCGTTGATGGCGCTGCGCCCCGAGACGGCGCTGCGCAGAACCGCGGGCGGCGCGGTCGAGGAAGTCGCCGCCGGGGAACTGGCCGTCGGCGACGTGGTGGTGCTGCGGCCCGGCGCACGGGTGCCGAGCGACGGCGTGGTTCTCACCGGGCGCGGCGGCATCGACGAGGCCAACATCACCGGCGAATCCATGCCCGTATCGAAGGAGGCGGGCGCACAGGTCTTCGAGGCTACGGTCAATCTCGACGGCGTGATGGACATGACCGTCACGAACACGGTCGGCGACAGCACCATCGCCCGCATGATCCGGCTGGTGACCGAGGCGCAGGCCGCCCGCGCCCCCTCCGAGCGGTTCAGCGAATGGTTCGGGCAGCGCTATACGGTCGCGGTCATGGCCGGGGCGGTGATCGCCTTCGCCGCCTTCTGGTGGATGGGCCGCGACTGGGAACAGGCGCTCTACCGGGCGGCAACGCTGCTGGTCGCGGCCAGCCCCTGCGCCATCGTCATCTCGGTCCCGGCCGCGATCCTGTCGGCGCTGTCGGCGGCGGCGCGCGGCGGCGTGCTCTTCAAGGGCGGGGCGGCGCTGGAAACCCTGGCGAGTGTCGAAACCTTCGCCTTCGACAAGACCGGAACGCTGACCACCGGCCGCGCGGCGGTGACGCGGGTGGTGGCGCTCGACGGCGACGAGGCCGGGTTCCTGTCGCTGCTGGCCGGGCTGGAGGCCGGGTCGGAACACCATATCGCTGCCGCCATCGCCCGCGAGGCCGGGGCGCGCGGGCTTGCGGCGGCGAAGGTCGTGGACGCAACGGCACGGCCCGGGTTCGGCATCCTCGGACGGGACGAGGACGGCCCCCTCTGGGCCGGCAACCCCTATCTGGCCGAGGAGATGGGCGCCCGGATCGACCATGCCGCGTTGCAGGTGCTGGCGGATACGGCGCAGACCGTAGTCTATCTGGGGCGCGGCCAGAGGGTCCTCGGCGCTGTCTGCGTCGCGGACGAGGCGAGGCCGAGTTCGGCCGCCGCCCTGGCCGCCCTGCGCCGCGGCGGGGTTCGCCGCATCGTTATGATGACCGGGGATCGTCGCCCGGTGGCGCTGCGGATCGGCGGCGAGCTGGGGCTTGTGCCTGACGAGATCCATGCCGGGATGCTGCCCGAGGACAAGGTGCGCCGGATTGCAGAGCTGACCCGAGACGGAAAGGTTGCCTTCGTCGGCGACGGCGTGAACGACGCGGCGGCGCTCGCCCGCGCCGATGTCGGCATCGCCATGGGTGCCGCCGGGTCGGAGGTCGCGCTTCAGGCGGCCGATGTGGCGCTGCTGTCCGAGGACATGGAGCGGCTGGCCGACGCGCACCGTCTATCGCGCCGTGCTTCCGCCGTCATCCGCCAGAATCTGGTCTTCGCCATCGGCGCGATGCTGGTGCTGGTCATCGGCGGCCTGTTCTTCGACCTGCCGCTACCCTTGGCGGTGATCGGCCACGAGGGCGGAACGGTGCTAGTCGTGCTGAACGGGCTCAGGCTCCTGTCCGACCCGATCCGCCGGCCGAAGCCGCGGGGCTGACGCGCCCCTGTCGCCGGTCGCCCAGACGTTGCCGGCGATGGCGACGCAGAGCGACGGCGGCGATCTGACGCGCCCCGAACCGGTGCGCGAGGCCGGATATCGGGCCGCCGAACAGGGCGCCGATTGCACGGGGTCGGATGCCCTCCGCCTCGCGCATCGAAACAGCGCGTCGAGGCGCAGGCGCGCCGCCAGGTCCCCGCCTGCCTGGAGAACATGGTATGCGAGAGGCTCTGCCCTCGTACCTCGACGCGGTGACGGTAGTCGCCGGAAGTCGCGACGGCACAATCCTCGAGCGCGAGGATCGAATGCGCCGTGCGTCGTTCATGGTCTCCTCGTCCTTGGAGGCCAGCAGATGTCAGATCATAGCTTTCGCCACTGTCCGATTTTCGGGGGGTAGCTCAATCTGGGAGTACAAATTGCAGATCGGCGGAGCTGGGAATCGGGACGGGAAGGGGCAATTAGGAGCATTGCAGGAACACGCAAGCCCAGGGAAGAGCTGTTCGGAAGTTACATGATCACAGGCACTGAAATCACGTGGTGCCGCTCGTCAGTGCAAAGGTGTGGCGCGCGATCATCCGTTCTTCGTCGGTAGGGATGACCAGGATCGGGAGGCGACTCGCAGGGGTGGAAATGCAGGTTGCGCCAGCGGCATTGGCAGCGGGGTCGATCTCGGCGCCAAGCCAGGCAAGGCGCGCGGCGATGCGGGCGCGGATCTCGGGCGAATGTTCGCCAATTCCGGCGGTGAACACGAAGGCGTCCAGCCCGCCGAGGGCCGCGGCCAACTGGCCGGCGTGGAGGCCGCAGCGATAGGCGAAATGCTCGATGGCAAGGGCGGCGCGCGGGTCGGGGCTGGTCAGAAGGTCGCGCATGTCGCTGGAGATGCCCGAAAGGCCCTTCAGCCCCGCCTCGCGATAGAGGAGGCGGGTGATCTCGGCCGGGGTCATGCCTTTTTCCTCGATCAGATGCAGCACCACGCCGGGGTCGAGCTGGCCGGGGCGGGTGCCCATCGGCAGGCCGTCAAGCGCGGTGAACCCCATCGTCGTCTCGACGCTGCGACCACCCTGCAAGGCGCACATCGAGGCGCCGCTGCCCAGATGGGCGACGATGACGCGGCCCTCGGCGATCTCGGGCGCGGTTTCGGACAGGGCCTGCGCGATGTATTCGTAGCTGAGGCCGTGAAAGCCGTAGCGGCGGATGCCTTCGTCGTAGAAGGCGCGCGGCAGGGCATAGCAGTTGACATGTTCGGCATGGTGGCGGTGGAATGCCGTGTCGAAACAGGCGACCTGCGGGGCGTCGGGCGCGATCGCCATGGCCAGGCGGATCGGCGCGAGATTGTTCGGCTGATGCAGGGGCGCCAGAGTCTGATAGCGGGAGAGCCGGTTCAGGATATCCTCGTCGATCAGCACGGCGCGGTCGAAATCCGGCCCTCCATGCACGACCCGGTGGCCGATGGCGCGCAGGGTGATGCCCTTGCGGGTCTTCAACCAGTCCCGCAGGACGCCAATTGCGGCTGGCAGGTCGGGGATTTCGGCGGCCTCATGGCTGCGGTCGATCAGCACGGCGCCTGCAGAATCGACGATCCTGAGCCGGGGCCTGACTCCGATCCCGTCGACCTGGCCGCGCACACGTCGCTGCAATCCGCCATCGACAAGACCGAAGGACTGGAACTTCAGGCTGGACGACCCCGCGTTGACGACCAGGATCACGTCCATCAGACGCCGGCCTTCCTGCGGAGCGCATTGGCATAGATCGCCGCCACTGCGCAGGAGGCCATGCGGGTGCGGACGCTGTCGGCCCGCGAGGTCAGGATGATCGGCACGCGCGCGCCCAGCACGATCCCGGCGGCATCGGCGCGGGACAGGAAGATCAGGTTCTTCGCCAGCATGTTTCCGGCCTCGAGGTCGGGAACGACAAGGATCTGGCCGTGGCCGGCAACCGGGCCGCCGATGCCCTTGATGCGCGCCGCTTCGGGATCGATGGCATTGTCAAAGGCCAGCGGGCCATCCAGCAGGCCGCCGGTGATCTGTCCCCGTTCGGCCATCTTGCACAGCGCAGCCGCCTCGATCGTTGAGGGGATCTTCGTCGTCACCGTCTCGACCGCCGACAGGATCGCCACCTTGGGTGTGCCAAGCCCGATGCCCGCCCACAGGTCGATGGCGTTCTGTACGATGTCGCGCTTGCTGTCGAGATCGGGAAAGATGTTGATCGCTGCATCGGTGATGAACAGCGTCTCGGGGTGGCCCGGCACATCCATGATGAAGACATGGCTGATCCGGCGTTCGGTGCGCAGGCCGGTGGTCGCGTCGGTGACTTCCTTCATCAGCTCATCGGTGTGCAGGCTGCCTTTCATCAAAAGCTCGCCCTTGCCGGCGCGGATCAGGGCCACCGCCTGCGCGGCGGCGGCGTGGCTGTGCGGCGCATCGACGAACTGCCGCCCGGCAAGGTCGATGCCGTGTTCGGCGGCGATGGCGCGGATGCGGGCTTCCGGCCCCACCAGAACCGGCTCGATCAGATGTGCCGCCGCCGCCTCCATCGCGCCGCGCAGCGAGGTCTCGTCGCAAGGATGTGCGACGACGGTCAAGGCGGGCGAGCCGTCGCGGGCGGCGGCAATCAGGCGCTGGTGCTTGTCGTGAAGCTCGTCCATGGGGTGTCCGTTCAGGATGCCTTGCGTTTGTCGATCGCTGCGGGTCCGATGCCAAGAAGGCTGGCGATCCGGTTCAGCCGCTGACGCGCCTTGTGGTCCAGCGCGCCGCTGGCCTCGACCACCTCGCGGATGGTGTCAAGCGCCATGCGGCGCTGGTCGCCGGATTCGGGCATGAGACCGGGAATGGCCCCAAGCGCCGCCTCTTCGTCGAGAAGCAGCATCTGAAGCTGTTCACGCACCATCTGCTTGAAATCGGCCAGCGTCAAAGCGCCGCTTTCGGGATGGGTCCGGCGCAATCGGGCGATCTCGGCGAACTGGCGTTCGTCGACGACCCTGCCCGACATGCCGACCCAGATCAGCGCCCGCACCACTGCCGCGACAGGACCACCCTCCGTCATGTTTCGGCGCAGCCCCTCGTCGCGGCGCCTGACCAGTTCGTCATGCAGCCCGGTATGTGCGGGCTTGCGCGGGCGCTCTGTCGAGGATGTGTCGACGCCTAGCGCCGCCTGCAAGGCCCTATTGCCATAAATGGCGTGGAAACTGGCCTCGGATGTCCAGTTGATCACGTCGCGCATCGCGTCAAGACCCTGAACGATGGCGGTTGATGTCATCTCCTGCATGTTGAGCCAGGGGTTGTCCGGGCTGGCAGGTTCGCGTTTTTCGCGCACACTTTCTGCCAGTCCCTTGACCTGCCGCATCCAGGGGTTGCCGGCGCAGAACATCTCGTAGGACAGTCGCAGCGGGTGGAACCTGCGCGTCGCCTCGGCGAAGGATGGCGTCGTGAAGGCCTGCACGAAGGGCTGGGCGAAGGTGCGGTAAAGTGCCAGGTTGATCTCGGAGAGCCGTGCCACCGTCTCGAACTTGCGCTCGTCCTCAAGGTCGTTGCCGCCAAGCGCGCGGATGTCATCCAGCGTGCGCGCCTCGCAACGCATCACCCAGTCGCCCTTGACCAGATCGGCATTGACTCCGGCCGCCTCCTTCGGGGTCAGCACCGCCTCGTAAAGACCGGGGGGCAGCACGTCGATCAGGTCGATGTTGTGGGCGAACTCGTCATGTTCCTTGCGTGCGACCTGGCCCGAGACGAAAATGCCCAGATGGCCGATATGGTCGTGCACCGTGTAGACAATGGTTTGCCCCCAGGCGCGGATGTCGTCCTCGCTGTCATAAAGGTCAAGGATCCAGTCCAACGCCTGCTGCGGCGGAGTGATGTTGTCGCCCTTCGAGCAGAAGACGACGATGGGCGAGTTGATCGCGCGCAGGTCGATGGCAGTGCCATCCGCAGTTCGGATATCGCCGGCCGCAAGATGGTTGCCGACGAAAAGCTCGTCCACGATCCACTGCATTTCCCCGGCATTCAGCGTGACCAGGGCATTCCACCACTTCTCGAACCCAAGGTAACGCTCGGGCTCGGTGTCGATCTTCGACCAGAGATTGTATTGCTTGGTCCAGAAGGTGTTCGCCGGATCCTGCGCCTCGAAGTTCTGGACCAGCGCGGCGCCATCGAAGATGCCGCCCCCCAGATCGCCCGCCAGTGCCGTCAGCCAGGTTCCGCCCATGAGGCCGCCGGCATAGCGCATCGGATATTTGCCATGCACGCCCGCCCAGTAGGACAGAGGCGTTCCGGGAACGATGATCGGGCCGAAAAGCTCGGGCCGCAGGGCGGCAAGGATCATCACCGCCCAACCGGCCTGGCAATTGCCGATGACGCAGGGCTTGCCCTCGGCCTCGGGGTGGCGCGCGACTACCGTTTCCAGAAAGGTCGCCTGGGCATTGGTGACATCAAGGATGGTCTGGCCGGGAACCGGTTCGGGCAGAAAGCCGATGAACCAGACCGGATGGCCCGCCTTCAGCGCGACGCCCACCTCGCTGTCGGCCTTGAAGCCGCCGATGCCCGAAACCTGACCCGCGCGCGGATCGACGATCACGAAGGGACGTTTCAGGGGGTCGATGGTTACGTCTTCAGGGGGGACGATCCGATAGAGAAGATAGTTCACCGGCGGGTCGAAACTGCGGGCATCGAGGACCAGTTCGGCATCATAGCTCAGGACATTGGGCGCCGGATCTTTGGTATGGGCGTCGTACTGGGCGGCACGTTCGCGCATCACGTCAAGGAAAAGCACCGAACGCTGCCAGGCATCTGTCATGTATTCCGCAGTCTGCGCCATCGCGGGAAATGTCATGTCACGCTGAGCCATGTTTCCACCTTTCGATTGCCGGAAGGCCGGCGGGTTCGCCAACCGTCCCATGGGTTCGATATGTCTATCTGCGCGCTGGGCGGCGAAAGGCAAACCATGCGCCCCCGCCCCCGGCGCAACTTTTCGTTATCTGGGCGCGCCCCTTAGCGCAGGAAGGCCCGGAACTGCCGGAGTGCCAGCCAGAACAGCACCGCCCCGATCACCGCCAGCGCAAGAAGCTGCGGCCAGACCACCTCCAGCCCGGCCCCCCGGAACAGGATCGACTGCGACAGGATGATGAAGTGGGTATTCGGTGCCGCCAGCATGATGGTCTGGATGAACTCCGGCATCGACTCGCGCGGGGTCATGCCGCCGGACAGGATCTGCAGCGGGATGAGAACCATCATCATCAGAAGCGCAAACTGCGGCATTGTGCCGGCGACCGTGGCCATGAATATCCCCATCGAGGTCATGGCGACCATCATCAGAACCGCCCCGGCAAGGAAAAGCGGCACCGATCCCGCGACGGGCACATTCATCAGCCCCTGAACCACCACCGTCAGCGAGAAGGTCGAGCCAAGCAGAACCACCAGCCCCATCGACCAGATCTTGGACAGCATGATCTCGGTCGCCGTGACCGGCATCACCAGAAGATGTTCGACCGTGCCATGTTCCTTTTCCCGGATCAGGGCTGATCCGGTCAGGATCAGCGACAGCATGGTGATCGACTGGATAACGCTGTTGATGGCCCCGAACCAGCCGGGATCAAGCGACGGGTTATAGCGGGCGCGAAGGGCCAGTTCGACGGGCAGCGTGCTTTGCGCCCGATACCCCGAGACAAATTCCGAGACCTCGCTGGACACGATCTGACTGACATAGCCGCCGCCGGTGAAAGCCTGGCTCATCCGTGTCGCGTCAATGTTCAGCTGGATCGCCGGTGCCTTGCCCGCCAGCACATCGCGCTGGAAATCCGGTGGAATGTTCAGCGCGAAAGTATCCAGGCCCGCATCCATCCTGGTGTCGATTTCGGCGGCGGTAATCAGGTTCGGCGGCACGAAATAGGGCTGATAGAAGGCCGAGACGATCCGCGACGATAGCTGCGACTGGTCCTCGTCGACGATCGAGATCGCGGCATTGCTCAGCGTCTCCGGGCTGGAATTGGCCGAAGTCCAGACCGACAGGCTGAAGGAATAGACGATCAGCGCCAGCATGATCCAGTCGCGCCACAGCCCGCGCAGCTCCTTCACCCCGAGGTTTCGGACGTTCTTCAGGTTCATGGCGCTACCTCTCCTGCTTCTTCAGGAAGGACACGCTCAACCCCAGGATGATCGGAACCGAGGCCGCCATCGCCAGCGTCGGCTGGATCAGTTCAACAAAGCCGAACGATTTCGAGAAGGCACCGCGGGCCGCCGTGATGAACCATGTGGCCGGATAGACCTCGCCGATGGTACGCCCGAACCCTTCCAGCGAAGATACCGGGTCGATCAGACCGGAATAGGACACCGCGGGAATCATCGTCAGCAGCGTCGTCGCGAACAAGGCCGCAACCTGGCTGGAGATGAATACCGACACCAGAAAGCCAAGCGCGGTGCTGGCCGTCACGAACACCAGCGCGGACATGGAAAAGCCGATGAAACTGCCGGTGAACGGCACCCTGAAGACGAAAACCGCCATCACCATCATCAGCACGAAGTTCACCATGGCCAGCGCCATATATGGCAGCTGCTTGCCCAGAAGGAATTCCAGCCGCGTCACCGGGGTCACGTAGAAATTGATGATCGAACCAAGCTCTTTCTCCCGGGCCACCGACAAGGTGGTCAGGATGGCCGGGATCATCAATAGCAGCATGGGCAGGACCGCCGGCACCATGGCGACGATGCTTTTCACATCCGGGTTGTAGCGGTAGCGGGTGACAAGCTCGAAATCGCCGGCCAGAGCGGCCGAGCCAAGCGCCTCGCGCATCTTGCGCGTGATCCAGTCGCCGTGCATTCCCTGGATATAGCCCTGCACCGTGCCGGATTGGGTCGGGTTGGCACCGTCGAACCAGGCGCCGATCTCGACCGTGCGGCCGCGCGCCACATCCGCGGCAAAGCCGGCAGGAATCTCGATCGCCAGGCTGATCTCGCCCGCCCGCATCCTTGCGTCCATGTCGTCATAGCCCTGAAGCGCGGGCCGTTCGGTGAAATAGCGCGATCCGGCAATGTCGGCGACATAGTCCCGGCTGGCAGTGGTCTGGTCACGGTCCAGAACCGCAAAGGTAAGATCCTCGACATCCATGTTGATGCCAAGGCCGATCACCACCATCAAAAGCAGGCTGCCGACAAGCGCCATCGCCAGACGGATCGGGTCACGCTGAAGTTGCAGGCTTTCCAGCCGCGAATAGCTGAGAAGGCGGCGCAGGCTGAATCTCCGCTGCGGGTGCGGTGGGGCAGGTGCGGCGGCGGGCGCGGCCTGATTGGCTGCTTCGGGCGCAGGGGCGGGTGGCGGTGCGGTCTTGTCGATCGCCTCTTGCAGATAGGCGACAAAGGCATCTTCCAGTGTCTCGCAGCCTTTCGAGGCCTTGATCGCCTCGGCCGTGTCGCTGATCAGCACCTCTCCGGCATGCATCAGCGAGATGCGGTCGCACCATTCCGCCTCGTTCATGAAATGGGTCGAGACGAAGATCGTCACGCCATCCTTGCGCGACAGGTCCGCCAGAATGCGCCAGAAGCCGTTGCGCGCGACCGGGTCCACACCCGAAGTCGGCTCGTCAAGGATCAGGATCTCTGGTCCGTGGATCAGGGCCACGGCCAGCGAAAGCCGCTGCCGGATCCCCAGGGGCAGCGCTTCGGGCAGCGCGTCCGCCACGTCACCAAGGTCGAACCTCTCCGCCATCTCGGCCACCCGCGCGGGGATCTTCGCCTCCTCAAGGGCGAAAAGCCGGGCGTGCAGTTCCAGGTTCTGTCGCACCGTCAGTTCCGAATAAAGCGAGAAGGCCTGGCTCATGAATCCGACCCTGCGGCGCACCGCCAGGTCGCGGGCATCGACCTCGTGGCCAAACAGCCGGGCGATGCCCTCGGTCGGCTCCAGAAGGCCGGTCAGCATCTTCATCGTCGTGGTCTTGCCGCAGCCGTTGGAGCCGAGAAAGCCGAAGATCTCGCCCTTGGCGATGCGAAAGCTGACGTCGTTGACGGCGGTGAAATCGCCGAACCTTTGGGTCAGGTGTTCGGCCTCGATGGCAATCTCGCCATCGGTTGCATCGCGCGGTGGGATCACCACCTCCTGATCGTCACCGCGATCGGCCGCCGGCAAAAGCGCGATGAAGGCGCGGTCAAGATCGGCCGCGCCGGTGCGCGCCAGAAGCTCTGCCGTCGTGCCCGTCGCCAGCACCTTGCCGGCGTTCATCGCCACCAGCCAGTCGAAACGCGCGGCCTCCTCCATATAGGCGGTGGCCGTGATCACGCTCATGTCGGGGCGCGTGGCGCGGATGCTGTCGATCAGATCCCAGAACTGGCGGCGCGACAGGGGATCGACGCCGGTCGTCGGTTCATCAAGGATCAACAGGTCCGGGTCATGGATCAGCGCGCAACAAAGGCCCAGCTTCTGCTTCATGCCACCGGAAAGCTTTGCCGCCGGACGGTCGCGGAACGGCGACATGCCGGTCGCTGTCAGCAGGTCAAGGATGCGGCGATCTCTTTCGGCCTTGTCATGGCCAAAGAGCCTGCCGAAGAACTCCAGATGCTCCTCGACCGAAAGCGTCGGGTACAGGTTCTTGCCCAGCCCCTGCGGCATATAGGCGATGCGCGGGCAGACCCGGCTCCGGTGTCCGGCGTCGCGCATGTCGCCCCCCAGCACATGCACGCCGCCGTCCTGGATCACGCGCGCCCCGGCAAGCAGCGACAGAAGGCTGGACTTTCCAACGCCGTCGGGACCGATCAGCCCCACCATCATGCCGGCGGGGATGTCCAGCGTCACCCTGTCCAGCGCAGTAACCTTGCCGTAACGCAGGATCAGGTCACTGACCGATGCGACCGGCGGCTGGTCTGCCCCGGTCATTTCACGACATTGGCAAGCGAGGCCGGCCATTCGGCATCGGGAAGCGTCTTCAGATAGGCCATGCCCGGGAGGCCGGTCTTCACATAGGCGACATAGCGGGAAAGCAGCTCTGGATCGACTTTTGCCCGAACTCTGAACATCAGCTTCTCACGCTCTTCCGCCGTCTCGACCGTCTTGGGGGTGAATTGCGCCACATCCGCCACATAGGAAACCGTCGCCGGGATCACGATACCGGGGGCTGCATCCAGGGTCAGGCGCACCTCGGACCCGATCTGAACCCGCCCCGCCTGCGATGTGGGCAGGAACACCGTCATGTAGACATCGCCCAGATCGACAAGACTCAGGATCCGGCCCCCCGAGCCGACGACCTCGCCTTCCTGTGCGACAAGATACTGGATACGACCGCTACGGGGGGCGACCAGCGTCGCATCGTCGATCGAGGCCGTGATGGAATCGATCGAGGCCTTTGCCGCATCAATCGCGGCCTCGGCGTCCACCACCTGCGCCTGGGCCGAAGTGATCCCGGCGAGAGCTGCCGCATGCGAAGCCTCGGCCGCGGCGACGCCCGCCTTTGCCTCGCGGTCCTTCGCGCGGTCGTCGTCAAGAACCTGCTGCGAGACCGCGTTCGTTTTCACCAGCTGTTCCGAACGGGCCAGCTTCTGGGCGGCGGCATCGGCCATGGCCTGCGCCTGATCCACCGCAGCCTCTGCCGCGCGCTCCTGTGCCTCGGCCTGGGCGACCATGGCCTTTGCAGTCTCGATAGCGATACTGGCCCGGCGCAGCTGTGCCTCGGCCTGGCGTTTCTGGGCGTTGAGCTGGACGACATCCATCTGCACAAGCACATCGCCCGCATTGACGACCTGACCTTCGGCCGCCGCAATGTCGGCGATACGGCCGCCGGTCAGCGCGGCGATGTCGATCTCGGTCGCCTCGATCCGGCCATTCGCGCCCACGATGCCCTCAGGCAGCGCCGGCGTGTCCAGCTTGGTCCAGGCAAAATAGGCCGCAACCGCCGCGACCACCAGAATGGTCGGAACAAGGTATTTCGGTTTCTGTTTCACGCCTGCCCTCACTTGCTGCGCCGCGGCATCCTTGAATGCCGATGTTATTTGTGGGGAATCGTCAATACAAGCGCAGCCCCACGCTTCACCCTCCGGGCATCGCTTTTTCGGGGTGACGCGGTGGCGCCGCGAAGTGTAGGCACCAGATACGGCACGGAAATGACAATCCGTCCGGCCTCTCCGCAGTCCTTGGCCTGCGGCCCGATCATCGCGTTAACCCCAGCCTGATCTGCTTCTCGATCTCGATCAGGGCAAAGAACGCAGCGCCGATTCCGACGATCAGCAGGCCGTCGGCCAGCGGTACGGGTTCAGTCCCGAGCACGGCCTGCAAGGGCGGCAAGTAGGTGACGGCGAATTGCGCGGCGGTGATGATGATGACGACAGCCCAGACCACGCGCGTGCCCTTGACCGCATCCCATGTCAGCGAGGTGCCGTGGATGTTGCGGATGAAGAACAGGTGGAAGATCTCCAGCACCACCAGCGTGTTCATCGCAATTGTCTGCGCCAGCGCCAAGGAATAGCCTTGGTCCAGCGCGTAGGTGAACATCCCGAAGACCGCCGCCAGGAACAGTGCCGCCACCAGCACCACATGCCACACCAGCCCCCCCGACAGGATCGGTGTGGCGCGCGGGCGCGGGGGGCGCGACATGGTGACCGCCTCGGTCGGCTCGAACGCCAGGGCAAAGCCCAGGGTGATGCTGGTAATCAGGTTGATCCACAGGATCTGCACCGGTGTCAGCGGCAGCGCCATGCCGGCGACAAGCGCCACGATAACCACCAGCGCCTCGCCCGCGTTGGTGGGCAGGGTCCAGCTGATGACCTTCTTGAGGTTGTCATAGACCGTGCGCCCCTCGCGCACCGCCGCCGCGATCGAGGCGAAATTGTCATCCGCCAGCACCATGTCGGCGGCCTCTTTCGCCGCTTCCGAGCCCTTCAGCCCCATGGCGATGCCCGCATCGGCGCGCTTGAGCGCGGGCGCGTCGTTGACGCCGTCGCCGGTCATGGCGACGGTCAGGCCGTTGGCCTGCAACGCGGTGACAAGGCGAAGCTTGTCCTCGGGGCTGGTGCGGGCAAAGACATCGACGCCCGCGACCTCCAGCGCTAGTTGCGCATCGTCCAGTTTGTCCAGGTCGGCGCCGGTCAGCACACGGGCGTGGTTCACCAGCCCGATCTGGGCCGCGATGGCGGCAGCGGTGCCGGCGTGGTCGCCGGTGATCATCTTGACCCGGATCCCGGCGGCCCGGCATTCCGCTACGGCGGCGATCGCCTCGGGGCGGGGCGGGTCGATCAGGCCGACCAGCCCCAGAAAGCTCAGGCCGCCCTCCAGCGCGGGGGCGTCGATCAGGCCGGTGGTCTCGGCGCGTTCAGCCAGCGCCAGCACACGCAGGCCGCGCCGGGCCATCGCCTCGGCACGGTCGTGCCATGCCTGCAGGTCCAGCCCCGCACACATGCGCAACACCCGTTCCGGCGCGCCCTTGACATGGGTGATGCGGCCCTTGGGCCCATCGGTCAGCACCGCCATGAAGCGGTGGCGGCTGTCGAAGGGGATCGCGTCAAGCCGGGCGCGGGGCGTGTCTTGCATGATCTTGCCGGCGAAAACCAGCAGCGCCCCCTCCATTGGGTCGCCCTCGATGAGCCATTGCCCGCCCTTTTCGACCAGCGCCGCATCGTTGCAAAGCGCCGCCGCACGGGCGAGGGGGCGCAGGTCCCCCGGCGGGTCGATCCGACCCTCGGGCGCGTAACCCTCACCCGAGACCTGAAAGACCCCCTCGGCGGTTTCGGCCGTCACCACCACCATCTCGTTGCGGGTCAGGGTGCCGGTCTTGTCGGTGCAGATGACCGAGACCGAGCCAATCGCCTCGATTGCGGGCAGGTGGCGCACGATGGCATTGCGCCGGGCCATGGCCTGCACGCCGATGGCCAGCGTGATCGTCATCACCGCCGGCAGGCCCTCGGGGATTGCCGACACAGCGATGGCGACCACGGTCATGAACAGGTCCGGGAACGGCTCGTGGCCGACGAAATGGCCCCAGGCCAGCAGCAGCGCCGAGGCCAGCAGGATCAGGAACGACAGCCAGCGCGCGAAGTGGTCCATCTGCGCGACCAGCGGCGTGGTCAGTTGCTCGACCCCTGCCAGCAGGCCGCCGATGCGACCGATCTCGGTGCTGGAGCCTGTGGCCGCCACCAGCCCCCGCGCGGTTCCCTGCGTCACCAGCGTGCCCGACCACAGCATTGATCTGCGGTCGCCCAGCGGGGCTGCGGCGGCAACCGGATCGGGCGTCTTTTCCACCGCGACGGATTCGCCGGTCAGTATCGCCTCCTGCGCGGCCAGCCCGCGGGCCTCGATCAGCCGCAGGTCGGCGGGAACCTTGTCGCCGGCCTCCAGCAGCACGATGTCGCCGGGAACAAGGCTGGCCCCGTCGACCGACTGGCGCTGCCCGTCGCGCAGGACGGCCGCGCGCGGTGCCAGCATGCCGCGGATCGCGGCCATGGCGGTTTCGGCCTTGCCCTCCTGGACGAAGCCGATCACGGCGTTGGCCAGAACCACGGCAAGGATGACGCCAGTATCGATCCAGTGGTTCAGGAACGCCGTCACCACCGCCGCTGCCAGCAGGACCTGGATCAGCACGTTGTTGAACTGGGCCAGAAACCGCAAAAGTGGCCCCCGCGACTTTGCTTCGGGCAGGCGGTTCGGGCCGTGGGCGGCGAGCCGTTCTTCCGCCTCGGACGTGGTCAGGCCCGCGAGGCGGGCTTCCAGATCGGCAAGGCAATCGGCTGCGGGGCGGGAATGTGGGTCGGAAACCCGCATCAGCATGCCTTCTGCTGGCTATCAATGGCCGCGCTGACGAGGATGCCTGTCTTTGGCCCTCCTACGACATTCATCCCTTCGTAGCCGCTCGTCATTTCCTGTCGCTTCCTCATGTTTTGGCCCCACGCGCCGGCGACCGCACGCGGGTTGCGGCGGGAACAGTGTCGGGGAGTCGCGCCGGCTTGATCTGCATCATGGACCGGTGCAATCGCCCGTGCTATCAAGCGCAAAAGCCCAGTCAGGCAGAGCAATCAATCAGCATTGAGGACTTGACCATCTCAAATTGTCTGCTGCCTCAGCATCGAGCAATTTGATTTGGCGTCAAGCCTCGATAGCTTTGGGTTGAGATTTGCACATCGGAGTTAACCGTAGGGAGACCAGCCATGACAGATCAGAACGCGCCAAGCGGCGATCCGGGCGCATCGGAAAACGATCCCGCCCATGGTCTCGCATCCCGTTTTCCGACTGCCTACACGATCCTTTTCCTGCTGATCATCTTTGTCGCCGCGCTGACCTGGATCATCCCCGCAGGCCAGTATGACCGGGTGATGAACGAGGAAATCGGCCGTGAAGTGGCCGTGGCTGGCACTTTCAAGACGGTCGAGGCGAACCCGCAGGGCTTTGTCGAGGTGATGCTGGCACCCGTCGCGGGTTTCTACGACCCCGACAGCTATGAGGCGAACGCCATCGATGTGGCGCTTTTCGTGCTGTTCCTTGGCGGCTTTCTTGGCGTGGTCAATGCGACCGGCGCGATCGACGCAGGGATCAAGACGGCGATGATCGCGATGAAGGGGCGCGAGATCTGGATGATCCCGATCCTGATGTCGCTGTTTGCGCTTGGCGGCACGACCTATGGCATGGCCGAGGAGACGCTGGCCTTTTACGCGATCCTTATCCCGGTGATGATCGCCGCGGGCTATGATGCGGTGACGGGGGTGGCCACGATCCTGATCGGTGCGGGTATTGGCGTGCTGGGTTCCACCATCAACCCGTTTGCCACTGTCATCGCGGCCAATGCGGCGGGCATTCCCTTTACCGAAGGCATGATCCTTCGCGTCGTGATCCTGCTGGGCGGGCTGGTGATCTGTGCGGCCTATGTCATGCGCTATGCGCATCGGGTCAAGACCGATCCGTCCCGCTCGATCGTGGCGGGCCAGGCCGATGCGCATCGCAGGCTGTTCCTGCACGCGGGGTTCGGCAATATGGAAGATGCCACCCTGACAGGCACACAGAAGGTCGTCCTGATCATCTTTGCGCTGACCTTTGCGGCGATGATCTGGGGCGTCTCCAGCCAGGGCTGGTGGATGGACAAGATGGGTGCGCTGTTCTTCGGATCGGCCATCGTCATCGGTCTGGTGGGACGGCTGGGCGAAAAAAAGCTGACCGGCAGCTTCGTCGATGGCGCGCGCGATCTTCTGGGCGTCGCTCTGGTGGTCGGTCTTGCCCGCGGTATCGTGGTGATCATGGACAACGGGCTGATCGCCGACACGATCCTGCACGGTGCGGAACAGTCGCTGGGCGGCCTTGGCGATCTGGCCTTCATCAACCTGATGTTCTGGATCGAGGTCGGGATGAGTTTCTTCGTGCCGTCCTCTTCGGGGCTAGCGGTGCTGTCGATGCCGATCATGGCGCCGCTTGCCGATTTCGCCGGTGTCGGGCGCGACCTGGTGGTCACGGCCTTCCAGTCGGCCAACGGGCTGGTGAACCTGATCAACCCGACCTTCGCGGTCGTGGTCGGCGGCCTTGCCATCGCGCATGTGTCCTACATCCGCTGGTTGGCCTTCATCTGGCCGCTGATGCTGATCCTGCTGGTCTTCATCACGGCGGCTCTCACTGTCGCCGCACTTCTGTAAGGAAAGGTAGAAACCGTGTCCGATCAAACGCTTGGAGTTCACTCTGAAACTGGCAAGCTGCGTCAGGTCATCGTATGCCGGCCCGGCCTTGCTCACCGCCGGCTGACGCCCGACAATTGCCAGGAACTGCTGTTCGACGATGTGTTCTGGGTCAAGCAGGCGCAGAAGGACCATGACGTCTTCGCATCCGTCATGCGCGACGAGGGCGTCGAGGTGCTGGACGTGAACGACCTGCTGGCCGAGACGCTGGACCTGGCCGAGGGGCGCAAGTATGTGCTGGACCACCGCATCAACCGCGATCAGGTCGGCGTCGGCATGCTGGCCGAACTGCGGGCCTGGATGGAGGAGCTGCCCGGCGCGAAGCTGGCGGAATACCTGCTGGGCGGGCTGGCGACCGGCGATCTGCCGTTCAAGCCCAGCGGGTTGTTCGGGGCCTATCTTGGCCATCAGGGCCTGATCCTGCCGCCGCTGCCCAACGCGCTTTTCACCCGCGACAACTCGGCCTGGATCTATGGCGGGGTCTCGGTCAACCCGATGCACTGGCCGGCCCGGCGCCCCGAGACGCTGCTGAACACCGCGATCTACAAGTTCCACCCCAAGTTCGCCGGCAAGGCCGAGATCTACTTCGGCGATCCCGGCGTGGATCACGGGCTGGCGACCGTCGAAGGCGGCGACATCATGCCGGTCGGCAATGGTACGGTGCTGGTCGGCATGGGCGAGCGGTCTTCACCGCAGGGCATCGGGCAACTGGCGGTCGCGCTGTTCGAAAAGGGCGCCGCCCAGCGGGTTCTGGCCTTTGCCATCCCGAAATCGCGCGCCGCGATGCACCTGGACACGATCTTTACCCTCTGCGGCGGCAACGTGGTCACGACCTTTCGCGAAGTGGCCGAGGAACTGGTCTGCTATGACCTGCGCCCCGGCAAGGGCGGGGCGGCGATAGAGTTCCGCCACGATCCGCGCCCGATCTTCGAGATCGTGGCCGAGGTCCTGGGCTACAAGTCGCTGGAACTGGTCGCGACCGGCGGCAACACCGAGGAGGAACGCAAGCGCGAACAGTGGAATGACGGCAACAACGTGCTCTGCCTGCGTCCGGGCGTGGTCATCGGCTATGACCGCAACGACGACACCAACGCGGCGCTGAAGGCCGCCGGCATCGATGTACGCGCCATTCCGGGCGCCGAGCTGGGCCGCGGCCGCGGCGGCAGCCACTGCATGTCCTGCCCCACCATCCGCGACGCCGTCTGAGGAGGCACCGAATGTCGTTCAACCTGAAAAACCGCCATTTCCTGACCCTCCGCGATTTCACCCCGGCCGAGATCGGTTTCCTTCTGAAGCTTTCGGCCGATCTGAAGACGGCGAAATACGCCGGAACCGAAGTGCCGAAGCTGAAGGGCAAGGAGATCGCGCTGATCTTCGAGAAGGACAGCACCCGCACCCGCGTGGGCTTCGAGGTGGCGGCGCATGACCAAGGCGCGACCGTGACCTATCTGGGGCCGTCCGGCAACCACATGGGCCACAAGGAAACCGTCAAGGACACCGCCCGCGTGCTGGGCCGCATCTACGACGCGATCGAATACCGCGGCTTCGGGCAGGAAGTGGTGCAGACGCTGGCCGACTGGTCCGGCGTGCCGGTCTACAACGGGCTGACGGACGAGTTCCACCCGACCCAGATCCTCGCCGATTTCCTGACCATGCAGGAACATGCCGAAAAGCCGCTGCGTCAGGTGTCCTATTGCTTCCTTGGCGATGCCCGCAACAACATGGGCGACAGCCTGCTGATCGGCGGCGCCAAGATGGGCATGGACGTGCGGCTTTGCGCGCCAAAGACGCTGTGGCCGACGGCCGAGATTCAGGACTATGCAAATGCCGTCGCCAAGGACACCGGGGCGCGGATCACGCTGACCGATTCCGTCGACGAGGGCGTGAAAGGGGTGGATTTCGTCTATACTGACGTGTGGCTCTCGATGGGCGAGGCCAAGGAGAAATGGGCTGACCGCATCAAGCTGCTGATGCCCTATCAGGTCAACGCCGAGGTGATGAAAAAAACCGGCAACCCGCGCGCCCGATTCATGCATTGCCTGCCTGCCTTCCACAACACCGAAACCACCGTCGGCCAGCAGATCAAGGACGAGTTCGGGCTCGACTGCATGGAAGTGACCGAGGAGGTCTTTGAAAGCCCGGCCTCGATCGTCTTCGACCAGGCCGAGAACCGGCTGCACACGATCAAGGCGGTTCTGGTCGCCACGCTGGGGGGCTGAAATGCTTGTGGTGTCAGCACTTGGCGGCAACGCCCTGTTGCGGCGGGGCGAGCCGCTGACGGCCGAAAACCAGCGGGCCAACGTGCGCGAGGCCGCGCGCGCGCTGGCGCGCATCGTTCAGGCCGGGCACCGGCTGGTCATCACCCACGGCAACGGCCCGCAGGTCGGGCTGCTGGCGCTGCAGGGCGCGGCCTACAAGCCGGACGAGGCCTATCCGCTGGATGTGCTGGGGGCCGAGACCGGCGGCATGATCGGCTACATGATCGAGCAGGAGCTGGAAAATGCGCTGGGTCACAGTCGGCCGGTGGCCACGCTGCTGACCCAGGTGATCGTGGACGGGACTGACCCGGCTTTCGGCAAGCCCACTAAGTTCATCGGCCCGGTCTACGAACGTGAAGAAGCCGAGGCCCGCGCCAGGGCCGCCGGCTGGTCCATTGCGCCCGATGGCGACAAGTGGCGCCGCGTCGTGCCCTCGCCGGTACCGAAAGAAGTCCCCGACATACGCGTGCTGCAGCTTCTGCTGGAGCGGGACGTGATCGTGATCTGCACCGGCGGAGGCGGCATTCCGGTGCTGCGGCAGCGCGATGGCAGCATGACCGGGATCGAGGCGGTGATCGACAAGGATGCCGCCAGTGCTCTTCTGGCATGCCAACTCGGAGCAGATGCCCTCTTGTTGCTGACCGACGTGGATGCCGTCTATCGCGATTTCGGCACCCCGACCGAAGCAGTGATCGCCTCGCTGACCCCCGACGAGGCGCGCGCACTCGATCTTCCTGCCGGGTCGATGGGACCGAAAATGACCGCCGCCGCAGACTTTGCCGACCAAGGCGGGCTGGCCGGGGTCGGGCGGCTCGATCAGGCGGTAGAGATCCTGGAACGGCGCGCGGGCACCCGTGTCCGGAACGGAGATTGAGATTCAAGGAAGGTTTGGCTTTGCGGCAACGAGAAAGGACCAACGGTGAGTCGGACTGATGTGGTCCCGTTTATCTCTGAACAGGTTGCAGGCGTTTGGTAAGTGATTTTCCGCCTCCATTTTGCCGCTGCCGCTTCGGGTCCGGCGGGGCTCCTCGTCGCATTCCGACCTTACCAGATCACACCGGAACGTGCAGGTTTTCCAGACGTTCCGAAACTACTCTCTATGCAATGGATCGCATCGGAGCCTGACCGAAAGTAGCCCGAACAGAAAGCACGCAACGATGCAGGCCCTTCAAGTCGCTGGTCCGGGGCGCAGATCGATCTACGGCATTGCTTCCTTGGGCAACAGGGTTATCAATGGCTTGCGCCTTCATCTTCGCCCTTGGATTTCGGATAGCTGAGCTTCGACCCCACCCTGTTCCTGTCGCGTTGTGTTTCGGTCGATCTCGAGGTTGATCCGAAGTCTGCGCGGCTTTTTGCCTTTGCGGCGGTTCGGGGCGAGGCGGGGCTGGCTCACAAAGGGGCCGCGCTTGAACCTGCGCTGGACCGGCTGGAGGCGTTCTGCGAGGGCGCGGTTCATCTTGTCGGTCACAACATCCTGCGCCACGACCTGCCGCATCTGGTGGCGAACCGGGCGCGGCTGGCGGGGCTAGGGGCTGCGCCGATCGATACGCTCTGGCTGAACCCGTTGGCCTTTCCTCGCAATCCCTACCACCATCTGGTCAAGCACTATCAGGACGGACGGCTGCAGGTCGGGCATGTGAATGACCCCGAACAGGATGCGCGGCTGGCGCTGCAGGTGCTGTCCGACCAGATCGCGGCCTTCACCCGGCTGGGGCGGGAGGCGCCCGGTGCGGTGCTTGCCTATCACCATCTGACGACGCGGGCCGAGGGCGGGGCAGGCTTCGACGCGCTGTTCCAGTTTCTGCGGGGCCCGCCGCCTGGTGAGGCCGCAGCCCATGCCGCCATCCGCCGACTGTTGGATGGCCGAGCCTGCAATCACCGGCTGGACCAGACCCTTGGCCGCCTGTCCGATCCGCGCAACGGCTGGCCGATGGCCTATGCGCTGTCCTGGATTTCGGTGGCGGGTGGGGACTCGGTCATGCCACCCTGGGTGCGGCTGCAGTTTCCGCAGGCAGGGCGGATCGTGCGGCACCTTCGCGACACCAATTGTGGCGATCCGGCTTGCGGTTGGTGCGCCGAGAAGAACAACCCGAATGCTGCGCTGGAGCGGTGGTTCGGCTTTCCGTCCTTCCGCCCGCAGCCGGTGGACGACATGGGCCGCCCCTTGCAGGAACGCATCGTGGCCGAGGCGATGGCTGGCAAATCCGTGCTGGGCATCCTGCCGACCGGCACGGGCAAATCGGTCTGCTACCAGATCCCGGCGCTGTCGCGGTTCGACAAGACCGGGGCGCTGACGGTGGTGATCTCGCCGCTGGTCGCGCTGATGGCCGATCAGGTGCAGGGGCTGGCGCGAGCGGGGATATCGGCGGCGGTCACGGTGAACGGCATGCTGTCGCTGCCGGAACGTCATGACGCGCTGGAAAAGGTGCGGATGGGGGATGCGGCGATGCTGCTGATCTCTCCCGAACAATTGCGCTCGCCGTCAATCCGCACCGTGCTGCAACAGCGCGAGGTCGGGCTTTGGGTTCTGGACGAGGCGCATTGCATCAGCAAATGGGGCCACGATTTCCGGCCCGACTACCGCTATGTCAGCCGCTTCATTAAGGAATTCTCGGGCGATAGCCCAGCGCCCGTCCTGTGCCTGACCGCCACAGCCAAGCCGGAGGTGGTGCGCGACATTCGTGACCACTTCCAGACCCGTCTGGGGGTGGACCTGATGCTGCTGGACGGAGGCGCGGTGCGCACCAACCT